>OLQM01004048.1_pt1 | contig 11816 bp, 8 predicted proteins | sample 1673161 | NCBI WGS metagenome assembly OLQM01 (sample SAMEA3136761, study PRJEB25190) | human gut metagenome | reverse complement strand
GGAGCCACACCAATACGCTTGTCCAGAGCGGCGAGGAACTCATCAACGCGCTTGGCGCTTTCGTTTCCAGTCGCCTCCAGACGAATGGCGGCCCCTGCCGCACCCTGCGGGACTACGGTTAGCGTGCAGTTCACCCCATCATAGGAGTGGAAGGAAAACGCTCCGGTCTGGGTGTTTTCGTTATCCAAGGTAAACGTGGCGCCAGTAGTCAGCTGGTCGTGAATAACTTGGAACAGCTGTTGCGGACTGACCGCATATACACGATCAAATGGCGCGCCGGCGGGCCGCTGCGATGCCGTAGCCGGAGCCATCGGAGTGGTGGTAGCACCATCAGACGCTACGTTCGGTTGGCCAGCCGGTACAGTATTCGGCACGGTAGGCGCATTCGCGCGATCTTCCGGTGCGTCATTCGTGCCTTCGGACGGTGGAACCGGCTGAGGTTGTTGATCAAATGGCGTTGTCATGATGCCCTTCTTTCCTTAAGCAGCAGCATTACCAGCACAGAAGAGGCAAGCCCGGCAACCGTTACGGTCAATCCGACTGCCATGGCAAGCCGGTATCGTTCGCTCATCATTGCGTCCCTTCTTATTGCTCGCTTTGCTCTGCGATACATCGAAACCAGTGTATGGCGTTGTTATTATGTACGCAAATTAGCATTTTGTATGCATGTTAGCTTTATTGTCGATGCTTGATACCGCGCATGAACATCCTTTCCGCCACCGCACCTACACGGATGGCATCGACCATTGTCGGCGACACGCGCGGGCCATACATCAGCTGACAACTGAATTTTTCGGCGTGTTTCCGAAAAGTCGGCGTCCTGTACGCTGGGAATCGAGCAACCGCGTACGATGGCGCAGCACAGCACCCGCAACACAGCGACAAGGAGCATGGGCAATGGCAGACATCCCCGAAGAACATTTGACCGAGGAACTGTTGGATCGGCTGCTCGCCAGCGCCAGCATTGAGCAGTATCTCGATGAGGGACTCGTCAGCGCACGCACGCTGACCGACTATCTGTTCGACCGTATGGAAGCCCATGGCCTGAAACGAGCCGACGTGGTGCGGGCATCCGGCCTCAACGCCACAGTGGTTTATGACATTTTCTCCGGCAAAAGCCGCCCCGGCCGAGATCACGCCATTATGCTGGCTTTTGGTCTCAAGTGCACATTACGTGAAACCCAACGGCTACTTCGTCTTGCAGGCGTTTCCGAACTGTGGTGCAAACAGCGACGCGACGCGATTATCATCTGGTGTATACGCAATGGATTCGACCGCATTGCCACGGACGACGAGTTGTATCGTATGGGAGAGGCGACGTTGCTACCGGCCGATTGACGACATTCGGCCCAACAACACTCACCAGTGAGACGCAAGTAAGAGGGCATCAAGGAGAGACATGGACGATAAGCAGGCGATGCATGCGATGAGCATCGACGATGCGTACCATGTCGAGCGTACGCTCGCTCGCGGACCTTCCGGCGTCACCGAACTGGTGAGCATTGACGGCAACGGCCCGTTCGTACGCAAGAAGATTCCCTCTCCCCTAGCGCAACGCAATGTGTGGGCGGCGCTCAGCGCCTGCCAGAGTAATCGTCTGCCGCGTGTGGAAGCGACGTACGAGCTGCCCGACCGGTTCGTCATCGTCTACGATTACGTGCCGGGCAGCACGCTTGCGCAAATTGCGGAGGAAAACGGGCGGCTTGCACCGAATGTGGCCGTGCAGCTTATCGACCAAATTTGCGAAGCCGTGCAGGAGCTTCACCAGCACGGCGTTATCCACCGCGACATCACGCCGGCCAACGTCATCGTGGCCCAGGATGGCGCGCATCTCATCGATTTCGGCATCGCGCGCATCCGGTCAGAGGCAAGCAACCGTTCACGGGATACCACGGCGCTTGGCACCTACGGATTCGCCTCGCCTGAGCAATATGGCTTTGCCAAAACCGACGCGCGTTCCGACGTATTCTCGCTGGGCCGGCTACTCGGATTCATGCTGACCGGCGTATATCCCGATGCCAGCGACTACGAGCAGCGACTTGCCGATGATGCCGCAGTACCGGCACGACTGCGCGCCGTCATCGGCTATGCGTGCGCATTCGAGCCCAGCAAACGGCCACAGAGCGTCCAAGAGTTTCGCCAGGCGCTGTTCTCCCAGTCCAATCCGCCCATACCGAACGCATCATCGGCAAATCCGCCATCAACGAGAACAACGAACGGCAGCGCGTCGGCGTCTCGACTATTCCGGCGTCTGCACTTGAGCAAACGCGCCATCGTGCTGTGGTCCATTGCCGGAGCGGCACTGATAATCGCCGCCATTGCGGGAGGCATTGTGTTGGCAGGCCAACTTGGCATTATCGGGTCGGCAACATCACCCGATTCCTCGACACAATCCAGCAGCCAATCAACCGATAAGGCCGATGGCGGGCACTCCTCGAACGGGTCAGGAACCGACAATGCCAATGGCACGGGCGGAGTAGGCGGCACTGACGGCGCTGATGGAGACAATCAAGACACCGTCACCGACAATCCTCTGAAAATAGTGGAATCCGGCTGGTCGGCGGACCAGCAAGGGTATGTCCACTACGCTTTCGCCCTGCGCAACACCAGTAAGACCCAGCAGGTGCAGTATCCGCAGATTACCATTACGGGGCGGGCCAAAGACGGTTCCATCGTGTTCTCGCAGACGCAAGCACTGAATATGGCATTCCCGAATCAGACTGTATATGACGCCGGCCAAGCGGGCGAGGGCACGGCCCCGGCCACCGTAGATTTCGTTGTGCTTAGCCCTGATACGTACAACGTCACCGAGGCTCAAGGAACCGCTACCTTCCCCATCAGCGGAACATCCAAAATAGACAACAGGGACGGCGGCACGACGTTCAATGGCGAGGTCCGCGCCGTGGCAGATGGATTCAAGCCATCTGATGGACAGCAAATCAAGATTTCCCTAGTACTGCGTAACGCACAGAACGCAATCATCTATGGAGATATCACATTCGTGGATTGGCCGGGCAATGGCCGATCCGCACCATTCTCGATCACCGTTTACGATCTGCCGAAGTATGCATCTTACGATCTGTATGCGCAAATCTGGTAGTTGACTTTACGTCTGGCAGGTGGCCGTCAGGTGCCTGTCAGGCCGCTGTTCGCGTCACCTGCGCACTGACGTTACGGCGCGCCTGGCCGAACAGATAGATGCCGATGGGCAGAGTCAGCACACCGCCGATGATGAACACCAGCGAAATCGGGATCACGTCGGCCAGTGGCGCGAAGATCAACATGCCGAGCGGCATTCCGAGCGTGCTCAGGGTGGTGTCAAGGCCGAATACACGGCCCACCATCTTCTCATCGGCCTCGGTCTGGATGATGGTGCGCATCGGGCCCATGCAGATGGCCGAAGCCAAACCGTTCACCACATCAATCAGCAAATACGCCAGCAGATTGTGAACCACGCCAAGACCAACGACGGAGACGCCCACCAGAGTGATGCCGAAGGCGACCACGCGCATGTTGTTGCGGATGAGCTTGGCACCGATGGTAGACATCAGCGCGCCGCCGAGCAGCATACCGATGCTCCATCCCAGCTCGTTGGCGGCGAGTTTATCGGAGGCGGTGGTCAGGTTGATGAATCCGAGATTCAAATCGATGCCCTCATATTCGCGGGTCATGAGCAACAGCGTAAGGTTCATCGGCGCCACGGCCACGAAGCACACCAAGGTGTCACCGAGCACCACGTTGCGCAGGTTCGCCCGGTGCCATGTGTAGCTGAAGCCATCTTTCAAGTCAGCAAACACACGACGGACGCCGGCAATCAGCGAACGATCAGCATTGGCATCCGACATCGGTTCGAGTGCGGGTTGCCCGCTATTCTCCGCTTCAGCCATACGCCTCACAACATGTTCCGCGCTCTTCTTCGGCGCTTTGATCAACGCCACAAAGCCGACGCCGATAATGGCCGTGGTCACATCGACTAACAGAATCGACCACAGCGGCACTGTGTTGATAAGCACAGCAGCCACCGCAGGTGCCACAATCATATTCGCCGAATTAATCACGCCGTATATTGAGTTGACGCGCAATAGTTTGCCCGAGGGAACAACATCCGGTATGAACGACTGCACAGCGGGCATCTGCACACCGCCGCCCGCCGAACGAATGAACAGCACCACGAAAATCATGGTCAGACTCACCCATCCCATCGCGAAGCTCAGCGACAGCACGACGGTGACCACAGCAATCACCATATCCGGCAGCATAATCAGCAACTTGCGACTGTGACGGTCGGCCCAGGAGCCGCCGAAAATCGAGACGATCGCCTGCGGCATCACGCCAAACAACGTGGCCAGCAGCATACCCATGCCGCTGTTCGTCTGCATCACAATCCACCACCAGATGGCATATTGCACGATGTTGGAGCCCAGCAGTGAGAACGCCTGGCCAGTGAGTAGAAGCACTACACGGCGGATCCACGCACGCTCGGATTCCTCATTGGCCACTGCTGCGGCATAGGCGGCACCGGGTTTGTTCGCGCTATGGACCGCTGCGCGCGCATTCACATTGTCATCGTCGGAAACCTCGGGTGTTTCGCGCACAGTTGGTTCAGTTGTTTTTTGACTAGAAGACATACGAGTGTTCTCAATTCTTCAATTCCACTACAAAGGTCACATCACGGCATACGCACGCCGACGCGCGTATGCGTGCACGACTCCAGCAACGAGCCGTGCCCGCCGTTAGATGGCAGGCTTCAGTATCGTGACGCCATGCGTTAGCGTCACCATGCAACGATAGGAACACACCATTCGATAGTGTGTCATGAAGGCGTGACGTTGCCCTTGCGCAGGTGCCGTAAGACTCCGCGGACAAAGCGATGAGGCTTCCCCCGCGAGAAGGGAAGCCTCATATTCCATTCATTCTATTCAGCGATGATGGCGCCTAATCACCGATCATCCTTTGGGAACAGCGCATCGAAGGCATGTTCCATCACGGACTTACGGCGGATCACACCGACGAGTCTGCCATCACCATCCACCACCGGCAGTTTCTTGAACTGCTTCTTGGCGAGGATTCGGGCCACCTCTCCAACATGCTGGTCGGGCGTGGCGGCAACGACCTTACGCGTGGCGATGTCCATCACCTTCTTGCCGGAAAGCGCCTGCACCTTGGAGGCCACGGTTTCGTCGTCGAACACCACCATCGTCGAACCGGTGCCGGTGGAAACCGTACGGGATTCATAGGTGGCAATCGATTTCATGACATCGCCGTCGCTGACGAAGCCGACGAGCCTGCCATCGCCGTTCACCACGGGAAGGCTGGAGACGTTGAGGCGGATGAACTCGCGCACCACATGCGTGATGTCATCGCTGTCCAGGCAGCTGTAGGGCTGATCGTCCATGATTCCGCCGATGGACTGTTCCTGGGCCTGCTTGAACAGGGAGGCGGCGGGGGCCACGTATGCGCCGGCGTAGTGATGCTCGGCGGGCTGGCCTTCAGTGGTTTCGGCCGCGACTTCGGCGGAGGCTTGCGCCTCGGAGGCCTTGGCGTTGCGTGCGGCCTTCTCCTTGGCACGGCTGGTGACGGTGAAGATGCAGATGATCAGGGCGACCAGCGAGATGGCGGCGCACAGCAGGTAGGAGAACGCGATGCCGCTGGCCGTGGCGGACTTCACACCCTGGGACATGTGCGAGGCGGTCACGGATGTTTCTGCGGTAACCAGAAGCGAGGTCGCAATGGCTGCCGCGATCTGGCGGCCTGTGTTGGCGATGGCGTTTCCATGGGCGATCATGTCGTTCGGCAAAGCGTTGACGCCCCAAGTGTTGATCGGCATGTTGGCGATAGCCTGACCGGATGCCTGCAATGCGCAGAACACGGCGACAAACAGCACTGATGTCCTGGTGTTGATGGTGCCGAGAAGACCAAGAGAGATGGTCATGAGCGCAAGGCCGCCGATGCCCACGCCGCGCGGGCCGAATTTGTCGAATGCGGCGCCGGCGACCGGACTCAGGATGATGCCGACCGCCGCGGCGGGCAGCATGACCATGCCGGTGACGGTGGCGGATTGGCCGAGCACATTCTGGATGAAGATAGGCAACGTCACGTTGGTTGCGGCGACTGCGGCGTTGATCAGAGTGACCAGAATCACGGAGTTGCGGAAGTTGCGGGTGGCAAGGGTATCAACGCGCAACAATGGCTCATCGAGCTTGACTTGCTTGTATACGAATGCGACGAAGGCCACAAGACCAACGACGATTGAGATAATGACGACCGGACTGCTCCATCCCATCGTGGAAGCGGACGAGAAGCCATAAAGCAGGCCACCGAACGCGATGGTCGAAAGGATCACGGACAGGATGTTGAGCTTTGGGTTCTTCAACTCGCTGACGTTCTTGAGCATCATCGTGCCTCCGACAAGGATGACCAGTGCCACGACTGCGATGCCAATGAACATCGGGCGCCATCCGAAACCGTCAATCACCAGACCACCGACAACCGGGCCGATAGCCGGGCCGGCGGCCATGACGATACCGGCCAGTCCCATGGCGGTGCCGCGCTTATCCGGCGGATAGACGAGCATCGGCACTACGGCGACCAATGGCAACAGCACGCCGGAGCCGGCGGATTGCAGTATGCGCCCGACGAGCAACAGCATGAAATTCGGCGCGACGGCACACAGCAGTGTGCCGACCATGAAAGTGGCAAGAGCTCCGGCGAAGAGCTTTCGGGTGGAGAATTTATCAATCAGATAGCCTGAAATCGGCACCATGATGCCCGAGACCAGCATGTAGACGCTGGTCACCCACTGCACGGTGCCGGTGGTGATATTGAAATCACGCATCAGTGCCGGCAAGGCCGGTGACATGACGGTCTGGTTGAGCAGCGCGATGAACGAGCCGACGACGATCACACCCACAACGATGAATCGGGTGTGCGGATCAATAGGCTTTACGGAACTGGTGGCGGACCCGAGTTCCGCGTTTTTCTGTGAGGTCACAGCATTTCCTTCTGTTGGTAACGTCATGTGTGGCGATCCGGCCCCATGCTTGTGTCAAGACACGAGGACACCGATGAGTCCGGACGTAAAGGAAAAGCCGCCATCCGTTCCGCATTCATATACGGCAAACGATTCGCGGCTTTGCGTAAGTTGATGGCTATGGTGAGCGATTCATGCGACGTCGACTGCGGATGGGCCATCGGTACATCCCGGCATAAGGCGTGTCCCCGCTACACCAGCATCGAGAATAGGGCCATTCGTGGATTGGCAAACAGAACATTGCCGACGAACGACCCACGGCAGGCGCGTGCGATGAACATCGCGTAGCGATACAGGTTCATGGCATCTCCTTGATGGGGTCTTCGTACGGCAGACATCGAGAAGCTTATCATCATTCAAATCGACGGTGAAACCCACGCATGCCTGACAATACACAAAATCTTCACAAAAGGATTGGGCTTACCGCATACGCTCCGCCTGAATAACGGTCCGGGGATGAATCAGGGGCGAGCTAAGGGTTGCATCTCGTGTTTCCGTCATGATTTCTGGCAAAATAGTGAAGCTGAACATGCGCGGAATCGACCGGAATCGGAAAGGGACTAATCATGCGAGTTCTCGGCAATATCCTGTGGATCATTCTTGGTGGATTGGCCATCGCAATCGGATGGGCATTGGTGGGACTGATTCTGTGCATCTCCATCATCGGCATCCCGTTCGGCATTCAAGCGTTCAAGATGGCGGGACTCACCTTGACGCCGTTTGGCAAAACCGTGCAATACGGCGGCGGAGTCGGCTCTGCCTTGGCCAACATCCTGTGGGTGGTGCTGGTCGGCTGCTGGATGGCGCTCGGCTATCTGGGTGCAGGCGTGCTCAACTGCATCACCATCATCGGCATTCCGTTCGGCATCCAGTCGTTCAAAATGGCCAAGCTCGCGCTCTGGCCGTTCGGCGCACAGATCTACAGTCTGTAACAATTGTTTCTGCAGTAGGTCCGGTGCAGCGCATTATCATCGTGCGTTGCACCGGACTTTTTTATATACAACAGGCATTTCACACACCGTGATTTGACGGATTCGGACGTAAGACCTTATGGTGTGCACACCATGATTCAACACATCGCATTCAGCAGCAACGGCGTGAACGAACACGCCAAGCGTCAGCAGATGAACCTGCCGGCGATGCTCGAATGCGCCTTCAAACAGGGTTTGCGCACTGCTCAGTTCCAGCCAATAACCGGAAACAAGCGCAGCCTGCTCGCTGCCATACAAATCTGATCAGTACACCTCTCATTGGCGCATAGCTGAATCATTGCCGGTGATATCGAGCCGACTCGTTCGCACCATGCCTCATAAACGCACCTGCACGAGCATGCGTTCTTGGCATAGTCGCAACTCAATGCACCGCAGCAAAACCCATTGCATACCATCACATATTCAGAAAGAACAACAGATCATGAAGTATTTCACTACTGACACGCATTTCGGGCATCCGCTGGTCAGCGTGCTGCGCGGATTCACCACGTTCGACCCTGGGCACACGCAGTATGACGCTCTCCTCTCCTCGCAGGGACGCAAGGCCGCCGAGGATTGGGCGAAGGGCGTGGTGCTTGACGATTCCCGGCTCAATTTCCGCAAGGCCGCAGACACCGATGCGCACGATGAAGCAATCGTGGCCAATATCAATCGGATTGTCGGCGAGGACGACGAGCTGTGGATTTTGGGCGATATCGGATACCGAACATCGGTCCGGCATCTGAAGAGCTGCCTGCGTCAGCTGCGCTGCAGGCATCTGCACGCGGTTATCGGCAATCACGATGACTGGTGGCTGGACAATGCACCCGCGCGAGATCTGTTCGAATCGATTGAGCCGAACAGCACGGCGGAGCTGACCGGTCTCGGAATTGGCCGCCCGCAGGCAACGGAGACCGTCAATCTATCGCATTTCCCCTACCGTGAGGATCTTGCCTATGGCTGGCCGGATGATGCCGTACGTTTCCGCGATCAGGCATTGCCGTTCGACGGACATCGTCTGCTGTATGGTCACACGCACCAGCTGTCTCCGGAGGGCGCACGCCACGAAGCCCTCAACGTTGGACTGGACGCATGGAATCTGCAACCGGTAAGCGAAACACAGATTGCCGACTGGTTCCATGCACACGCGACCGATTCAACGCACGTATCACCGCTGGATATGCCCGACTCCCCCGGGCCGGCGCCCATTGACTCCGCCGCACAGCAGGAACCAGGCGGCTCGGTTTCGGCAGCCGAATCATAATACAAGCAATATTGGGGCGAGCAGAACCTTATGCCATCGCTGGCACCTGTCTCGCCCCACAGCACAACGAAAGGAGCTTGGCTATGGCAAAGCTCATTATTCTGCGAGGACTGCCCGCTTCGGGCAAGTCCACGTGGGCACGCTCATGGTGTGAGGACCCCGCCAACACGTGGCCGCATTGCGTGATTTCTCTCGATGACATTCGGCTCATGATCGCCGGCTCGGCACAGGTCCGAAACCGACTGCAATCCGAGCACGGCAAGCGATTCAATGACATGGTGGTTGCCATGGGACGGCACATGATTGCCGACGCATTGGATGCGGGGTGGGATGTGGTGGCGGATGCGCAACACGCTAATCCCCGGTATGCAGCCGAACTGGCGCTACTCGCTCAACGTCATGGCGCACTGTGGGAAACGAGGGATTTTGACGTTCCTCTAGACGAATTGTTGCGTCGCAATGCGGCGCGTGATACCGCTGACCGTGTTCCGGAAGATTACATTCGTTCGTCCTGGAAGCATTTTCACACCGCGATGTTCCGACCGTTGGAACCGGGCGATCCGAATGGAAACCTGTTGGAGCGTATGCGCGCGGATCCTTACGTTCGGGTTATTCCGGTGCGCGGCGAAACAGACGTGTATGCGTGCAATTTCACTGCAGAGGCATTTCGTGAACATCGGTGGACGGATCGCACCATCAATGCGCGAGGGCTTTTTGTCGGCGGCAACGGTCAGGTGGTGCAACGCGGGTTCGAGAAGTTCTTTGCTGTGGACGAGACGGAGGGGACATCGTTCGCCCAAGTCGTCAATCACGCTCAAGAACATCCAGAGTCGTTGCCCGTGCGCGTTGAGCGCAAGGAGAACGGATTTCTCGGGCTCGTGGGCGCGGCGGGAACTCCTGGATTGTTCCGCTTCTGGTCGAAGTCGGGGCAAACGGATTATTCCGCGCTTATCGAGCGCCCGTTTCCTTCAGATTCAGCGGTACGTGCCGAATTGTGGCGTATGTTGCATGAGTGGAATGTCACGGCGGCGTTTGAAGTCATCGATCGCGAGTCCGACCGGCACATCGTTGGATACGAATCATCCGGGCTGCGCTTGCTGCATCTGATTCGTAATGCCGAATCGTTCTCCATCGATGCCGCTCACGAGGAAACGTTCACTCTTGCCGGCGGCTTCGTGCGGCCGGAAACGGTGGCGATCTGCCATTCGCCGGAAGAAGTCGCCCAGGCAATCGGCGACGCCAAGGCAAGCCCGCATGAAGGCGTGGTGCTATATTTTGCCGACGGTTGGATGGTGAAGGTGAAGTCAGACCGGTACAAGTTGGTCAAGGCGATGCGCCCTCTTATGCAACGCGTGCTGCTGCGTGGTCGTTCCTTCAACAAGTCCGGCGACATTGCCGATTTGGCTCGCCGTATCATCGATTACGCACACGAACACCACATCGACCTGGCCTACGAGCGGCAGGCATTCGGCGAGCGCGATATCGATATGACCAAGGTCAACGACATCGTGGACCACGTGCGGTGACTGCTGAGTTCTAGCGCAATATCTTCTGACCAACGTATGTATCACGAAAGCATGTGTCGTGAAAGCATGTATTGCGCTAGAACCAAATCATTCTCGTGGAGGCCGGATAACGAATCTCTATGCTTTGAACATGACGCACCATATGCCGGCATTTCCTTGCGCGAACAACTGTTCATTACGAACATTGTACTGATGCCGTTACAGAACAGAAGAGGGTGCTGTCCTACTTTGCTGACGACGTTGCATTGAAACTCGACTCATGCCATGTGTTCTACACTCCGAACGTGGGGATCCGAGGCGTATCCAGCTACGAGCACAACTTCGATTTCCTGTTCCAGCGTAGCGCTAACCATCCGACCCGGTTCTGCCAGGCACCGAACCGATTCGACAAGGACGCCGTGAAAGACATCATGTTCGGTTGGGATGACACGAAGAAGGATCCCAAGCGCAGGGATTCCCGGCTGATAGTCATCGGCGACGACCGGCAGACGCCGTTGCAGCGCGGCGCGCTCACCGCGTTCCGCAACTACGGTGTGCCGTTATCCCCTACTCCAAATTGGAAGAGCGGGCTCCCGTGGAACTCGCCGCGTAGCTTCCGAGCCATATAAGGACTCATCCCGACGACTCACCGCGAGCACCGGGATGAGTCCTTGGTTCTTGTGTTTCGCCATATGATTGAGTCATGTCGGACGACAATGTCCGGCACGAAGGGAGACCAATCATGAAAAAGGCAATCGCGCTGCTTGTTGCGGCGATGTTGCTTACCGGCCTGTCCGCTTGCGGGGGAAGCACTACGGCCGATGCGCCGGCCAAATCCGATGGCACGTCAAAGACCGAGACCAATAAGGAAGAGCCCAAACCCCAGCCGGCCGATCTGACCGGCACATGGAAGCAGACCAATTCCAACGACCCGAGCTCATACATGGAAGCTACCATCAGCGGCGACACCATCGAGGTCGACTGGATCGGCACCGACACCAAGAGCCTCTACTGGAAGGGCACCTATCAGGCACCGGCCGCAGCCG
>OLQM01004047.1_pt1 | contig 11818 bp, 10 predicted proteins | sample 1673161 | NCBI WGS metagenome assembly OLQM01 (sample SAMEA3136761, study PRJEB25190) | human gut metagenome | reverse complement strand
TACGACCTCGCGGCGAGTTACGTCGTCGGCGACCGCGCGACCGACATCCTGCTGGCCCGCAATCTCGGAGCGCGGGGAATTCTGTTCGCGCAGGAGACGGCGGGCCGCCGGATGCTGCGCGAAGCCGGAGCGGAAGAGGCCTGCGTGCTGATCAGCGATTCGTGGGCCGAGATCGCCGAGTACATCCGCCGCGGCGAACGGCGGGTGGTCGTAACGCGCGAGACCCGCGAAACGCGGATCACCGTCCGGCTCGACCTCGACGGCAAAGGGTTCGGCGACAAGGAGTTCGGCGGCGTTTCGCCAGACCGTCGGGCCGCCGGAACCGGCGGCGCTCCGGAGAACGGCGCGGATACGAAAAACCCGGTTGATCCGGACGCAGACAACGGACCGGAAGGCAACCGGGCCGGGGCAAAAAATCCGGCAGACGGCAGGCACAACGATGTCTGGAACGGCAACAGCAGCAGTGACGGAAGGAACGCCGACAATAGAAACCGCGACGACGGGAATGACAACAGCAGAAACTGTAACAGCAGGATCAACGACAGCAGCAGTGACGGAAGGAACGGCGACAATAGCAACTGCGGCGACGGGATTTCGACCGGACTGCGTTTTCTGGACCACATGCTGGCGCAGATCGCCCACCACGGCGGCGTGGCGCTCGAAGTGGAGGCCCGCGGCGATCTGGACATCGACGAACACCACACGATGGAGGACGTGGCGATCGTGCTGGGCGAAGCCATCGACCGGGCTTTAGGCTCCAAGGCCGGAATAGGCCGCTACGGATTCGCCCTGCCGATGGATGACTGCCGCGCGCTGGTGCTGCTCGACTTCGGGGGGCGCATCGACTTCGAGTGGGACGCCGAATTCCGCCGCGAGCGGGTCGGAGACGTCCCGACGGAGATGTTCCGCCACTTCTTCCACTCGCTCTGCTGCGCCGCGCGCTGCAACCTGCAGATTGCGGCCAAAGGCGACAACGACCACCACAAGGCCGAGGCGATCTTCAAGGCCTTCGCCCGCGCCCTGCGCATGGCCGTGGCCCGCAGCGGATTCGGATACGACATACCCAGCAGCAAAGGAGTATTATGACGGCGATAGTAGATTACGACACGGGCAACCTGCGGTCAGTCGCCGACGCCATGCGGCGCATCGGGGCCGAATTCACAATCACGGCCGATCCCGCGCTCCTGCGTGGCGCCGACAGGGTGCTGCTGCCCGGCGTGGGCGAAGCTTCGTCGGCGATGGCCAAACTGCGCGAGCGGGGACTCGATCTGGTCATCCCCACCCTGACGCAGCCCGTACTGGGCATCTGCATCGGCATGCAGCTGTTGTGTCTCGACAGCGAGGAGGGAGACGCCCGCTGTCTGGGGATTTTCCCGGCGCACGTCAGGCGGCTGAAACCCGTGGAAAGCGGGCTGAAGATTCCCCATGTGGGCTGGAACACCGTCGGCAGCCTGCGCGGAGCGCTGTTCGAAGGAATCGGCGAAGAGACCTATGTCTATTACGTCCACTCATATGCGGCGGAGGTCTGCGAAGCGACGATCGCCCGCACCGATTACGGCGGGGAGTTCAGCGCCGCGCTGGGCCGCGGCAACTTTTTCGGCACGCAGTTCCACCCCGAAAAGAGCGGTTCGGCAGGCGAAAGGATCCTGCGCAACTTTTTAAAACCGTAACACGATGAAAATAGAAATCATACCCGCAACGGACATTATCGGCGGCGCATGCGTGCGGCTGACACAAGGCGACTACGGCCGCCGGACGACCTATTACAGCGATCCGCTCGAAGCGGCGCTCCGCTTCGAAGAGACGGGCATACGCCGCCTGCACGTGGTCGATCTCGACGGCGCCAAGGCCGCGCAGCCCCGCAACCTCGCCGTGCTGGAACGCATAGCGTCGAAAACCGCGCTCGAAGTGCAGTACGGCGGCGGCATCAAAAGCACCGAGGCGCTCCGCAGCGTATTCGACGCGGGCGCAAGCCGAGCCATCTGCGGAAGCGTCGCCGTACGCCGGCCGGAGCTTTTCGCCGAATGGCTCGCGGAATTCGGACCGGAGAAACTGATACTCGGAGCCGACATCCGCAACGGCAAAGTGGCCATTCAGGGCTGGACGGAAGCGTCCGAACTCTCGGCGCAAGAGCTGATCGCACAGTTTGCGCCGCAGGGGCTCTCGCAGGTAATCTGCACCGACATCGCCCGCGACGGCATGCTCTGCGGCGCATCGGCGGAGTTTTACGCCGCGCTTCAGGGAGAGTTTCCCGGCGTGGAGATCACCGTAAGCGGCGGCATCGGCTCGCTGGCCGACATCGAGGCGCTCGACGGCGCGGGCCTGCGCAGCGTCATCGTCGGCAAAGCCCTCTACGAAGGACGTATCACACTCGAAGAACTGAAGCGATGCTTGCAAAACGCATAATTCCCTGTCTCGACATCCGCGAGGGGCAGACGGTCAAAGGGATCAACTTCGCGGAGCTGAAAAACGTCGGCGACCCGGTGGAACTCGGCGCGAAATACGCAGCCGAAGGGGCCGACGAGCTGGTGTATCTCGACATCAGCGCCACGGAGGAGGGGCGCGGCACCTTCACCGGGCTGGTATCGCGCATCGCGGCGCGCATCGACATTCCGTTCACCGTGGGAGGCGGCATCGCGTCGGTCGCGGACGCAGGCCGGCTGCTCGACGCGGGAGCCGACAAGGTCACGGTAAACAGCGCCGCCGTGCGCGATCCGGGACTGATCGACGCCATCGCGTCGAAATACGGTTCGCAGTTCGTCGTCGCGGCCATCGACGCCAAAAAGATCGACGGCATATGGCGCGTCACGACCCACGGCGGCAAGCGGCTCACCGAGCGCGAACTCTTCGCATGGGCGCACGAAGTATGGCGGCGCGGCGCGGGCGAGATTCTCTTCACGTCGATGGACCACGACGGCACCCGCGACGGCTACCCCTGCGAAACGTTCGCACGGCTGGCCGAGCTGCCCATTCCGGTCATCGCTTCGGGCGGGGCAGGCTCGGTGCGGCATATCGCCGACGTGTTGACGCTCGGCAAGGCCGACGCGGCGCTGGCGGCCAGCATCTTCCACTACAACGAAATTCCGATTCCCGCACTCAAACGGGAACTGCACCGGCAAAATATCAACGTAAGATTATAAACGCCATGAAAATCAAAGCAAAACCCTTTGCGGAACTCGACTCCGCAAAACAGGCCGACGGGCTGATTCCCGCCGTCATACAGGACGACCGCACCCTGCAGGTGCTGATGCTCGGCTACATGAACCGCGAAGCCTACGAAAAAAGTCTCGCCGAAGGCCGCGTCACCTTCTACAGCCGCACGCGGGGCTGTCTATGGACCAAGGGCGAGACCAGCGGCAACTATCTCGACATCGTTTCGGTCACGGCCGACTGCGACGACGACACGCTTCTGATCCGCGTCATCCCCCACGGCCCGACCTGCCACACGGGCGCCAAGAGCTGCTTCGCGGGGGCCGCGCCCGAAACCGAAGGCTTCATCCGCTACCTCCAGAGCGTGATTCGGGGCCGGCACGCCGAGATGCCCGAAGGATCGTACACCAGCAGGCTGTTCGACCGCGGCGTGAACAAAATCGCGCAGAAAGTCGGCGAAGAGGCCGTCGAAACCGTGATCGAAGCCGTGGCGGGTAACCGCGAGGCGATGATTTACGAAGCGTCGGACCTCGTATACCACCTGCTGGTGCTGCTCGAAGCGACCGGCTGCTCGGTCGCCGACCTCGAAAAAGAGCTGGCCCGGCGGCACAGCTGAGGACGGAAACAGACAGTGCAAAAACAAAAAGCAACCGCGACATTTGTCGCGGTCGCTTTTTTCCGTAGCGGGTCCGAGACTTGAACTCAAAACCTCAATTTGCGTCCGCCGTCCACCACTTAGCATCCGAGGTTCAGGTATTACCACCAAACCTGCCGGTCATTTTCATACGTAAATATCCGTTCGTCGTAACCACGGGTGAGATTGCTGAGCCAGAGCAGCGCATTTGCGGGAACATTGTCGAACAACAGGTATCTTTCGCATGCGACCTGACATCCCAATGAAGCCCACTTTATTCCGTCCCAATACTTCAACTCGTAAGTATCCCCTGCATGAATCAGATTATCGTCCGTACGGGGCACGCAGCGGACCCGATCTATAACTACAGGTTTGTCGAAAACCATGCCATACCAGTTGCCGTCCGCGTCAGGGTGATCATAGAACGTAAGCCAATCTCCATCGAAAACTTTATCCAGCCCCCGCAGCGGCGGAAGTCCATGCGTTCCGATCGGCCGTCCGGTCGCCGGAACATCGCTGCCGGGCATAAAGAACTGCAATTCGGAAATGCTCCCGTGAGAACCGTCGGCAGAATACAGTCGCCAGTAGCGATATTTTTTCGAGGCCCGAACGGGAATCATATCGGGAAAAACAACGCTGTCGATACTATACAAAACCTCTGCAATCCGGAAGTCGGGATAGTCGGAGGCTTCGATCCGGGCACCGACAATACGATGTTCCATGCGTGCGACATGTTCGTTCAGCAACATCTTACGGGTTACACGGATACGCTCTCTGCATGTGGTATCGGCATTCCGGCAGCAAATGCGTCCGCCGGCATCAATCGTAAAAGGATGGGAGACCGGAACCAGCCCGCTCCCATCATGGCCGAAAACCAAATAGGCGTTTCGGCGGCCCATTTTCGAAAACACCCCTTTCCGCCCGTTGCGACGACCGACATCAATCGGATTCCAACGGTAGTTGTTAAATGCGGCTATATAAAGGTAATCATCCGAAAGGTCGGTTCGGAACAAGGGGACATTCGGATCGGAGGTAGACATATACCAGTCGGTCACATCCTCTTCGAAAGGAGAAAATCCGTCTAGCGGATATTTAGAATTACGGAGATAATCCGAACGCGCCGGAACAGGCGCATAACTATACCGATAAATCTTCGGAATCGGGCGCCACGGATGAAAGGGAGTTCCGGGATCGGAATCCAACCCCCACTCCGAAGCCATAAAAACTCCGTTGTCATTCATAAAACCGAACCATGCATGCCGCAGAAATCCCCGCCCCCATTGGGGTAAATAGTCGAATACCGCGGGGATACCATGACTTCGCAATACGGCGACGGAGAGCGTCGAATAATCGAAACAGTCTCCGAAAGGCATTCTGTAAAAAGCCGCAGCGGCAAAAAGCCTGTAACCTTTGTATTCGGCATAGTTCAGCGGTATGTTAGGCCCGACACCCGCCCGCACTTCGGGCAGGATTTGCAAAGTCCTGTAATAAGGGGAATAGCTGTTCTCATCATTCTGCGGGGCTGTTCGAAGCCGTTCGGAAAAGCGGCAGCCCAGCGAGTCGCACCAATAGTCGAGCGGTTGAAATTCCGCAACCTTATAAGGCAGCAACCACGCACAAAACCGGTCGAAGGTCAGGTAGTCCGCCCATGGACTTTCCCACAGGCGGAACGCCCGGTCGATGTGATGAATCAGGTAATCCGCCGTAATAACTTCGATATCGTTACGTATGACGGATTCCAGTGGAGCATGCCGATCCGCAATTTCGTTTAATCCCACCACAATCGGATAAGAGTCACTGACTTCACAATCCAGCAGCGAATCAATCTCACAAAAGAACGAATCGACTTCCGGACCATATATGCATTGATGTCCGGGCATATTGGCAATCAGGAATTCTGCCGCCCGCAACTTCAGACTATCCGCCTCACACGCTGCATAATAGTCAAGTACACGTTCCAATTCCGAGCGGTTCCGCCCGGCAAGCTCAAGCGCCTCGATTACCTCTGCACTACGACGGGACATGCAAGCGGAAAGAAAACAAACAGAGAAGAGAAAATTCAAGAAAAGCAGAAATCTCATAACAAACGAAATTTAGGTTATGCAAATGTATGGAAATATTACGGTCAGCCCCACCCTCAACTCGAACATCCCGTGTTGCACCCGCGCAAAAACGAACGGTTCAAATCGCTACATATTAAATAGTTAATATACTAAGTCAAAATTTAAAACATTAAGTTAGTATCAACTTCGATTAATTTATGCGTGATAATCCAATTAATATATCCATACTTTTGTTATCAACATTTTAATATACCGAGCGTCACTTGCTCCAAAATCTTTGTTTTTCTAATTTTAATTATGAAAAAATATTTTATTCCATTATTATCAATAATACTGATAAGCTGCTCTGCAGGCAATATAAATTATATTGCCTTTGACGAGGCCATGGAGAATATTGATAAAACTCAAAAGGAATCATGGGTATTTATAGGCGATCAAGGTTTAATAACAAAAATCCAAAAGTATGATATCAATAGATTTATATCAAAATATAAGAATACATACGATTTTTATTTTTGCGATATATCTCTACAGAATAATGAACATGTTAATTTCATATATCAGTTGGAGACATTGCCATGTGCAATGTTGATATCACCTCAAAAAAAGGTAAAATACATAACGAATTTCCCATTTGATAGCAAATTAGTATCTCAGCTCAATCAAATCAACAGTCAGGATGCACCCCAATTAACCAATGCAAATTTCAAAATCAAAGGCGAAATACTTTCTTCCTATTTTTCAAATATTTATAATGCATATCTTTCTTTAGACTCGGACAATATCGACAGTCTAAAAAAGGGACTGGATAATATCAATAAATCAATCTCAACGGAACCCTATTTTTATAATTATTATTTAGGATATAAATTAACCCGAAAGTTGGACAGGGATTCCATCAGCAATCAATATAGAGAGCATGCAATAACATGGTTTGAATCTAATACAGCGCCCTTATATACATATCTTAATGCGGAATTACTTCAGTCCGATACGACTAAAACCGCCAAGATAGAATTTGACACCAAAATGGTGGACTTTGGAGAAATTTCTATCAAAGCACCCAACAAAAAAGTTATAAAGTATTCAAATACGGGAAATGCGCCTTTGGTAATTGTCAGCGCATTGACTTCTTGCAGTTGTATCAAGGTAACATGGGAGCAAAAACCTCTTTTGACAGGGCAGGTTGGAGAGATTTGTATCACCTATAATGGGAGTGAAGAAAACTTGGGAGCTTTTAACCGAAGCATAATATTAATTACGAATGCTACAAAGCGAAATGAAATTTTAACGGCGAAAGGACAGGCAACACTATAAACATTAAAATCAATTTAATTATGAAAAATCTCACATTTATCTCTATTAAACAAGTATTGGTATGCTGTATATCAATCTTATTATTATCGTGTTCTTCTGATGCAAAATATAGTTGCAATCCTGAAGTTGAAAAATGGGCCAGAACTAATATCGATAAATATGTAACAGCGACAAGAAGTGAAATAGTCGAATTATCCATGGATCAGCAACGGGCCATTCTCAGAGGGCTGCCAGCAGATAAGGAAGCAAACTTATGGAGAGAGAAGCTGGCTTATATCATGCAGGACAGCAAGTTGTCAGAAGATGAAAAACAAGAGGTGAAAAGCATATATGATTATTTCATTCCATATTTTTATTCGCAGGATGGACTCGAAGAAGCGGAAGAATATGAAAAAGAATGGATTAATCATATGCAAACGACGTATAATTGGGATAACGATATGATATATTATTATGTTTGTACATGGCTAACAGCGGAGGAATATGAAAAAGTTTTGCTTCAGGAAAGTTTAAAAACCTTACGGGTTTCGACAAGAAGTGAGGCCGATGCCCCAGATTGTGAATGCCGGTATGACAGCGAATGTCATAATGACAGAGATTGTAATATAAAAGCCAATTGTAAAATAACAGGTAAATGTGGCATCGGGGGACAATGGTCTTGTGACGGACTTTGTAATGGGTAACTGAAATATTATATCTAATCTAACGGTATGGGCCGATTGGCCCATACTAATTTTACATCTATTTAATTAATTTGCCGATCCAAAAGCCAATCGCTTTGGTGAGACGAATCCAATCTCATTGAGAGATGCCAAAAAATCAAGTCAGAACCTCATGAAAAACAAAATAAAAAAAGGATTAAAAATAGTTTTACTCATCGGACTATCGATTCTGATATCATACTGTATGATTGACTTGCGGCGAGGAACGTCAGCATTAAGTTTTTTGCAGGGTTTCCTCCTATTAGACATATTGATCGATCCCAGTGCTTTTTTTATTTTCACGATCCTTTGTCTCTGGAAGCTGAGGTTGAATAATCCACGGAGCACCGCCCTGCTTATTGCAATCGGAAGTTCAATCGAAATAATTGGCATTTTGTATGCGACGACTGTGTATGGCGAGCGACTAGAGGATATCCACCCCTTGTCACTGGTAGAGTTGATAATGAGATATCTGGCTATTTTTGCCGCCTATATAACATTTACCCGCCGACGGTGGTCGTCCCGGATAATCATCAGCCTGCTGACTGCCATGACGATTGTCTGGATGAGCTGGAGCGGTGCGGATTTCATTTACGATTGTCTGACTTTCAAGAGCTGGAAGGGCCGCGTAACTCAAATAATAAAGTGCCCGCTCGATATCCAGAACGTTCAGGGAGAGACAATCAATCTTGCAGATTTCAAAGGTTCGTATCTGCTTCTCGACTGCTGGACTACCAACTGCGGCGTATGCTACCGGGAGTTTCCAATTCTGCAGGAACTTTATAACAAATACAAAGACAACCGGTCTATAAAAATCGGAGCCTTGCATTTCAGACGGGAAGAAAAAGCAGAGACAATTACGACCGGACAGGAACGACTGCAAGAGTACGACTATACGTTTCCGGTCTTTTCAATAAAAAGGAATGATCCGGCTGTTACGGAAATAAAAGTCAAATTATTCCCGACGATAATTATCTTCGATCCCGATGGTACATTAATCTTCCGGGGCAGTATAAACGATGCAAAAGATTATCTGCGCAAATTGGCAAAAGGTGGTCAGTTATAAATCATTGGCAGCACTCGACATAAGGGCATTGGTGATAAACGCGGCCATTGCCCTTATGCTGTTTTCGACCATGTTCCTCAACTGCCGTGGATTCGTCGAATCCGAAATCGTATCGAAATGGTATGCCTTTACAGGCGGAAGCGTACTGCTCGGTTTTGGCCTGCTGGTCCTGATCAAGCGTCCGAAGATCGCCATAGATAAAATCTCAATCTTGGCAGCCGCATTTATCTTCTATCTCTTTGCCCGTATATTTTTCAGCGGATCGCCCCAACCGGACATTTTCATACTTTCGATCGCCTCATTCGCTTCAACTTATCTGTCGTTCAAGCTAATAGATGATTGGGATTTGCACAATACCGATCTTCTCATTGTCATAGCATGCCTGCTGCAGGCCGTATATGGATTACTACAGTACATAGGAATCTTTTATGTCAGCCGAGGATTTGACATTACAGGGAGTTTTGACAATCCGGCAGGCTTTGCCGCATGCCTCTCAGCAGGTTTTCCCTTTTGTCTGGCAGTCATGCGGAAAAGTAAACGGATGCGCCTTTTCGGATTGGCCGCATCCGCAATTATTACCCTGTCCATAATTCTTTCGGGATCGCGGGCAGGCATCCTTGCCGTTGTAATTGTTGCCGCAGTATATTTGGGCCATAGATATTGCGGCCTGCTCAAGAAACACCGCAATTTCATTTTTCCGCTATCAGGCATCATATTCGTCATATTGGTCGCCGGATTGTTTCTTCTCAAAAAGGACTCCGCTCTCGGCCGAATTCTTATCTGGAAAAATACCTGCGAGATGATCTCCCACCAACCGGTGTCGGGCTTCGGACCTTCGGGATTTATGCGGGAATATATGCTCTGTCAGGCTGATTATTTTGCTAAAAATACCGACAGCCCATATGCACTATTGGCCGGCAATGTAACTCATCCATTCAATGAATATTTGCTGGTTGCAATAGAATATGGCGCAGTCGGACTTCTGCCTGTACTCGCCGCATTCGTATTTCTGATAAAATCATCCCGGCAAATAACCATCCCTCATCTTTGTATTTTGTCCGCAGCTGTCTTCGCGTGCTTCTCGTATCCGCTGCGTTATTCTTTCGTGACGGTCTTGCTGGCTTATTCCTTGGCCGCGATTAAGATAAAACCAGCGACCGCCTTTAGGATAAACGGCAGGGGAAAATTCATATGGGCGGCTTTGCTGGGTGTTATTGGTATATTCCTGATACGGGATGTGGAATTTGAAAAACACTGGGGCCGGTTAGCCCGGCAAGACGGTCTTCCGGACAAGAGCGAAATTCTTGACCGTTATGCGGCTTTGCATGCCCAGTGGAACGGAGACCCCATGTTTCTCTATAATTACGGAGCCGTTTTAAATCATGCCGGAGATTATTCCGGCAGCAACGCTGTCATGTTTCAATGCACGGACTATTTCAACGATTATGACGTTCAGCGGATAATTGCGGACAATTACGATAACATGAATAACCAAGAAAAAGCCGAGGAGCACTATATTATCGCCAGCCGAATGATTCCGAACAGATTTGTTCCCCTTTATCAATTATTCAGGCTCTATGAAAAAAACGGGCGGACAAACGAAGCGATGCGTACGGCAAAAGCCATTATCGAAATGCCCGTCAAAGTACAATCCAACGTCGTAGAGAGGATAAGATCCGCCGCAAAAGCGTTTTTATCCGAAACAGATGCCGAAAAACCTACCGAATAAACCCTATAAAAAAATGAGGTGCTTAATTTTACTAAGCACCTCATTTCGAAAAAGTAGCGGGTCCGAGACTTGAACTCGGGACCTCATGATTATGAATCATGCGCTCTAACCAGCTGAGCTAACCCGCCATTGCTATCAAAGCGAGTGCAAAGGTAATAGAAATTTTCGATCGTGCAAAATCTTCGGGCAAAAAATCGACGGAAAATTCGCATTCCGACGCTTTGGCACTGATTTTGAGCCGAGTGCACGTAAACCGAAAATATGTCCCTGTCAGAATCTACACGCACGGAGCTCCGTAACTGCCTGAGCATCCTCAAAGTAATCGCTGGAGTGGTTCTGCTCGCCGCCATTTCGTGGGAAATAATCGCCGGCGACCACATGCACTTTTCACGCAACTACCTGATCATCCAGCTCGTGGTCTGCATCCTGTTCCTGTGCGATTTCTTCGTACGGTGGGCAGCCTCGGAGCGCAAAGGCCGCTTCTTCGCCCGCAATTTCCTCGTACTGCTGATTTCGATACCCTATCTGAACATCATCGACTGGAGCGGCGCCGAACTCCCCCGCTACTGGGCCATGCTGATCGGCATCATGCCGCTGATGCGGGCGTTCCTCGCATTTTACGTCGTGGTGCAGTGGCTCGTGGACAACAAGGTCCGGAAACTATTCTTCGCCTACATCTTCACCGTGGTCGTCTTCACCTACATTTCGGCGCTGGTCTTCTACGATTACGAAATACTCGTGAACAGCAGGCTCCACGGCTTCGGCAACGCGCTGTGGTGGGCGTGGATGAACGTCACGACCGTCGGAGCCGAGATATTCCCCGTGACGGCCATCGGCAAGATATTCTGCGTGCTGCTCCCCTCGCTGGGCATGATGTTCTTCCCGATCTTCACCACCTACGTACTGCAGGAGTACTCGCACAAAAAAGAGTCCGACCAATAGGCCGGACTCCTCTTTTCGGGATGATATCCCCTATTTCTTCTGCTCTTTGAGCAGATCGCGGATTTCGGTGAGCAGCTGCTCCTCTTTGGACAGCACCGGTTCGGCGGCGGGCGCAGGGGCCTCCTCCTTCTTCTTCATCAGGCGGTTCATCAATTTCACCATCATGAAGACGCAGAACGCCAGAATCGTAAAGTCGATGCACTGCTGGATGAAAGC
>OLQM01004042.1_pt1 | contig 11835 bp, 14 predicted proteins | sample 1673161 | NCBI WGS metagenome assembly OLQM01 (sample SAMEA3136761, study PRJEB25190) | human gut metagenome | reverse complement strand
GTTGCGCCTCATTCATGCAATTAATGAACATCGTTCATCAATGCACTGTCAGTTTGACAATGAGGAAGGCGGCCAAGATGACCGCCATAATCAGACATGCTGTTATTTGTTCCTCGTGCATCTTCATTCAGTCTTCCTCCAACCAAACATGTTTTACATGATGCACTGCCCAGTCGAACACGCAGTACATGATATACCAATTCGCCACTGTGACCAGCACTGCCACCACGATAACGCCGATCACGAACCACGCAAATCCCGGAAGCCCTAGAAACATGTCAATTCCTCCATTCACCCTTCGACTTATCCCTACAACTGTATTATAGAACAAGCAAGTGATAATTTTTGCGATAATTCGAATTAATGAACAACGTTCATTTATTACCGCTCACCAGACACATAATAGCGATACCTAACATAGTGCCCACTACAAGTGCAATATAATGCGACAACACCCTAACCCTCCCATCTCAGCCAACAGTTCCAGCTCCTGTAATACCCGCCGGTCGATATCTCGTTCCCGGTCTGGTCTCCCGGCTGCCCTCCGGCCACGCCCCCGAACTCGTTGATATGCGCGCCCACGAGCATACCGTCTCCGAGATACAGCTCCACGTGCCCGGTGCCCGCCGATATGTCGCCCTCGAACAGAACGATATCCCCGCGCACCAAGTCGGACGCTGCCGGGTTGCCGTTGTACCTCTTGAAGCCAAGCCCCGTGAACACGCTGGACATGTTGTAGGTGGAGGGGGAGGGGAACGGAACGTCCCATCCGTTCTCGCGGAACGCCCAGGACACAAGGCTCGAGCAGTCGAAGTCCACGCCGCCGTCCCGCGTCGGCTGGTCGTAGCCGTGGCTGTTGTCGTCGGCGATCCCGACAGCCCACAGACACGCGCCCTCCACCCCCGATCCTCCCGGAGCCACGCTTCCCGATCCGGAGTTCAGGTTCTGAGCGCTGATCTTGGTGAACATCGTCGTCTTCGTCCAAGAGCGGCGAGTGCGGTTCAGAACGTATACGTTGTCTTCCCACGTCCCGACATTCTTGAATCTGTAGAAGTCTATATCGTTGAAGTATATATAGCCGTCGTTGCCTATAGTCCCAATGTAGGCGTTCTCAACGCCGCCTTTCTTAGTGGCGCTGATTATGATCACGCTCGCCATATCGATTCCTCCCGGCGGATCTATTTCCCAGTAGTTTCCGTAGTTCAACGCGAGAACGACGTTTCCAGCCCATTCCGGCTTGCATCCCGGCGTTCCGGGGTTAGCATGGCTAGGATACCATTTCGAGTACTCCACAACCGATTCTATCACGCTAATCGAATTCGGCGGGTAAAGATGCCCCCATTCGCTGTAATTAGGGTCTCCCGACGATTTAACGTCTCCGATGATGCAATTCAATATCAGCCCCGTGTCCAGCTGGAAATCCACGTAGTCTCCGACACCCCCGAACGCCTCGGTGCACGCGATCACGTATCTTCCTTCTATGATGGCGAATCCCTCTGCATCATAGTTCTCACCCGCATCCGCCCGAAGCTTGTACTGTAGCGAATCGGGCGCGGTTATCAGCGACCAGCCCATATAGGTGTAAACGCAATTTCTACCGCCCAGCTGCGGCACTATCTCCCGCGCCATCACAACCCCATCCTAACGATGGTTCCTACGTAAGCGTTCTCAACGCCGCCTTGCTTGGTAGCGCTGATTATAACCGGCTCAGCCATCAGTAATACCTCCCCAACTGTTTCATGTACTTGATGAACTGTCGAAGATGGTACTGAGCTTCTTTTCCAACTTCCGGGTCTGATACTTCCAGCTGCTTCTTCCCGGTGTCGCATATTCTTATCTGTACAGTGGCGGATATATACATATCAGTTTCAACCGTGTATTTAACATCTTCGATTTTATAAACATTATCCTCGATGATCTGAATAGTATCTACCATGTCGCCATTCTTAGTCGTGATGATCATAATCCCATCCTAACAATATCCCTAAACCAGTTGTTGAGCTTCATGGACTCGTACCGCACGCACCCCATGTCGTAAGCCTTCTTCAAGTTAGCCAGATGGGGCGAGGATTTGAAACCTTTGAGCAGCAGAGTGTTCGGCTCATGGTCTTCCGTCGTGGCGGCGAACACGTGGCGGCACTGGCGGTCAACGTCTTCCGACACGTAATAGCAACCGTTTCGGTTGTCGCGCCATATTCCGATAGCATCGTCGTAGTAAAGGAGCGTGAACTGGTATTCGGCATTCTTGCCCTTTCTCGCGATGAACTTCGGATTGTCGCGCAACCACTTGTTCTCGGCCGCATAGGCCGCATAGTCGCTGCCCGCTATCGCCTGGTAGAAGCGCGTGCCCTTCTTCGCCTCGATCAGCTCAGGGGGCGCTACCATCTGCGTCAGGAACTCGCCTCGCCTCCATACGTCCGTCTTGTAGGGAAGCTCCAACTTGAAGTAGTCCATATAGGGGTTCGCCGAGGTCACCGCGTTTCCCCAGAACATGCAGGTTACGTCGTAATCTCGAGAGCCAGGGCGGGCGATGGTCTCATAGAGTTCGAGGAATGCCGTCACCTCGTCGGGAAGGTACGTTTGGAACCCCTTGTCGATGACGAACTCGTCGAACAGGATAGCGTCCACGTTGTCCAGCGCGTCGGACTTGAGCTTGCGCGCCGTTGACAGCGCTTGCGCGTAGCCGCATATCTCCTTATCGATATGAAGGATGTTGGATTCAGCCCAGAGCGCATGCCCCGGGAACTCCTTCTGCACGTGGTTGAAGAGCCGTCCGTCCTTGCGGGTGGTCAGGTTCTTCAACTCCTCCTCCGTGCGGCGAAGGTACATGAAGCGCCTTCCCGTGCGCAGATAGCGCTTGACGTAATGCTGCAGCCCCGTGTACGTCTTGCCCGCGCCTCGGATTCCGTAGATGAAATTGAACAGGCAATTATAAGAAAGAGTTTTCGATATGTCCCAGTATTTAGCCACGTTCCTCCTTTGACTTGGAATGCCCGCCCTTTATCGAAGAAGCCCCTGCCATCATGGATGTCCAAGCGACAGGGGCTAAGTCAAAGGGCGCTAACCGAAAAGACTATCACAGAGGGGGCTGTTCTCCGTATGCGCCCGTGCCCGTTTCACCGGGTGCCCCACAGACGCAGAAGATAGCTTGCTTTCCGGCGCATGACCATCATACATCACTTCTCTTGAATTGTCACGCGGAATCTATCGTTCTCCAAAACAGACTGACCGGTCGGTTTGTTCTCCGCACCCGTTGACGGAACGCCCGCGTACGCCGACCACGCGCCGACGCTTCCGAAGAAATGATTCACGTCCAGGTTGCCCGCGTATCCGGGCACCTGGCCGTCCGACGCGTACTGCCAGCAGCCGACGAGGCCGTCCGTCTCCGGCGGCTCGCCGGGGTCGTAGTCGAGACCGGGGCGCAGCACGTCAGGGTAGCTCGCGATCCATCTCATGCAGTTCTGCTCCACGCCGCCCAGGTTGAAGCGCCAGGGGTTGGCGTAGATCCACGGCCAGATGCCGGTCTGATCATGCACGATCTTCACGAACTCGTTGACCCACTCAACGCTTTGGCCGCCCTCCCAGTCAAGCACCGGCACGCCCTCGCCGAAATAGTTGCTCGTGTTGTCTATGAAATGGACAGCCTCTTTCATGGGATCGTTGGAATTTGCGAAGTGGTAGAACCCCCAGGGCTTGCCGTTCCGCCGGCACCACTGCACCCATCCGTCGCAGTACCCGTCCACGAAACCCACGCCCTCGGTAGCCTTGCAGATCACGAAGTCCACGTTGGGAAACACCGCATCCGCGTCCAACCCCGCTTGCCAGTTCGATATGTCTATGCCCCTAAGCATTCTTGATCAGCTCTTTAAGTTCTTCCCGCAACTCCTTAATCTCGCTCGCAATGTCGTTAAGTGTGCTAGTAAAGTCCTTAAGAGTACGATTGTACAGGTAAAACATGCCCACGCAAGCCACGATAGGGAAGCCCAGACTACCGATAAGAGTGACAATATCGTTAACATCCATCTTGATTCCTCCTAATTAGAATACCAATTGGCGCTTATGTTGAACGAAGCCCCCGCGAGATAAACCATGCCGTCGGTGGACGCATGCAGGGAAACCGCGCCGTTCGTCTGAATCGAAAGCACGTCCACGTTAGTATCTACTACCACGGGAATCCGCACTTCGGTCGACGGCCGGCATTCCGGGGGCAGGGTCGTGAGCGTCGCGCCCGGCGTGTAGTTCATTATCATGCAATCGCCTTGGAACTGCACGTCGTTCACGCAGGACAGCATGACCCGCTCGCTGGTGAACATCGCTTCGGGGGTGGGGGCGTGGTCGTACGCCCCCTTGAAGGTTTTGAAGAAGTTGGGGTTTCCCCCGCCTGTAGGTTCGTTAGGCATTGGTGACCACCGGCAGCGTGCCATTCAAATAGTTGCCATATGCCTTGCTTGAACTGCTTAGCTTTCCTATGATGGCGGTTCCTGCATCGTTGTAAACATCATTCAACTTGGCGAAGCAAACGCTTTCAATTGCAGAATTGGAAAACAGCGACCATCCGGTTCCCAGGTTCACTTCACAGCCGTATACCTCCACAACCGTGTTCAGGGCGCGCGCGGCTATGGCATAGTTTTGAGATGAAGCGGTCTTCGTAAACTTGCTATTCCTTACAACGACGCTAGCGGAGGGCGCGCCTTGCTCGGTGGATAGAACCAACGTAGGAGCCTCTAGCACACTGTTGGTTATCTCAATGTTAGCGTTCTTGGGAAGGTTAACCACCCCGTATGTGGAATTAGCCATGTTCACGTTGTTCACTATAAGTTTGCCTTTCGTGCCGTAAACTAGGTTTTTATTAATCACACTTCCGTTGCTTGCAATAATAGTGGTAGCTGATCGAATTCCAAAAACCGGATAATTGGTGCTCGACGCATGTGCGCTTTCATCAGCTTGGACGAACACGTAGTCGTTGACGAATATGGTTCCGCCAGTATACGCGGCAATGAGCGCGTTTCCTGTGCATTTGTAGTTGTCGATGAAAGCCACGAAATCGTACGTCTCATTTGGGTTTTCAGGATAGAACAGGATGTCAGAGCCAAAATACGTGTCGTTATCAGACTCTATCCCGCTAATCGACACCTGGTCTACCTTGCCCCTGAAGTAAAACGAGTGGTCACCGTCCCCGTACTTCAACGCACCAGTTAGCTTGCATCCTTTCACGTTGATGTTATCGTATCTGTTGGCGAACAAGAACATTGCGTGGTATTCCGAAACGCAATCAGTCACAGTCAACCCTTGCGACCTTGTGTTCACTGCCTGCAATTTTATGCAGTCGATGGCAACGGAGACGTAACGGAAGTGCATATCATGAATGTTCACGTTCTTAACGCCGTTGTTGGTTAACACGATTGGATTGATGTTCGAACCAATGGGGTTCTCGCGCGAATGATCGCCGAATGCCTGCGACGGTTTGTCGAACTCGCTGTAAACGGTGAAATCATGTATTGAAACGTTGGTGCTGTTGGCGATGTTCACGAAGTACTTCGTGTTCACGTTAGACGCAACGTGAACCAACGAACCGTTTCCCGCAATATCAACGTTGTCGGCATTGTTCATATTCAACGCTATGAAGTCTGCCGCATCGTCGGGGAATGAGATGAAATACGTTGCGCCTGATTTCATGTTGACTTTGACACCCGACTTGCCTTCCAAGTACGCCCCGAGCGCTTTGAACGCCGCCAGGTCGTTGGTCATCCCATCGGCTTTCGCGCCGAATTGCTCGGGGGTCACCGTCAACCCCTCTACAGCCTCCACTCTCGTCGTTAAAGCAGTCAAATCCCCTTGCGTTGCTTTAAGAGATGAATCCAACTCGTTCAAGTCCGACTTCAAACCGGCGAGTTCATGCCGTGTATTCTCAAGTTGCGCGTTGAAGTCGAACGTTTTAGCCCAGAACGTCTCATTGGAAATATCCACGCCCACCGGCACGGCCTGCTTGGACGTGTACGAATTCCCCTGATTGATGACGATGGTCAGCGCCTCGTAGCTGTTCGTCGAGTTCCACTCGATGGGGTCGGCGAACTTCGGTACGTAGCGAAGCCCGGTGTACTTGTATCCTGCGACCCCCGGGCACGGAACCGCGGGCATTGAATCGCGAACGGTCGTTGTCACGGAGGCGGTCGCGTTGCCCGCTTGCACGTTCATCTGCTTTGTCATTTCAGCCATGTTCAGCTCCTTACCATTGGATTATCAGCTTGCCGTAGTCGGGGTCATCGTAGGTTGCCACCGTGTCGAACGACAGGAACGCCCAGGTAGCCGGGATATACGCGGTGAAGTACCCATCGTCTGAAAGGCCGAAGCACACGAACTTGACGATCCTCGCCACAAGGCACTGCAGGTTCGCATCGATCCAGTTGATGATCGAATCCAGGTACAGATGCACGTATTCTCCGTTCTTGATCGCATCGACCTCGTTTTCAAGCGCATCCACCTGCGCTTTCAGCTGGTTGTAGAACACCATCAGATCGTTCACGTTCTGGCCTTGCTTGTTCAGGTTCTCGATCACCTCGTTGAGCTTTTCGGTTACTTTCGCAAGCACCTCGTAATAGCTCAGCTCGTCGCCGTAGACGGCCGGCAGAACCATCTGCACGTAGTAGCGAAACGGCGCTACGTCCGGTGTGGGCTGGTTCATGCGCTCCTCCTTACCATATCGCCATGAAGCATTCGCGCAGCGCTTTGTCTTCCACTGCGTCACGGTCTATATTAACGAACGTGTCTCGCCAAATCAAGAGCAGTTCGGATTCCGCCTTGTCATGCCCGGTCTCCGTGCGCGACAGCTTGTTGTCGTAGCTGCCGCTCGAATCCGACTTGCCGGAATCCGTCGTGGAAGCGTCGGTGAAGTCCGCCGTGGACGCGTAGCTGCCGGCCTTGATGTTGTCGAAGTTGAGCGCGCTCATAGGCGTGTCGCTGAAAATGTCCTGCGCGTTGCTGGTAGATGTCGCGCTGGTGTTCGCGGCATTCGAGGCGGTGCCGGTCGCGTCTTCCGTGATCGTCCGCGTGTGGTCGATGAGGGGCTGGATCCCCTTCGCCGTGATCTCCGACAAATACAACTGGTTGTAGTACGGCATGATCATGAACATCGCATCGCGCACGAACATTCGGAATAGCCCGGAGGTCTCCGCTCCGATCTCGTACATGAAATAGTGCCGTATGATCTTGTTGTTCAGCGTCTCGCGGTACGTCTCGTCGAAGATGGGATAATCTGCAAGCCCCAGCTTGTCGTAAGCAGCATGCCAGTTAGCCTCGATGTTCGGAAGCTTCGCATCGGCAAGCGTCTGTTCGACCAGCCAGCGAAGCTGCAAGCTGTACTTGCTCATCGACCGTTCACCTCGATCCCGTTCTCGTCTGCGTACTTCGATTCGTCGAACTCGCCGTCGGCGATAGCCCACTGCTCCTCTTGGCGTTTCTCCGAAACCCTGAAATGCACGTCAACGTCGAGCCCGAAGATCTCGTTTATCTGCTTGCACGCGAACTGCCGTGATTCGAGGCGGCAGAGCCGCTGAGCTTCCGTGCCGCCGAGGCTGGCGAGCATCTCGTCCACGATCACGCGCTCCGATTTGGACTCGGAGCTGGCTATCCCTAAGAATCCGAGCGCCTCCTTCCAGTACTTGTCCTTGAGTTCGTAGAGCTGCTCGGCGACGTACGGAGACGAGTTGTCGAGGATGTCGATGGATTCGAGGTCGAAGTCCTTGTCCGTCATGATGAGGGGCTTGTACTCGTCCACCTGCGCCATCATGTTCTCGAAGCTCAGGCGCTGCTTCTGCGAGCATTTCACCACGCGCGGGGTCTTCTGCTGGTACACGTTCACATCGATCGCCCGGTCTATCGCCCACAGCTTCTTGGCGTACATGTTGAGCGCGAACCAGGTAGGCACGCGCAGGTTGGAGTTCCAGATGATCACGGAGTTCTCGATGGTGAGCGGGATGTTGACACCCATCACCGAGTAGGCGATGCGGTTCACCGGCTGCGAGTAGATGTCGAAGTTTCCCTCCAACATGCACTGCATGATCGCGTAGCCCTCCGGGCTGCGCTGAACAGGGTCGAGCGCGATATCCTCGTCATGCAGGAACACGCAGAATCCGTCGCGAAGGAGCCACCACTCGATCTGACGCTCGTTGATGCCCTCCGGCAGGTTCTCCCACTCGAAAACGCTCATCGCCAGCTCGTACAGGCGCATCTGCCAGAGGAACATCGTTTGCGAGTTCATAGCCGCGTTGTCCAGCTCGCGAGCGGATTTACGCGCGTTCTTGGGCATGTTGCCCCAGGGAAGCCCGTACGGGGTGGTAGTGGATTGGATAGGGTTCATGCATGCCTCCTTTCTTATATTATAGCATTGCTCAAACTGTAGTTGCCCACGTCGTCCGTGTGCCAGAACGTGACTCCGGAATCGAGCAGCCTGTTGAACATCGCAAGGTAGCCGGCCGGGACCGATCCGCTCATGTTCGCGGCGACGGTCTTCACGTAGTTCCATGAAGCGCGCCCCGTGATGTTCGGCGTTTTCACGACGGAAACGTTGTAGCCGTACACGCTCAAAAAGTCGTCGATCTGGCGCGCTATCTCGGCTCGGCACGTGTACTTGCGAACGCCTATCGTGTAGGTTCCGAAGTTCACGAGCGCGGTAGTCGAGTTAGTGCCTCCGCGCTGCGTGTTCGGGGTCTTCGATGCTTTCGAGAAGTTCGCGAAGGTGTTGGTCAGGTCTTGCGCGCCGTTGATCGTCGAGTTGATCATGCTCGCGGCAGCCCCGGCGACGTTGCCGGATGCCAAGCCCTGCATGGCTCCTCCGATGATGTTCTGCGTGGAGTCGATGAAGGAGTTCACGTAGGGCAGCTGGCTCATCGAGTTGAACGACAAGCCGAACGACGTGTCCACCTGGGACGCGCCGAGCATGTTGGCGAACGCCTGGTACACCCAGTTGCATGTGGGGTACTTCTCCAAGTACACCGCGCCTTCGACGAACCGGTTCACCCCGTTGTAGTTCAGAGGGATATAGGCCAGACGCGAGTTCGCGTCGCACCCGCCCGTCTTCTGCAAGCTCAGCGTTCCGGGTGTTCCGCAGAATTCGAGCCGGAACTGCTGCGCCGCACCTGTGAAGTTCGTGACTTCCGCATACTGGAACGGGTAGCAGAACATCTTGTTGTTCTTAGGGATATAGCCGTCCAGATTCGTGAATCCGAGCGCGTAGTCCTTAGTCGTCTGAGGGGTCGCCGCGTTGGAGTCCACCCAATATCCCCAACCGTCGGACTTCTTGACGATAGTCGGGATCGCCGCTCGAGGAACCATGTAGACCTGGCTCACCGCGTCCTGCTGGCCGTTGTCGGACAGCGCTTTCATGAATCCCTTGAAGTCGTCCACCGTCAGAAACACCGACAAGCTCGTGCCGCTGGTAACGCCCATGTACTTGTCCCCGCCGTTGTTGACGTACGTTCCGTCCTTCAAAGGCTCCACGGCGCTCGCCACGACCATGTAGCAATCCATGTCCTCGTTGTCGATCACCGAGTACGCGCATTTGAGTTCGCCCGGGTCGATCCCCTCGTCCTTGACGTGAGCGCCTATCGCGTCGTCGTTCACATGCTCGCGCTCCACGAAGCACGGTTTGATATCGTAGTCGAACATGTAGGTCTGCACGTAATCCAGCTCCAAGTGCAAGCGCGTCGTGTTCGCCGTCTTGTACTCTGCGCGCATGATGAACGCGTAGAACCACTTAGTCCCGAAGTTCTCGTTCTGGAACATCACGTAGTTGTAATTGTAGTATTGCTCGGGGTTGCCGTCCACGTCGATGGCAGATTCCAGGCGCTGGTACGTGTAGGTTGAAATCGTTCGCCGAGCGTCCATGAACGAAGCTACGCCCGACATCTGGGCGTTCAGGTTCGGATACCAGCGAACGTGCTTGTAGTTCGGGTTCCACGGAACCGTCCCTATCCGAATCTCCGTGCTGGGCTGGTACATTTCTCACCTCCTTCGGAAAGGAGGGCGGGAAACGAATCCCGCCCTCGGCAGAACATAGGCTATGCGGTGACGGTGACGGTGGATTCGCCCGTCTTCGTTCCGTCCTGGATGGAGGTTGCCGTGACGGTGAGCGTCGTCGCCGTCTCGTTGGCCGCCACATGCAGGTACCCGCCGTTGGTGACGGTCGTGCCGGATGCCGCGCCTCCGGTCACCGTCCACTGCACGCCATGGTTCACGATGCCGGTTCCGACGACCGTGGCAGACAGCTGCAGGTCGGCTCCCTTGGAAAGGGTGGCGGTCGCCGGCGTGACCGTCACGCTCGTGATGGTCGGGGCGGTCGGGGTGAAGGCTGCCGCCTGGCCGAACGGCGAGCAGCTGATGGTCTTCCACACATGGTGCCAATGGTTCCAGTACACCCCTTCGCCGTTGAACCACTGCGCGGACTCCACGTAGTTGTCCAGCACCATCCACCAATCGCGCGACACCAGCACCGCCGGCACGGTCTCGAGCAGCGCGATCTCCTCTTGCGTGAAGCGGTGGTAGTTGGGGTCGAGCTTGCCGGTGGCCGGGTCGGTGAACAGCGCGTCCATGCGAGCCCAGTCGAAGTCGGTGAACGTGTCGACCGTGATCATGCGCGCCTGGAACTCACGGTACTCCAGGTTGAACGCGGTGGCCAGCACGTTCATGTTCATCGTGGCCTTGAACTTGGCCGTGACGATGAAGTACTGGTCTTCGAAGTCCGTGTGCGTGGTCACGCCCGCCATGTTGTACTTCGTGGACTGGTACTGGAACAGGTCGGACATGTACTGGAACTGCGTGGCGATGTCGATCGCGTTGTCCTTGCCGATTGCGGGAATCTCCACCGAGCCGATGTAGCCGTTGAGGAGGCACTTGGCCAGGAAGTAGCGCATGACGTAGTACTCGTCCGTGTTGGCGCTGGTGTAGAGAGACTCGATGATGCGCGCGATCAGGTCGCTAACGGCCGTCCAGGACAGGGTCGCCTGGCGCAGCTGCTGGGAGGAGACGGTCGTCTTGTAGAACTTCTGGAAGTTCATACGGTGGAACGCGGTGCGCACGTCGGGAAGCTCGCGCTTGGCGAACGTGTCCTCCGCGCCCTCCGGATAGAAGCCGTGAACGTCGGCGAGGTTGACGAAGATTTCCTCGATCGTGTCTCCGAACTCGAGGTACCCGCGCTTGAACACCGCCCAGGGGTTGCGGTACAGCTTGGAGGTCACGATGGTGAGGCCGATGCGGTTCACGAGCGCGTTCAGAAACGCGTTTCGCGCGGGCTGGTAGCTGGTCAGGTACTCGCCGATGGCGTGGATCTCGTCGGTGGTTCCCGCAAGCTCCACGTAGGCGCGGTTGTTCGAGTCGTAAGTCGCCGGGATCCCGCGAGCCGCGAGCGCGGACGCTACCTCCGGGGTCTCGTTGATGGTCGCTTCGACCGCCTTCTGCGCAGCCGTCTCGCGAGCTGCCGTATCGCCGGCCTTCATGACGATCGGCGAATCGGCGGCTTTCATGTTAGGTTGCTTCACTGCCATGATATCTCCTTAATCCCAGATCTCGTCGGCTGAGCGGATCGGCTCGCGCCGAACTTCCTCGCCTACCTCGTTCGCATGGAGCAGCGTCTGGCCTTCGACGGCGAAGAACCGGTCGGCGTACCTGCGGCGCGACTCGTCGCGCTCCTCGCGGTAGCGGTCGCGCTCGGCGATGGCCTCGTCGCGCTCCGCGTTCAGGCGGTCGCGCTCCGCGTCCCACTCCTCTCGCTCGTTTCGCCAGCCCTCGCGCTCGTCCCAGCGGTCGTCGAGTTCCGCCGCGTCCTCGTCGATAGCGGCGGCC
>OLQM01004029.1_pt1 | contig 11866 bp, 8 predicted proteins | sample 1673161 | NCBI WGS metagenome assembly OLQM01 (sample SAMEA3136761, study PRJEB25190) | human gut metagenome | reverse complement strand
CAATGTGGATATAACTGTCGGCTTTTTTGTGGGACAAAAGAACTACCGTCTCCACGTGCCTTGTCCTTGGGAACAAATCCACGGGCTGAACCTTTTCCAGCGTATACCCCTGTTCACACAGGAACTTAGCATCGCGGGCGGCGGTGGAGGGGTTGCAGCTGACCATGACGAGGGTGCGTGGGGCCATCTGGACAATGGCAGTCAGGGTGGCGTTATCGCAGCCTTTGCGCGGCGGGTCCACCACGATCACATCGGGGTGGGCACCCTCGCTGGCAAGGCGGGTCGCGGCTTCGCCGGCGTCCATGCAGTAAAAATCGGCTTCCTCCGGGGGCAGGCCAAGATGCGCAGCAACGGTTTTGGCACCTTCCACTGCCTGCGGCACAACCTCAACGCCGACCAGGCGGCGGCAGTGCGGCTTCATCGAAAGGCCAATGGTGCCCATACCGCAGTAAAGGTCCAGCAAAAAGTCATCCGGCTGCAGCCGGGCAAACTCTTTCGCCTTGGCGTACAGCAGCTCGGCAGCGGGGGTGTTGACCTGATAAAACTCGTGCACACCCATCTGGATGGGCACTCCGGCCAAAGTATCCTCAATCACGCCGGGGCCAAGCACGGTGCGGGTATCCCGCCCTAAAATCACGTTGGTGCGGGCGGTATTGCGGTTGATCAGCACGGTGGTCAGCTGGAACTCCTGCTGCAAGGTGCGGCAGATCTCGGCTTCGTTGGGCAGGCCGTTGCCGTTTACCACAAAGCACAGCAGGCGCTGACCGCTGTGCCAGCCCTGGCGCATATATAAATGGCGCACGCGGCCCTTGCCGGTTTCCTCGTCATAGGGGGCAATGCCGTTGGCTTCCAGTAACGCACAAGCCCGGCGGGCCAGGGCGTTCATCCACTCCGGCTGCAATTTGCAATCGGGGCAGGGGACGATACGGTGGGTGCGCCCGGCGTAAAAACCGGTCACGACATGGCCATCGGCATCCAGCCCAACGGGCAGCTGGACCTTATTGCGGTAGTGTGCGGTGTGGTCCGTCAGGGCGAGAACGGGCGAAAACTCAAAGCTGCTTACATCAAAGCCGCCAAGGCGGGCAAAAGCATCCCGCACAAAGCCGGTTTTCGCCTCGCATTCCGTAGCATAGCTCAAATGGCGCAGGCCACAGCCGCCGCAGGGAGTGCACACGGCACAATCCGGCGCAACGCGGCCGGGGCCGGGGGCTAAAATCGCGTCAATGCGGCCGAAAGCATAGCTTTTCAATGCCTTTACAATGCGGCAGCGGATCACATCCCCCGGTGCCGCGCCGGGCACAAAAACGGCCTGCCCTTCCACATGGGCAACGCCGCTGCCATCGCTGGAAAGGTTTTCGATCGTGGTTTCAAAAATCTGATTTTTCTTCAAAGACATGGTTTGCTCCGTTTGCTCTAATGTTATGGCAAATATATCAGTCTGCCGGTAAAAACTGAGCGGCAGCACCAAAAAGCAAGGTGCTGCCGTATGGTGGGACATTGTGTGAAAATGGCTTATACCAGCCCCAGCTGCGGGTCTTTTTCCAGCGCAGCAAGGTACTTGCTGGGGGGAACACCTTTGACCTTTTTGAACACGCGGGAAAAATAGAACTGGTCAAAAAAGCCGACGGAGACCGCGATTTCGGCGATGGAAAGCCCGGTGTTTTTCAGCAGGGAACACGCTTCGCTGATGCGGTAGCCCGTTAAATAGTCAATCGGGCTTTGGCCTACATTGGACATGAACACGCGGTACAGATGGCTGCGGCTGACCCCAACCGCCTTGGCGATATCATCTACCGAAATATCATGGGAATAGTTGAACTGAATATACTTGATAGCGGCCAGCACATACTGGCTGCTGGAAGACGGCGTGTTGGGCATGGCTTCGCGCGCTTCCTTCATCAGCTGGGCCATGAACAGGTACAGGTAGCCGGTCATCAGGGCTTCGCACTGCGGTTCCGGGCCGCGGGCCAGGTAGATATTATAAATGGTTTCACGGGTGCTTTGGGGATCTTTGCAGTGGTGCACGGGCTGCACATCGCTGAACGGGGTCTGCTGCACCAGCTTGTTGGCGCAGGCACCGTTAAAGCCGACCCAGTAATATTCCCACGGGTCGGTTTCATCTGCCGCATAGGTGATGAGCTGGTTGGGTTTGGCGAGGAAGAGATCACCCTCCTGCAAATTATAGGCAGCGCCGTTGACCTGATACACACCTTTGCCCGCAACAACAAGATGGATCAGGTAATGGTCACGCACACCGGGGCCCCAGGTGTGGCCCGGCTGGCAGTATTCGTGGCCACAATTAAAAATGGAAAGCTCTACATTATCGGTATAGCTCTGCTTATAAGATTGCTTTGCGATGGTCGGCATACCAAATCCCTCACTCTTGCAAAATCTGGTTGTGGTTCGCCATTCTGCTCCCAAAACAGGGCCCACCGCAGCAGGCCGGAACAGGATGGAGCATATTTTTTACCATTATATCAGAAGATTCATCAAAAGTCCATAATCGCGTTGAAAAAAGATGTTTACATCCTGCTAAAATTTGTTATACTGAGTACAAGAAGCTGTGATACTGGCCTAAAATGCGCTGCATAGCTAAAAAGAACGCGCGGTTTTTGTGCATATTTTACAAGGGACAGCCAAACGAAGAAAGGTGTATGAACGATGGCAACGAGTGCGGAACTGAAACAAAATATCTTGAACGGCGGTTACGACCAGGCTTTTGCCAAGCTGTATGGGGCAGACACTGCTACTGTGGCAGCCCAGCGTGTCCGTTATGTGGATATGATCGACCATTTTGAAGAAAACTTTGGCACGGGCCGCACAGTGTGTTTGTACTCGGCACCCGGCCGCACCGAGATCGGTGGCAACCATACCGACCATAACAACGGCGTGGTGATTGCAGCTGCCGTAAACCTGGATATCATTGCTGTGGTTGCCAAGAATGACGAGAATGTTGTACGCGTGATTTCCCACGGCTTTGGTAAGATCGACGATGTGAATCTGCGCGACCTGACCCCGCAGCCCGTTGAAGCAGAGCACAGCGCCAGCCTGATCCGCGGCGTGGCTGCCGGCATTGTGAAAGACGGCGGCAAGGTGGGCGGCTTTGACTGCTACACCACCTCTGACGTTCTGGGCGGTTCCGGTTTGTCCAGCTCGGCTGCCTTTGAGGTGTGCATGGGTGCTATCTTCCGCGGCGAGTACAACGATAATGACATGAAGCGTTTCGACCAGGTCAAAAACGCCATGATCAGCCAGTATGCTGAGAATGTTTTCTTTGGCAAGCCCTGCGGCCTGATGGACCAGACCGCCTGCGCCGTGGGAAAGGTCATCACCATCGACTTTAAGGAAGTGGGGCATCCGGTCGTGCGCGAAGTTCCGTTTGATCTGGCAGCCAAGGGCTTTGCACTCTGCATCAGCGATACCAAGGGCAGCCACGCTGACCTGACCGATGATTATGCCGCTGTGCGCCGCGAGATGGAGAGCGTTGCCGAATTCTTTGGCAAAAAGGTTCTGCGCGATGTGGACGAGGAAACCTTCCTGAAAGCCATCCCCGAAGTGCGCAAAGTGACCGGCGACCGCGCCGTGGTGCGTGCCATCCATTTTTATAATGACAGCCGCCGCGCCGGGGAAATCTATGAAGCCATCAAGGCAGATGATTTTGACCGCTTCCTGCAGCTGATCATTGAGGGTGGCCATTCCAGCTTTGAGTTCAACCAGAACGCCTACAGCATCAAGAACCCGCAGGAGCAGGGCGTGCCTTTGGCATTGGCCATCAGCCAGAAGGTGCTGAACGGCCGCGGCGCATGGCGTTTGCAGGGCGGCGGCTTTGCCGGTACCATCCAGGCATTTGTTCCGCTGGCACTGCTGGAAACCTACAAGAACGCCATTGACGCTGTGTTTGGCGCGGGCAGCTGCCATGTGCTGAGCGTGCGCAATTACGGCGCTGTGATGGTTACGCCGGATATGTAAAACATTCGGAAAATACATAAAACAAAGGGATCGGCAGAAAATGCCGGTCCCTTTTCTGATAGCAGGCAGAATACAAAACGTGCAAACTTGCTTATTCGGCGTTTTTGCTGTACAGGATCGCCAGCCCCTTGAACAACAGGTCAGAATCATAAATCACCTTGCGGGTGCAGCAGGGCATGATGCAGGGGGCCAGGCCGCCGGTGGCAACCACGGTCAGCGGTTCGCCAAGTTCGGCTTCCACGCGGGCAGCCAGGCCGTCCAGCATGGCTGCGGTGCCAAACATCACGCCGTTGTTCAGGCATTCCACCGTGTTGCGGCCAATCAGGTGATCCGGCGTTTCGGGCGAGATAGGCGGCAGCTGCGCTGTGCCGCTGCTGATGGCCCGCAGGCTGGTCTGCACGCCGGGCAGGATAAAACCACCCAGGAACGCCCGCTTGGAAGAAATGACATTATAGGTGGTGGCCGTGCCAAGGTCCACCGTCATGCAGGGCAAGGGATAGTGAGCGGCTGCGGCGGTGGCATCGGCAATGCGGTCCCGCCCCACGCGGTCCGGAGCGTCCACCGCAAAGGTCAGCCCGGTGTTCAGTGCAGGGCTGACCAGCATGGCTTTGCGCCCGGTCAGCCGGGTGCAGGCATCGGCCAGAACTTTGGTCAGGTCGGGCACCACGCTGCACACGATAACGCCCTCACAGGCTTCAGGGGTAACGCCAAGGCGGCCCAGCAGAAATTTCAGCTCGGCGGTGTATTCATCCCCGGTGCAACGCGGGCGGGTGACCATGCGCGCGGTGAACAGCACCTTCATGCCATCCAGCCCGCCAATGCAGATGTTGCTGTTACCGATATCAACTGCAAGAATCATAGGGTAAGACCTCGTATCCTTGGCAACCCGGCAATGTTTCCCGTTCGATAGGCTTAGGGCAACACCGCACAATTCCCGCCTGAGCGGTGCTTAGAATTGTGCGGTATTGCCTTAGAATGATGCAGAGTTGCCCTGTTATAAAAGTATAAAATGCGCAGAATGTAAAATTACAGTTTATTATAGCAGTTCGCAGCCCGTTTGCCAACTGTTGAATTCCCTTTAGGCAACACCGCACAATTCCCGCCTTGCGGCTTAAGCACCGCTCCGGCGGCTGCGGCACGGCATCTGCGTTGCCAAAATGCTCGATAATACACAAAGTATTATCTGCGCTTTTGGCTTGGCATCTGCCGCACCTCGCTCGCCGTATCGGCACTTAGAATTATGCGGTATTGCCTTTACTTTTGCCCCCCGGCAGGATATACTTAAAAGCAGAACAATACGGGCAGCCAGAAGCCCGGCCAAATATAAGGATGTGTTATCATGAACCTGAAAGGCAAAACCATTGTGCTGGGCATTACCGGCGGGATTGCTGCTTATAAAATGCCCAATGTGGCCCATGCCCTGGCCAAAGCCGGCGCCAATGTGCATGTGCTGATGACCAAAAACGCCACGGAGTTTATCACCCCGCTGGTGTTTGAAACCCTGACCAACAACCGCTGCATTGTGGATACCTTTGACCGCAACTTCCAGTATGATGTGGCCCATGTTTCGCTGGCCAACGCGGCGGATTTGATGCTGATCGCCCCGGCAACCGCAAATGTGATCGCCAAGCTGGCCCACGGCCTGGCGGATGACATGCTGACCACCGTTACCCTGGCGGCCCGCTGCCCCAAGCTGGTGGCCCCCGCCATGAACACCCATATGCTGGAAAACCCCATCACCCAGGATAACCTGAAAACGCTGGAACATTACGGTTTCACCGTCATTCCCTCCGGTTCCGGCCTGTTGGCCTGCGGCGATACGGGCTCCGGCCGCCTGCCCGATGAGGGCGTTCTGGTGGACTATGTGGCACGGGAGCTGGAACACGAAAAAGACATGCAGGGCATGAAAGTGGTGGTTTCCGCTGGCGGCACCCGCGAACCGATGGACCCGGTGCGCTACCTGACAAACCATTCCACCGGCAAAATGGGCTATGCCGTGGCCCGCGCCTGTATGCTGCGCGGCGCGGATGTGACGCTGCTGACATCTTCCGACTTGCCGCCGGTTCCGTTTGTCAAAATGGTGCCTTTTGCCACCGCGGCAGAACTGTTTGAAGCTGTCAAGGCCAACGCCATGGATGCGGATGCCCTGGTGATGGCCGCCGCTGTGGCGGACTACCGCCCGGCCCAGGTGGCGCAGGATAAGATCAAAAAGCACGATGGTGAACTTTCAATTGAGCTGGAACGCACGGATGACATTCTGGGCTGGGTCGGCGAGCACAAGCCGGAGCAGTTGTTTGTCTGCGGCTTTTCGATGGAAACGAAAGATCTGATCGAAAATTCTACTGCCAAGCTGCACAAGAAAAACATGGATATGATTGTGGCCAACAATGTCAAGGTGCCCGGCGCCGGTTTTGGCGTGGATACCAACGTTGTAACCCTGATTACCGAAAGCGTTTCCACCGCGCTGCCGCTGCAAAGCAAGGATGATGTTGCCATGCACATTGCGGACGTCATTGTGGAAGCAAAGCGGAGAAAACAGAAAAAGTAAGGCAATACCGCATAATTCTAAGTGCCGATACGGCGAGCGAGGTGCGGCAGATGCCAAGCCAAAAGCGCAGATAATACTTTGTGTATTATCGAGCATTTTGGCAACGCAGATGCCGTGCCGCAGCCGCCGGAGCGGTGCTTAAGCCGTCAGGCGGGAATTGTGCGGTGTTGCCTAAAGCTGCCCCCCGCAAAAGAAACGAAGCAGCAAAAGAATAAGCTGATTTGGCACCCCTGCAGCCGCGCAGGGGTGCTTTTGCATGTGCACACAATTTTCACATCCTGGCAAAAAAACGACGCACAATTTTCACAAATAGGCAGTATACTTCTGGATAGTTCAGGGGTACGCCTGCCCTGCGGCGGGCGGCCCCCAAGAAAAGGGGAGTGCATCCATTGATCGAAGTCAAGCATTTGACCAAGCGTTACGGAAAACACACCGCGGTCGATGATATCAGCTTCACTGTGCAGGACGGCTGTATTTACGGCCTGCTGGGGCCCAACGGCGCCGGCAAATCCACCACAATGAACATGATCACCGGGTATCTTGCGCCCACGGGCGGCACCGTTGCCATTGACGGCCATGATGTTCAGGAAGAGCCCAAGGAGGCAAAAGCCTGCATCGGCTACCTGCCGGAAATTCCGCCGCTGTATACCGATATGACCGTGCAGGAATACCTGCTGTTTGTCAGCGAGCTGAAAGGCAAAAAGAAAAAAGCGGACCGCGTGCAGGATGTAGCGCAGGCCGTGCAGCGCGCTGGGCTGCAGGAGATGGAAAAGCGGCTGATCCGCAATCTTTCCAAAGGCTACCGCCAGCGCGTTGGCATTGCCGCTGCGCTGCTGGGCAGCCCCAAGGTGATCATTCTGGACGAACCCACCGTTGGCCTAGACCCCGCCCAGATGATCGAGATCCGCAACCTCATCCATGACCTGGGAGAGACCCACACCGTCATCCTTTCCAGCCATATCCTGAGCGAAGTGCAGACGATCTGTGACCGCGTGCTGATTATTGCGCACGGTAAAGTGGCCGCCCAGGGCACGCCGGAAGAGCTGGCCGCCCAGCTGGCTGCCCGCGGCATGATTGCCGCCACGGCACTTGGCACCAAAGAACAGATTCTGGCCGCTGCCGCCAAGGTGGAGGGCCTGACCGACCTGCGCGTGACCGCAGAAAAGGGCGATGAAGTCAGCTTTACCGCCACCAGCACCGCCGGTGCAGACCTGCGCGCGGCCCTGTCCAAGGCGCTGGCCGAAGCTGGCTGCCCGGTTGTGTCCCTGACAAGCGATACGATGAGTTTGGAGGATATCTTCCTACAGATCACCGAGACTGCACCGGCGGAAGCCCAGCCGGAAGAAACCGAAGAACCGGCTCCGGAAGCGGCTGCCGCACAGCCGGAACAGTCTGCTGAGCCTGCCGAACCGCAGGCCCCGGCGGATGATACTCCGGAACAACCGGAAGCCGAAAACGACCAAAAGGAGGAAGAGTGAGCCATGTTTGCCATTTTTAAGCGGGAACTGCGCAGCTATTTCACCAGCCTGGTCGGCTATGTTGTCATTGGTGTTATGCTGGCGTTTATCGGGTTATATTACTCCGCCAACTGCCTGGTGTATGGCACGTCGGATTTTTCAACCGTTTTGTATTCTACCACGCTGGTCATGCTGTTTTTGCTGCCGGCGTTGACCATGCGCAGCTTTGCGGATGAACGCCGCAATAAAACCGACCAGCTGCTGCTCACCAGCCCGGTGGGTATCCCTTCTATCGTGATGGGTAAGTACTTTGCCCAGCTGGCGGTGTTTGCCGTGCCCATGGCGGCAGCGGCTATCATGCCGCTGGTGCTCACGGCCTTTGGCACCATCTCCCTTACCAGCGCTTACGCCACCTGGCTGGCGTACTTTTTGATGGGCGCTGCCTGTATTGCCATCGGCACCTTTGTCTCCGCCCTGACGGAAAACCAGATCATTGCGTACCTGGCTACTTTTGGTGCGCTGCTGATCTGCTACCTGATGAACGGCATCAAGAGCCTGTTCACCAGCGGCAACACGCTGGCATTCATCGTGTTCTGCGTGGTGCTGGCGGTTGTGGCTCTGCTGGTCGGTCTGGCCTGCAAAAATGTCACGGTGGGCAGCGCGGTGTTCTGCGGCGGTGCCGTGGTGCTGGTGCTGCTGTTTAAGCTGCGCCCGGCCTGGCTGCTGACCGGCTTTAACAGCGTGCTTGGCGCGCTGGCACTGTTCCAGCCGTTTACGGATTTTGTGGGCGGCATGTTCAGCGTGACCGGCATTGTGTATTATCTATCGGTGGCGGGACTGTTCCTCTTCCTGACGGGTCAGGCACTGGAACGCCGCCGCTGGAATTAAAGAGGGGGGTCCGACGATGAACTTTAAGAAAAAGAACGCGGCCAATGCCCCTGCCCCTAACCAGGCACAGCAGGCAGCGCGCCGCCGCAGCCTGCGCAGCGGTGCTTACGCCAGCGTGCTGGCCGTTGTGGTGCTGGTGCTGGTAATTCTGCTCAACCTTGTGGTGGGCGCGGTGCCCACCAAGTTTACCCAGTTTGATATTTCCACCGGCAAAATGTTCACCCTGAGCGATACCACCAAAACCATGCTGCAGGAACTGAACACCGATGTGACCGCCTATTACCTGGCGGAAACCGGCAACGAGGATTCCAACATTACGCGAATTCTGGACCGCTATGCGGGCGAAAGCAGCCATTTTACCTGGCAGCAGCGCGACCCCGCGCTGTACCCCACCTTTGCACAGCAGTATGACGCGCAGAACGCAAGCTCCTCCAGCGTGATCCTTGTCTGCGGGGATAACCACACAGTGGTGGACTACAATGATATGTATACGGCGGATTATTCCAGCTATTATACCACCGGCAGCTACACAATGAGCTTCTCCGCTGAGAACGCGCTGTCCTCCGGCATTGCCAAGGTCACGCGGGAGAACAGCTATGTGCTGTACCAGCTGACCGGCCACGGCGAAGCCAGCCTGGAAAGCGATTTTACCGAAACGCTGGATAATTCCGGCGTTACCGTGCAGGACCTGAACCTGCTGACCAACGATACAGTGCCCGAAGATGCCGCAGCCCTGCTGATCAACGATCCGCAGGCGGACCTTTCCACCCTGGATGCCGCTGCCATCAAGACCTATCTGGAAAACGGCGGCCACCTGTTTGTGACCACCGATCTGACGGTGAGTACCCCCAACCTGGATGCCCTGCTGGCAGAGTACGGCATGACCCGCCAGGAAGGCCTTGTGATTGAAAACGACAGCAACTATTACCTTTACGGCACTGCACAGACGTGCCTTTTGCCGAACTTGAGTTCTAACGAGATCACCGCGGGCGTGACCGACGGCATGCATGTCTTTACCCCCGTGGCACAGGGCATTGTGAAGGGCGACAGCACCGATGACCTGACCCTGACCACCCTGCTGAGCACCAGCAGCACGGCTTATGCGATGCAGGATTACGCCGAGGCTACCACCGCCGAGCAGGGGGCAAATGATCCCAACGGCCCCTTTAACATTGCCGTTGCCGCCAGCAACAGCACCACTGGTGCAAAGGTAGTGTGGGTGAACTGCGCTAATCTACTGAACAGCAAGGGGATAGAGTATGTCGCTAGGGAATATGCCTCGTTGTTGATTGGTGGCAACGCACAGCTACTAACAAGTACCATGAACTGGATGATCGGCGAAGAAAACGGTGTGGTGATTGACAGCAAGAGTATGAGCGCCGAAACCTTGACGGTACCTGCCAAGGCCACCATGCTGCTTGGCCTGCTGTTTACCATCGTGGTGCCGCTGGCCTTTATCGTGGCCGGTATTGCCATCACTTTGGTGCGCCGCCGCCGTTGATATTTCCAGTGCTGCAGAAACCTTAGGAGATAACAGCCAATGAACACAAAGAAAATGTTGCCCCTTTTTGTGCTGGTTCCCGTGGTGGTTGTGCTGGGCGTTGCCCTTGGCGTGCTGAACCATGCAGACACCGAGGAAGAGGATACCAGCATTGCACTGTGCAGCCTGGATGCTGACAGTGTGATCGCGATTGCCTACAAAGACGCCAGCGATGGCGCAACGTTGGAATCCGCCCTGACCAAAACGGATGATACCTGGACACTGGATTCTGACCCCGCGCTGCCCCTTGACCAGAGTAAGGCCCAAGGCGTTGCCGACAGCATGACCGCTCTGACCGCGCTGCGCGAACTGAGCGATGACGCCGACGTTGCCAGCATGGGCTTTGATACCCCGACTTATGAGCTGAGCCTGAAAACGGCAGATACCGAATGGACGCTGACCGTTGGCAGCAAGAACTCCATCACAAACAACTGGTATGCCCGCCTGAGCGCAGACGGCCCGGTGTATACGCTGGACAGTTCGGCCCTGAGCGGCATCTGCAAAACCGCAAAGCAGCTGTATGCCGCCCAGAGCATTACGGACATAGATGTGGACGATGTGACCAAGATGGTGGTGCAGACCGCCAACGGCGGAACCCTGAGCTTTGCCCAGAATGACAGCACCTGGACGCTGACGGATGATGCGGAGTATAACCTGAATCAGGATATCGTCAAAAAGATGGCGAGCACCATCTGCGATCTGAAAACCAAGTGGAGCGTGACCGAACCGCAGGCCGATGCCGTGTATGGTCTGGATACCCCCAATGCCATCGTTACCCTGATCGCATCGGACGGCACCAGCATCCAGTGCAGCTTTGGCGGCAGCGACGCCGAGGACGCCGAGGACGATACCCTGTGCTACCTGCGCAGCTCCGGTGCAGCAGGCGTTGTGTATGAAGTGAGCACTGACGCCCTGAACGCCTTTGCCTATGACAAGGCAGCGCTGGAAGCCGAGGAGGAAGCCACCCCCGAAACCGCCGATGTTGCCGCCGAAGACCCGGTTGGCAATGACAATACCGTTGATGATGAATAATCGGTCCGGCAGCAAAGCCTGAACCAATGCAAAGCCCCCGGTACGGTGCCAAACCACTGTGCCGAGGGCTTTTTGCAGAGTAATGCGGGATTTTACCACTTGATTCCTGTAAATTCCGTTCCATTCTGCCGCGAGACATGGTATAATTAAAATACAATAAAACACGCCGCAAGGCCAGCATATGCAGCAGCGCGCGTTGTGCGGGGAAAATGGCATTTCCCTATAGTGACCGCAGGGGCGCACATTGTGCGCCCGCCAACTTAAGGCAAAGATATTTCCCTGTGAAAATATGGATAGGAAAAATGCCTTTTATGTAACAATTTGGATGACTTCTTCGTTTATCTTATTAGAGGATACACCCTAGGGCAATACCGCATAATTCTAAGTGCCGATACGGCGAGCGAGGCACGGCAGCTGCTAAGCCAAAAGCGC
>OLQM01004023.1_pt1 | contig 11874 bp, 9 predicted proteins | sample 1673161 | NCBI WGS metagenome assembly OLQM01 (sample SAMEA3136761, study PRJEB25190) | human gut metagenome | reverse complement strand
TTCATACTTGAGGTAGACCTCTGCGCCGGTCATGGCGGAGAAGGTCGCGGAGGTGGAAAGCGGGATGTTGTGGATAACGTTTTTCAGACGTTCCGCCGCCGCTTCGAAATCTTTCAGTTCTAACATATCTTACTCCGCCGGCAGCGCCATTTCCGGCGGCAGCCGCAGGCAGAGCTCCTCTCCCCGCCGCACCGCTTTTCCACAGACGGCATAGGGCGTCCCCAGCAGCTCTCCCGCCAGCTCAGTGTCCCCTTCCAGCAGGCAGCGCCGTATCCGGCTGGAGCTCACCGTCTCCCCTTTCCAGGTCACCGGCTCCAGCGCCGTCACAGCAATGCCCATCGGCTCCGCCAGCTCCCGCAGCAGGGCCACATTTCCGGCGCCCTTTTTGCCAAAGCGGTAATCCTCGCCGCACACCACACCCCTGCAGTTCAGGCAGTTTTTCAGTATCTCCCGCACAAATTCCTCCGGAGAAAAGTTGTAGAAGCTCTCAAACGGCGGGCAAAGCACCAGCTCCACCCCCAGCTCCTCCATCACCCGGTCCCGGCTTTCAGGGCTTTGCAGCAGCTTCACATCGCTTTTGCTCACGGCCCGGTCGGTGTGGTGCGGCGGCTCAAAGGTAAAAACCGCCCCCTTGCCGTTTTGCGCGCGCGCCTGTTTTACCGCCTCGGCTATTACCGCGCGGTGCCCCAGGTGCACGCCGTCAAAAAAACCCAGCGCCGCCACGGTGGGATATTCACTTTTGCGGGAAAGGTCATGGAAGATCAGCAATTGGGATTCTCCTTTGTGTAAAACAGCTTGATGATCTGCAATTCGGCAATGCCGCGTTCGATGTGGGCCAGCGCCAAAAAACGGCCGTCGCCGTAAACCCGCACCGTATCTCCCTCGGCGGGAATTTTGATGCGGTTGGTATCCAGCCGGATACCGTCGAGGAACATTTTGCTCTGCTTGGGGGAAAGGAAGATGCTTTTATACTGCCGGAAAGCCGCGTCCACCGGCATCAGCAGCTCCTCAAAGCGGCCCTCCTCGCTGGCCTGCTTCAGCTCCTCCAGGGTATGGCAGTCCGCCGTGGTAAAGCCCAGAGTCTCGGTCCTTCTCAGGGCGGTCAGCATACCGCCGCAGCCCAGCGCCTCGCCGATATCATGGCAAAGGGTCCGGATATAGGTCCCCTTGGAACAGGCCACATCAATGACACAGGTCCGGTTCTCCGGGTCAAATTCCAGCAGGTCCAGCCGGTGGATGGTCACCTGCCGGGTGGGCCGTTCCACCTCTTTTCCGGCCCGGGCCAGCTTATACAGCCGCTGACCATCCACCCAAACGGCGGAATACATCGGCGGCAGCTGGTCAATGGTGCCCCGCAGCGGCGCCAGGGCTGCCTCCAGCGCTTTTTTTGTCACCGGCTTTTCGCTGGTGGAAAGGATATTGCCGGTGCAGTCCTGGGTATCGGTGGTCACCCCAAAGCGGATGGAAGCGGTATAGCGCTTATCCTGTACCGGCATCAGCTCCATGGCCTTGGCGCTGCGGCCAAAAAAGAGCGGCAGCACACCGGTAGCCATCGGGTCCAGGGTACCGCCATGGCCTATTTTGTGGCAATCGGCAATGCCCCGCATTTTGGCCACCACATCAAAGGAGGTCCAGTCCTGCGGTTTATCGACACATAGGATCCCCTCCAGCTGGCGGCTCTCCAACGGAGTGTATCCCCAAGGCTCATAATAGGAAGGATAAACGCTCAGATCCTCTCCCAATATCAAGTCGTAATAGTGCTTGTTGAGAATTCCATCTTTGCCGTCCTGATAGCAAGGAACAAAAATAACTTTCACCTTATCTTCGGGACGGTTGTTCATGCCGAGGTATTTCAACATATCCAAGACTTGGTCATGCGTCATATTGTGCAGCCAGTGTGTAATGAAAGGCACTTCCAAAGGAGTGGTATAATGTTCGTCCTTCTTTTTCAGACGCCGCTGCAGGTCCTCACGAGGATCACCCACCCAACTGGGAACGTTGACGAAAGCCAGCACTTTCTTTTTCAGATTCTTATCGCGATTCAGACGGTTCAATGATTCCAAGAACACATCGATGCCTTTATTCTTGAACTCGTAGCGCCCGCTTGTTCCTATAATGAGTGTATCATCATCGAACTCCTGCCCCAAAAGACTATTTGCCACACGCAGCATAACGGCACGTGCGCGCTTGCGCTTACCGGTAAATGTAGCACCTTTAGGAACGAAATCGTCCTCGAAACCGTTCATAAGGATTACATCGGCAGGCTTGTCAAGCAACTCCTTACATTCATTATTGGTAATTTCGCTTACGGTAGTAAAGCAATCGACATAATGGGCGGTCTGTTTCTCAATGGAATGTTTGGACTCCATGTTCAGCTCCTGCGCCATTTGATCGCCATTGTAAGCAAAAAGATAATCGTACAGCGGCTTGTTGTTACCCGCAATAGAGCGTCCTATCGAAGTGGCGTGGGTGGTAAATATTGTAGCAATCTCAGGAACGGCAGTCTGCAAATAAAGTGCAGCCATGCCTGTCATCCACTCGTGCGCCTGAAACACCACTTTATCCGTTTCCGTCAAATTATACCGATAGAAACTCTCCACCACCTTTCCGGTGGCATATGCAAACATGGAGGCTTCATCATAGTCACCGTATGCATGCAGGGAGTCCACTTGATAGTGTTCCCACATTTCCGTATAAATTTCATTCTTTTGTGCAAAGAAAGGTTGGAAATCAACCAGTATGACAATAGGCTCACCCGGAATATTCCAGCGGCCTACGCGGACAGAGAGGTTATCTTTTTCAATAGCATATTTTTTCCATGCGGCACAAAGGTTCTGGGACTCGATAAATAAAGGATTCTCTTTCCCTTGCCAAAAATCCGGACCCACAAAAAATACTCTATCGTGAAAGTTTGTCTGCAAAGTGTTTGCTCTGGTAGACAACACTGTATAGATACCGCCCACTTTATTACACACTTCCCAACTCGCTTCGAAGATGTAATCGGGGGTAAGTAGCTCTTTAACCATATATGTTATAATCTCTTTATCATAATTACGGTTGCAAAAGTACACATTATTCTTTGAAAAATAGCCTTTTAATCGAAAAAACTGATTAAAAGACTATATACAATCGTTTGCATAAATGTTATCGATAACGATGAAAGCCCGTCAAATCAGGGAATGGAGAAAGGACAGCACTGAACGGGAAAAACGAAAGACAAGAATAAAAGTAAAGGATATTGAAAAGCCCCGGAATTTCACTGGGACATTCCGGGGCTTTCAATATCTTTTAATACTTCTTTAGGCGGTCAGCGCGCTACCGATCAAGAAGGTAGCAGCCAAAGCTACGATAGCATAAAGTTCAGGGAATACAGCAAGAATCAGCGTATTGCTGAACACATCATGTCCCTGTCCGATAGCAGCGATACCATTGGCACAAACCTGTCCCTGACGGATAGCCGAGAACAAGGCTACCAATCCCAAAGCGATACCTGCACCGAGAACTGCCGATGCCTGGATAGCAGTGATTTCAGGAGTCAGGATACCGAAGATAGTCTGGAACATAAAGTAACCGGCAAAACCGTACAGACCCTGTGTACCCGGAAGCGCAGTCAATACCAGGAAGTTACCGAATGCACTATCATTCTTTTTCAATGCGCCGATAGCAGCGTTACCTGCAATAGTTACTCCGTAAGCACTACCAATGCCTGACAAACCAACCATAACCGCGATGCCAATGTAGGCAATAAACAAATTCATTTCCATAATCTTATTCTATTTTTATTGTTTAATTCTTAGTTTATTATTTCTCAATGTTTTATTCTAAATTTCTAAAAGGCTTGTACTCCTTGCCGCCTCCTTCATAACCGGAGTTCTTGAAGAACTCTACAAATGTCAGACGCATCGGGTGAACCATTGCACCAAGCACATTCATAAAGATGTTGATTGCATGACCGATCACAAAGATCAGCACCATTACGATAGGACCGGCAATCACGTTATCCGGACTCATACCTACTGCCAGACTGTTGAACACTCCCGCCAGAATACCTCCGGAAAGTCCGAGGGCAAACAGACGAACGTAGGACAAAACATCTCCCAGCAGACCGGTAGCCATGTTATATGAATCCCACAAACCAAGTCCGATATTCATGAATATGTTCTTTCCCGGACTGTTATAGAGGAATATCATCGCACCGGAGATACCCAGAATAACCAAATGCACTGTACCTCCCATTGGCAGCACATTCGGCAACAAAGCCGAAACAGCCATTGAAACCAACAGGATAATCCATCCGATCGTTGCCACTGCATATTTGAAACCAAACTGAATCGTCTGATTGACTGCTTTTAGCACCATACCGAACAAAATCTGAATAGCACCCAAAATCAATGATAACTGGAACATATCGTTGTTATCCATCAGCACCGCGTGTTTCAGACGTTGCACGATAGGCCAGTCCAGATCATAAATGTTCGCTCCGAAGAATGTACCTGTCAGCAACCCGCAGAAGAAAGTTGAAACAGCCAATACTTGTATCAGCGAAAGAATCGACTTCATTGACGGAGTCACCTTCTTTGCCAGTAATCGATATGCCGTAGCTCCAAGGAACAGGAAAAGTCCATATCCGGAATCTCCCAAACAGAGTCCGAAGAAGATCATAAAGAACGGGGCGAAGAACGGTGTCAAATCCAGTTCGTTATACTTCGGAAGCATATACAATTTACAGATCGGTTCAAACCAGGCAAAGAATCCCTTGTTATTCAATCGAATAGGAACATTATCACCCGGCATCGGATCGGTTATCTCATAATATACATGTGCGTCATTCAGATAGGCTTCTATCTCCACCTTACTATAGGCAGGAGCCCATCCTTCAATCAACATCAGTTTATCACCGGCAGCCTGTTCAGAACTCAATACTACTTTCGAGAATTCAATCTGTCCCTGCAACTCCCTCAAAGCAACCTTCAAGGAAGGCACATCCGTTTCAGAAAGTGTTACCAACTTCTTTTCGTTCTCTTCGATAGCCTGCTCCGTTGTATTATACAACGTTTCAAGATGTGCCAGCGAATAGGCGGGAAGTTTTGCCTGCTCAACGTCCAGATCTACTTCCTGACCGGCTTTGGTGACAGTCACAAAGAATACTTTGGAAGAAATACGATTTATGATCATCGCATTGTATTCCGTCTCCCATTCTTGCTGGTAGTTTCCTTCCGAACAGCTATAGAAACCGATTACATAGCCGGCATCTTTCAACTTCCGGACACTTGCCGGATCGAAGTTGCCCCATGCCTGCAATACTTCCTTTTCTTTGGCATAGCCCTGCAATTGCTGAGACAATTTGCCGTGTTCAGTCTGCAAAGCATCTACTTCATCCAATACCTGCAAACCACGAGCAGCTGTCCCTCCTTCCGTTGCGACCACAGCATCTTTCTCATGCTTCTGATTCTGAAGCAATTTCAGAGTAGCTGTCAGACGGTTGGAAAGACGGATATTCTCTTGCAGTTCCGTATTGTCGGCAGCACCTTGCTGTTTCTCCACGATATGGACTACACCAAGTTCGCGCAGACTGTTCAGGAATTCTTCGTATTCCTTATGATAAACCAGGAATGTGAGTTTCTTCATTTTTGTAATCATGCCTCTTCCTCCTTCCTTTTTTCCTGATGGGACTTCATGATCTTTTGCGATGATTTCGACAAGTTCTCTTCATCTTCCATAAATCTCTTGATCTTTCGCAATGCATCCTGATAGCCCGGTATTTGTACCTTCTCAAAAAGATTCACTTTCTGAGTGGTCTTTTTCCTCGCATGTTCTAGCAGATTCAGCTTGGCGAGCATAAACTCACGTTCAATTGCCGTATGCGCAAGTTCCTCCAGCAGATGGATACCGTCGGCATACCATTTGGGAGCGTTAAACATACTGTACGGACGTATCTCGAAATCGATATTTTCGAGAAGCGGTACACGTACACCCGCAATCTTTTTCACGCCAAGATGAACGTCATTCACCTTTATCAATGAAGCGTCAAACTCATTCCAAAGGGCGAACATGGCTTCATAGGCTTGAATTTGTTGTTCGAGCCTATCCTCCAGATCGGCAGCTTCCGTTTTACAGCGTTTCACTTCCATGCGGAGGGCGCTTTCCTTATTCTTAATAATAGGAAGCGTACGCACCCGCACTTTCAGTTGCTTTTCGAGCTGCTGAAGAGAGGTTTTGTTATATTGAAACTTTATAGCCACGTTGTTTTTGCTAATTATTGGTTATAAATTTAGTTGCTGATTATTCTCCTTTCGGCCAGTACTGGTCAACAAGTTCCTTCTTGATATTTACTTCTTCCGGACGGAAGTATTCGCCGAACAAGCCCCAGGCCACATCCAGCATTTCAGTAGTATCAAGGTTGACATCAATAGCCAGCAACTGGTTAGAATAGTCCTTCGCAAAAGCCAACGTACGTTCGTCGTAATTTGTCAGGTCGAAACCGTTTTCCATCTTAGTCTTCGCATTTGCAGCATCGGCATACAGACGTACAGCGGCATTCATCACCTGCGGATGGTCTTTACGTGTCTTCTTACCGGTTACCAGCTGTTTCAGACGAGACAATGAACGGAACGGGTCAACAATAACCTTACCGATATCACTGTCACGACGCAAGAACAACTGTCCTTCCGTAATATAACCCGTATTATCAGGCACAGCGTGCGTGATATCTCCACCGGACAACGTTGTCACCGCAATAATCGTGATAGAGCCACCGGAAGGGAATTGCACCGCCTTTTCGTAAATCTTCGCCAAATCCGAATAGAGCGACCCTGGCATAGAATCTTTGGACGGAATCTGGTCCATACGGTTGGATACGATAGCCAACGCATCGGCGTAGCTGGTCATATCGGTCAACAGTACCAATACTTTCTCGTTATTGTTTACGGCGAAGTATTCGGCAGCAGTCAGTGCCATATCCGGAATCAGCAGACGTTCTACCGGAGGATTTTCCGTCGTATTCATGAAGCTCACAATACGGTCGAGAGCACCGGCGTTGGAGAATACATTCTTAAAGTAGAGGTAGTCATCGTTCGTCATACCCATACCGCCCAGAATGATCTTATCTGTTTCAGCACGCAATGCCACGTTTGCCATCACCTGATTGAAAGGCTGGTCGGGGTCGGCGAAGAACGGAATCTTCTGACCGGATACCAGTGTGTTATTCAAGTCGATACCGGCAATACCCGTTGCAATCAGTTCCGACGGCTGTTTACGGCGCACCGGATTCACTGACGGACCACCGATTTCCACTTCCTGTCCTTCAATTTCCGGACCTCCGTCAATCGGATCACCGAAAGCATTGAAGAAACGTCCTGCCAACTGCTCACTCACTTTCAACGTAGGCGATTTGCCGAGGAACACCACTTCGGCGTTGGTAGGAATACCTTCCGTACCTTCAAATACCTGCAGAGTGACATCGTCACCGGCAATCTTAACCACCTGTGCCAGTTTACCGTTCACAGTGGCAAGCTCGTCATACCCTACTCCTGTCGCTTTCAGCGAACAAGTAGCCTTGGTAATCTGAGTAATCTTGGTATATATCTTTTGAAAAGCTTTTGTTGCCATCTATATATTTACAATTTAGCTATTTACAATTTACTATTTAACGCTTCTTTCGGCAATCAATTCTTTTAATTGCTGCTGGAATCCTTCGTACTGCTCAGATTTGAACTTCGAGTAGTTCATCTGCTTGCATACATTGATCATCCTCTTGAAGTAATCCATTACTTCATTGAAATTGTCAAATTCAAATTCTGTATGGCAGATGTCGATTATCATATTCAGAATTGCTTCCTGACGTTCCATCGGAGTCACCGAGTCAACCTCATCAAAGGCATCCTGTTGCAGGATTACGAAGTCGATCAATTCGGATTTCCAGAAAATCACGTGGTATTCCACAGGTACACCGTCATCACCCAGAATGTTAATCTGCTCGGCAATTTCCTTACCACGCTGCAAGCGGGTTTTAAGTTCATTCACCTTGCCGATCCATTCGTCATTGATATGTTCCTTGATATATTCTTCAAATTCCGGATATTCGATATATTTGGAATAAGAGTCAATCGGGTTCACGGCCGGATAGCGTTTCTTATCGGCACGATCCTGTTCCAATGCGTAGAAACAGCGGGCTACCTTCTTTGTATTTTCCGTTACAGGCTCTTTCAAGTTACCACCGGCAGGTGACACCGTACCAATGAAAGTAATTGAACCGGTTTCGTCGTTACCCAGTTTCACATAACCTGCACGACCGTAGAAGTTAGAAATAATAGCAGAAATATCCATCGGGAACGCATCCGGTCCGGGCAATTCTTCCATACGGTTGGACATTTCGCGCAACGCCTGCGCCCAACGGGAAGTAGAGTCAGCCATCAGCAATACCTTCAGTCCCATCGAACGGTAATACTCAGCCAAAGACATTGCTGTATATACAGATGCTTCACGGGCGGCTACCGGCATGTTGGAAGTATTTGCAATAATAATGGTACGCTCCATCAATTTGCGTCCTGTATGCGGGTCCACCAATTCCGGGAATTCTGTAAAGATTTCCACTACCTCGTTGGCACGTTCACCACAAGCCGCGATAATTACGATATCCGCTTCCGCCTGTTTGGAGATAGCGTGCTGAAGCACCGTCTTACCTGTACCGAAGGGGCCGGGGATAAATCCTGTACCACCTTCCACAATCGGGTTCAACGTATCGATTACACGTACACCGGTTTCCAGCAATTTGAAAGGACGCGGCTTTTCTTTGTAATTCGTCATAGCCCGTTTCACCGGCCATTTCTGAATCATCGTTACCGGGATGTCATTTCCTTCTTCATCTGTCAGGATAGCAATGGTATCTTCTATCTTATAATCTCCTTCGGGCATAATGGTCTTTACGGTAGCCGTTCCGTTCATAGTAAACGGAGCCATAATTTTCAGCGGCTGGAAGTTTTCGTCCACCTGTCCCAGCCATGCGGAAGCTACGACTTTATCACCGGCTTTCACCATCGGAACAAAATGCCATATACGTTCTTTATCCAACGGATATGTATATTGTCCTCTTTTTAGGAAAACACCGTCCATCTTGTCAAGGTCGTTTTGCAGACCATCGTAGTTCTTCGATAACATACCCGGACCCAAGGTCACCTCGAGCATGTGTCCTGTAAATTCGGCTTCGGCACCCACCTTCAGTCCACGGGTGCTTTCGAACACCTGAACATATACGTTTGCACCTACCACCTTAATCACCTCCGCCATCAACTTATCGCCACCGGTAGAGATATAACAAATCTCATTCTGAGCTACCGGTCCGTCAACGACGAGGGTCACCATGTTGGCAATAACGCCACTAACAGTTCCTTTTGTTGCCATATATTTTTTTTAATTTATTATCTGAATTCTGCGGGAATCTGTACTTCATTCTTCAGCGATTCAATGATGCTTCGGAACAATTGATTTCCTCTTTCCTTATCCAATGAAATCCAACGCTCAATCATTTCCAGTTTCAGCAAGAAAGCGAAAATACGTTCAATGGTGAAATAGTCGAAGAAAATAGCATCCTCCATCCAATTCCACCGCAGAGCATCCAGTTTCTTCTCACGTTCCACCAGTTCCGTGATCTCACTGATCTTCACCAACGATTCAAAAACATCCACCTCACCGGACAATCCGAAATCGCGGGCGCTGGATGTACGCAAGGCTTCGCATACTTCCGTGTTTCCTACGATATGGGCAGCAATATCCCATTTGAATTTACGAGCGGTAAATGCAACAAGAATATTATTAATGTTCAGATTGAATTCAAACCAGGAAGAGACGAACTTATTTCCGCATTTCATGGCGTACTCATAATATAAAGCAGCCAGATGATCTTCCTGCAACACCATGCTTTCGGCAGGTGTATTCAGATAATCGGAAATAAAAACAGACAGATAAGAAGGAAATTCTTTAGGGCTGATTTCCCCGCCTTCTCTCAGAATAGAAATATATTCGGTGAGTTCCGCAGCAGAGTAGTTTCCACGTTTGTCTATTTCCGCCTCTTTGTCTTTGAGGAGTTTCAGCACGTTGGCATTATCAAACTTCAGATAGAACAAGTCGATCAACTTTTGGTCTGAAGCAGACAATCCGCCGTAGATTTCTGTTTTAAAATCGGCTACTGTATAGCTCAGTTTACTGTCCTCCAAAGTGAGTTCCGGCAAACCGGCTACCAAGTAATAGTATTTACTACTCATAGTCGCTCCTTTTAAAATAGCATTTCTACTAACTGAGGACGCAAGAACGCTTTGAAGTAATTCATGAATTCTTCTTCTCCGAAATTCACCTTATACGAACCGTCCGCCGGAGAAACTGTGAATAAAGTTTTGATACCGTTCACTTGTTCGATCTTCACACCTTTATCCAACAGAGCTTTTGCATGGGCTGCAAAATACTTTTTCAGTGATTCTGCGTCGGCCGTAGAGATGACAATAGGTTCATCTACACTCCATTTGGATGCCAGCGCAACGATAAACGCATTCAGATAATCCTTATCCTGAGCGAAATCCTTCACAGAAGCGGTTATCAACTTGTCAGTAACCATCGTGGCAATCTCAGATTTAAGTGCGTTGACAGCCTGACCGGAAAATAGTTTTAACTCTGATTTTGTATTATCTGCCAGTTCATCAGCAGATTTACGAGAGGCGGCAACAATTGATTCCGCTTCTTTACGAGCATCCTCAATGATCTTCTTTGCTTCATCCTGAGCATTCGCGATAAGTCTTTGCGCTTCTTCGTTTCCTTTTTCCACGCCTTCACGATAAATCTTATCGGTCAACTCTTGAATTTTGTTTTCCATATTAACAGGAGTATTTAGTATTATTACTGTATTAATTATGTTCCTTCAATAGATTCTCGCCAAATTTACAAAAATCAATTTGATAAAAAAGAGAAAGATGCAAAGAAATCGACTCTCTTCTTATAAAATCACACTTTTACACCAATTTTATTCCGCTTTTCTCACGGTTATATTACTAAATGACACCTGTCTTAAAATATTATAACGAATAAAGCATCAACAATGAATTATTTTTGCCTTGATTTGATATATTCTTCTTCTTTTCCTGTAATCATACCAAGCCCAATACCTTTAATTACAGTTTTTCTCCGCTGATAGATCCCCAGGTATCTGGATTCAACTTCATACGTAATTTGTGGATAAAAAACAAAGTCCCACAGCCTCTCCCTATAGATCGGGTTTATCATGTCGGGCATATTCAAAGACTCTTTCCATTCCTTCAGTCGAGCCGGACTGCTTTCCGACGAACTACCGGCTGTACCCAATACCAGACAACCAAATAAATAAGTCTTTTCGATCGTTTCCTTATAATTATTCAATCTGTTTTCCGGTATAGTATCTAAAATATTATTACTTATCTCTACTTCCCGGAATCCGTCTAAGTCCGGCTTTGAATTACAGCCGGACATACCAGCCAACAGACTTATAACAGCAAAATACTTTATAGTTTTCATTTCCGTTTATATTCAACGATTCAATATAATCTCACCCTTCTGTCTCAAAGTAAGCTCAAGTTCCACATCTTTAGCTAAGGGATTCCTATTCACATCTGGCATTAGTGAATACAGCTATTTTATTTGCGGAAGAAGAGAAAAGACTGGCTTTTATCCGCCCTTAATTTAAATCCTGTTTCTTCTAAAGAAGCGTTAAAGAAAGCATGAAATCATTTCCGAAAGTATCCAAAACAATAAAGCCCTTCTGGTATTTCTACCGGAAGGGCTTCTCTAAAAATGGCGGCTACCTACTCTCCCACTGTTACGCAGTACCATCGGCGTGACGAGGCTTAACTTCTC
>OLQM01004019.1_pt1 | contig 11878 bp, 7 predicted proteins | sample 1673161 | NCBI WGS metagenome assembly OLQM01 (sample SAMEA3136761, study PRJEB25190) | human gut metagenome | reverse complement strand
CGGCGACCGCGTGGCCGTCGGCCTTGACGTGCGCGGCCACACCCTCGCGGCCCGCGGCTGGGTGAAGGAAGGTGGCGACCTGTTCGAGACCATGAAGTTCCTCGACTCCGTCGGCTGCTCCCGTTACGTGGTCACCGACGTGGCACGCGACGGCATGATGAGCGGCCCGAACATCGAGCTGCTGCGCGAAGTGGCGTCCCGCACCGACGCGAAGGTCACCGCATCCGGTGGCATCTCCAAGCTCGACGACCTGCGCAACATCAAGGAGCTCGCCGAACTGGGCGTGGACGCCGCGATTCTCGGCAAATCGCTGTACGCGCGCGCCTTCACGCTGGAGGAAGCCCTCGAAGTCGCACGCTGACATGTCGCGACACGGCATGTGTTAACGACGTTCGTAACATGCGCATGGAACGATTGGACACTATGGATAAACAGCAAGAGTTTGCGCTGCGCACCGTCGAGGAACGTGACGTGCGCTTCATTCGCCTGTGGTTCACGGATGTGCTGGGAACATTGAAATCCGTTGCCATCGCACCTGCGGAACTTGAGGCCGCATTCGAGGAGGGGCTCGGATTCGACGGTTCCGCCGTGGAAGGCCTCACCCGCGTGTCCGAAGACGATATGATCGTCAAGCCCGATCCGTCGACGTTCCAGATTCTTCCGTGGCGCGGAGGCCCGCAGGGCACCGCGCGCATGTTCTGCGACGTGCTCACGCCTGATGGTGAGCCGTCCTTGGGTGACCCGCGTCACGTGCTCAAGCAAGCGCTGGCCAAGGCCAAGGAGAAGGGTTTCACCTTCTACGTGCATCCGGAGATTGAATTCTATCTGTTTGAAAAGCAGGATGACTGGGCGCAGACTCCGAAGCCGATCGATGAGGGCGGCTACTTCGACCATGTGCCGCGCAGCCCTGGCATGGACTTCCGCCGCGCCACCGTCAACATGCTCGAGCAGATGGGCATCTCGGTGGAGTACTCGCACCACGAGGCGGGGCCAGGCCAGAACGAGATCGATCTGCGATACGCGGACGCGCTCACCATGGCCGACAACATCATGACATTCCGTACGGTGGTCAAGGAGATTTCCTTGGAGCGTGGCATTCACGCCAGCTTCATGCCCAAGCCCCTGGCCGACGCGCCCGGTTCCGGCATGCACACGCACCTGAGCCTGTTCGAAGGCGATTCCAACGCCTTCTACGAGGCCGGTCAGGAGTTCAACATGTCCCTGACCGCCCGCCAGTTCGCCGCCGGCATCCTGTACCATGCGGCCGAAATCTGCGCGGTCACCGACCAGTACGTCAACTCGTACAAGCGCCTGTGGGGCGGTAACGAGGCACCAAGCTACATCTGCTGGGGCCACAACAACCGTTCCGCGCTGCTGCGTATCCCGCAGTACAAGCCGGGCAAGGGCAACTCCGCGCGCATGGAGTTCCGTGCGCTCGACCCGGTGGCCAACCCATACCTTGCCTACTCGGTGCTGCTGGCCGCCGGTCTCGACGGCATCGATAAGCAGATGCAGCTGGGCGAACCCACCAGTGATGACGTGTGGGAGCTCACCGACGGCGAACGTCAGGCTATGGGCATTCAGCCGCTGCCGCGCTCGCTGGACGAGGCGCTGAAGATCATGGAGAAATCCGATTTCGTGGCCGACGTGCTCGGCGAACACGCCTTCGGCTACTTCCTGGACAACAAGCACCAGGAATGGGAGGAGTACAACCAGCAGGTCACGCCTTACGAGCTGAAGAAGTATCTGCCGAAGCTGTAATCGCAAGCGTTGCACATGTGCCGAACCCCGTCGATGATTGGTCATCGGCGGGGTTTTCTATGGCGTGTCGTGGTGGTGGGTAGCGGGCAGAGGCGGGAAAAGTGTTATCGCTGAGTTGATACGAAAAAACGATTGACGTAACCGACGAATCAGCTTGTAGTACGAGCGAGAGCACTCAAGAGAGCACTCAAGAGAGCACCCATGACGAACGCACCTGCGAACACCGCGCGTACCGGCCGGCACTTGGGTGGCCGATACCTTTGGTTGGCGTGTCACCTTTGCCTTGGTCTCGGTGCTCACCGCCGTGCTGATGGCATCGATGGCAGTGTCTCTGCCACGCAACTCGCATCCGGCGAAGATCGGTTTCCTGAGGCAATTCCGCCTGTTCTTCGACCGCCGCATCCAGTTGGGCGTGCTCGACGTGGTGTGCGGCGCGGCCGCCAGCTACGTGTTCTACACATACCTGACTCCGATCATGCGCGATGAAGTGCATGTGCCTGAACAGTACTTGAGTGTCGGACTGGTGATCTTCGGCGCGGCCTGCCTGTGGAGCAACCTGTACGGCGGCAAGCTGGCCGACAAAGGTCATGGCGTGGAACCATTGACCCACATTCGACCGATCTACTGCGTGCAGGCCGTCTGCCTGTGTCTGCTGGCTTTCGCCTCGCTGCTGGCGGTTGGCGCCACGACCCTGCTGCGTCCATACGTCGAACGCTGACAGTGTTGGCCGAGTCCAATCGGACAAGACCGGTCAGCTGCCGTTATCAGCTTCGCGGCGAACCGAACCAGCTGGTGTAGATAAGCGCGAAGTTGCGGTTGCCATAACTGGAGCAGGAATCGCCGGTACCGTTGCCAGCGGCCAGTGCGGCGATGTTCGGCTGGTAGGGCGTATAGATGTAGAGCAGGGCGGTCGCCTTGTTCTCGATATACACTTGTGCGCCGCCGCATGCCGCGTTCGGATGATATTGGATGTAGTTGAGATTGTGCGCCGTATACCCGTACTGTTCCTCGTGCTCGAGATAGTAACGGTACCGCTTGGCCGCGCCATACACCTGCCGAAAGAATCCGGCATAGGCGGGATCGCAGTCGGCGGTATCCGGACAGTTCAACCCCATCGCCGCCATAAGCTGATAGTCGCTGGGATCGACGGCAGTGACCAGATGCTGCTCCTTCTGCATCACGGTGAGCAGCACTTTCTGGCTCACCTTGCAGGCGCGGGCCGACTGGTCGATGATTGTCGCCGCCGACTCGCCTTTGGTGCCTGTATAGTCCGCGCACAGGCCTTCGCCTGACTCGTTCGATGTGTCGAAGGTCATCGCGGCCAGCGAGCCACCTTGTGTGTCCAAAAACGATTGGACTTCGGCCTGACTCATCGTCGAACCGTTGAAGAACTGACCATCCGAAATAATATTGCCCGGATTGAAATCGTATGTTCGCGTCAGTTCCAGCTGTGCCGCCTCGGCTGCGCGAACCTGTGCCCGCCAGTTTGTGAAACGAACCAGCCCGGCCACCAGCGCTACGACAACGACCACCGCCACCGTGGGAATCAGCACCATCTTGATACGGGTCGGCCAGTTCGCCTTACGCCAGGAACGCTTCAGAGCATTGATCGGACCGTGCCTACGATTGCGTTTCCTGTTCCGATTGCCGAGGCGTCCGCGCACTTGCCCACGCTGTGATGACGGCTTGCGCGTGCGCTGGCGCGTGGCCTGGCGACTTGTTTGCCGTCCGGTCACGCCAGCGCTTTCTTGATACGGTTGAGCGAAGCCGGCCCCTTGGTGCCAAGCTCCTGCGCCCATAGGGACACGTAGAACTCTTCAAGCATCCAACGGGCCTGTTCGGCCTGCTTCATCAATGCCTCATGCTTCGGGCCGGCCGGCTCCGCCTTGGCACGGGCCAACGCCTTATCAACCACCTGACGGGCCTCGTCGGCCTGCCAAGCCCACTTGACATCACGGTTCTTATCGGTTTTCGCCTTATTGAGTCGGCTCAGATCGGCTCTCAAATATCGGCTCAACGACTTCAGCGCATCCGGGGGAGTGCGCCCGATGAATCCGGGGTAGACGAGCGTGGCGATATGGTCGCGAATCGACTGCAACACCGAAAGCATCGGCAGATCAGCCTTGCCGCCAGTGGCCTTGTCGACCTCGGCATAAGCCTTGAGCACGGCGATCACGTCATGCGCCACCTGATAGACGGTGTCCTCGTACACTTCGCGCACATCGAGCACCGCATTGGCTAACGCCTCATCGTCCGAGAGCCTGTCGACATTCGGCATCAGCCGTTTGACCGTGGCCAGCTGCAGGTCTTCGACAAGATCCTTGGTGGACTTGTACGGAGCAGAAGCCAGCATCAACGCCTCGGTACCCAGCCAGCGCGACGAAATGCGTTCGGCCGGCAATCGCAACGCATCCAATGCGCCACGCCAGAGCATCGTGGCCCGGGACTCGGTGGTGGCACCCGCCTTATGCAACAGGTTCGCCTGACTGACCAGCTTGCCCTGTTCTCCAGCCTGATCGGCCTGCTTCTTGACCATTTGACGGGCCGACGCCTCCGCCTGCGCGGCGAACTTGCGTTGCAGCGCCTTCAGATCCTTGGACACACCCAGCACCTTGATGGGGCCGCGCGCATGCCGGCGTCCACGAGGGTGCTTGCCGGCCGGCAGTTGCTGCTCCACCGAGAACGTGACTCTGAGATACGGGGAAAGACGCTCGACCAGTTCCGGCCCCAACACTTCGGGATGAATCTGCGCACCCTTGGTGGCGATGGCCGCCTTGGTGAACACATGTGCCAGATCGGGCCAGCCAACGGTCGTGCCATCCTCATCCACCGGCGGCAGATTCGGCTTCTGCTGCGAGCCCGAGCCCGGCAGATCCGGGTAATGCTCGTCGATCCAGTCACGAATCGCACGCGCGGCATCCGGGGCCGGCACGAACTGGACGCGCAGCTGCTTGGGCAGCGCCTTGATCATCGACAGGATCAGCTCATCCAACAGACCCGGCACATTCCATGTGAACTGGTCGGGCGTGATACGCGAGAGCGCCTTCAACGGCACATGCACGGTGACGCCGTCGGCCGGGTCGGCCGGATCGTACACGTAGCTCAGACGCAGGTCGATGGGTTGGCCGTCCGATCCGGTCGTATGCCAATGGTCGGGGTAATCGTCCAGACTCACCGAATCGCTGGATGCCAGACGCTCCACCTTGGCCGGGTCGAAATCAAGCAGATTCGGCTGACGGTCATGCTCGGACTTCCACCATTTCGCCAGATCGGCCACGCTGGTCACATCGTTGGGAATGACCGCGTTGTAGAAGTCGAACAGATCCTCGTCGGACACGGTATCCGCCAGCTGGCGGGTGCGGCTCGCATCATCGGCGGCATCCTCGAGAATGTCGCGGTTTTTGCCCACGAAGTCGTCGTAACTGAAACGCTGCTGAATATCGCCCTCGACCAGACCCTGGCGAATCAGGAAGTCGCGCGCCTCAAGTGGATTGATGCGTCCCCACTGCACGGCACGGTCCTGTACGATCGGCAGACCATACAGCAGCACGCGCGCGGTGGCCACAGCCGAGCCACGCGAACCCGACCAGTGCGGCTCCGCATACGTGGTGCGGGTCAATTGGCCGGCCAACGGTTCGGCCCACGCGGGGTCGATGGCCGCCGAATAGCGGGCCCACAGGCGAGAGGTTTCCACCAGTTCGGTGCTCATCACCCATGACGGGGTCTTCTTGGCCACGGCGGAAGCGGGGAACAGGGCGAAACGGGTGCCGCGTGCGCCCTGATAATCGTTCTTCGACTGCTTCTGGGCGCGTTTCATCGCACGGGCGCGCGCCGAACCGGTCAGCCCCGCGAAATCGGAGGCCTTGGGCTCGCGCACCACCTGCATGCCCATCATCGACAGCAATCCGGCGAGCATCGACTTGTGGATGCCGTCCGCATCCCACGCGCAGCACAGCGAATGCGCGGCCTGCTGATTCAACGGCAGCTGGCGGATCTCCAAGCCTGGGCGGGAGGCGGGCAGCGGGTCGCCGACCTTGAACTTCAGCTCCTTGCACATCTGGCGTAGCTGGGAGACGAGATCTTTCCACTGGCGCATCCTCAGCCAGCTGAAATACTCGGTTTTGCAGATACGGCGCAGCGCGTTGTTGCTCGGGTCGCCGTCTGCTTGGAACACGCGGTCCCAGATATTCAGGGCCGTCAGGAAGTCGGAGGTCTCATCCGCATACCGGTTGTGGATGCGGTCGGCATCCTCACGCTTGTCGTCCGGGCGTTCACGTGGGTCCTGCAAGCTCAGGAACGCCACGACCACGAGCACCTGGGCCAGAAGATTCGGCGAACCGGTTTTCGCGGCCTCGATAACCATACGTCCCAGACGCACGTCGATGGGGATGCGCGCCAGCTGACGACCGGTATGGGTGAGCGTCACCTCGCCGCGCTTGCGGCCGATGGCCTTGAGCTCGGTGAGCTCATTGAAACCGTCCGACACGGCCTTCATATCCGGCGGATCGATGAACCCGAAGTTCGTGACGTCCTCGGCCGTGCGGGCCACGCCCACCGACAGCATGTGGAGTACCACGGCACCCAGCGAGGTACGCAGGATTTCCGGCTCGGTGAAGCGCGGACGGGTCTCGTAATCCTCACGCGAATACAGGCGGATCGCGATGCCGTCGGCCACACGGCCGCATCGGCCGGACCTCTGGTCGGCACTGGCCTGGCTGATCGGCTCGATCGGCAGACGCTGAACCTTTGCGGTCTTCGAATACCGGGAGATACGGGCGGAACCGGGGTCCACCACATACCGGATACCGGGCACGGTCAGCGAGGTCTCAGCCACATTGGTGGCAATGACGATGCGCTGGTGAAGGTGCGATTCAAACACCTTATGCTGGTCGGCGGCGGACAGTCGCGCGAACAGCGGCATGATCTCGATGGCATCCGGCCGGCGCATGTCGTCGGCGCGCGGGCCGTAATGATGCCGCAGTGCGGCCTCGAACTCGTGGATGTCGCGCTCGCCGGAGGCGAAGACCAGAATATCGCGGGGACCGCGCTCGTGGGAGGAGTGAATCACCAGCTCGGCGCAGGCTCGAGCCACGGCGGTAGGCATATCGGTGATGCCGTCATCGGCATAGGAGGCACCGGACCGGCCGCGGGGCCGGTCGGAATCGGATTCCGCGATGGCGCTGGCCAGCTCGTCGTAATCGGCGTCGCCGGGGCGGGCGCCCACCGCGAATCCCGGCACTTCGCGCATCAACGCGGGCGCGGTGCCAAGCGGCTCGTAGACCACCTGCACGGGGAAGGTGCGGCCGGAAACCTCGATTACCGGCACCTTCTCATGCAAGGCGTGCTCGAAATGCTCCTGGAACTTCACCGAATCGATCGTCGCCGACGTGATGATGAGCTTCAGATCGCGACGCTTCGGCAGCAACGCCGTCAGATAGCCGAGCAGAAAGTCGATGTTAAGACTGCGCTCATGCGCCTCGTCGATGATGATCGTATCGTATCGGGTGAGTTTCGGATCGCGCTGGATCTGGGCGAGCAGAATACCGTCGGTCACGACCCTCAATCGTGTGCTGGGCGAGCTTTCGTCGGTGAAACGCACCTGATAGCCGACCTCGTCACCGAGCTTCACGCCCATCTCCGAGGCGATACGTTCGGCCACCGTGCGTGCGGCGATACGGCGAGGCTGGGTGTGCACGATCTGCTTGCCGTGCGTGCCACGGCCAAGCTCAAGCAGGATTTTCGGCAGCTGTGTGGTTTTGCCCGAACCGGTCTGGCCGGACACAATAACGACTTGGGAACGTTTGACCGCGCTGGCTATCTCATCACGCGCGGCAGATACGGGAAGTTCTGCGGGATACTCATATTTCATGACGAACTTCAATGATACGGAAGCCCTTGGAGCTCGCGTATTTGCTCGCAGTGAACCCCTCGCCGAGCGCATCGTCCAGCCAGGGGATCAGCGAATCGGAACCGAGATTCTTCTGCACTACGAGATAGGCGGCACCGCCCACCTTGAGCTTCGGCAGCCAAGCCATAAGCAATGTATGCAGCGCTTCCTTGCCGACTCGGATCGGTGGGTTCGACCAAATCACATCAAACGTGAGGTCGCTCGGCACCGTCTCGCAGAACGCCGGCTGGTTCTCGGCAGGCAGGGGAGTGCTGGACTCGTCCACCTGAGCCGTATGAATGTTCGTGTGGCCGTTCGCCTGTGCGTTGGCATGGGTCAGGTCCAGCGCGCGCTCGTTGACATCCACCGCCCACACGTTCGCTTCGGGCGACTCAAACGCCAATGTCAGGGCGATAGGGCCCCAGCCGCAGCCCAAATCCAGAAAATCGCCGGTAAGCGGCGGCTCGGGCGCATGCTTCAGCAATACCGACGTACCGAGGTCCACGCGCGAGCCGGAGAACACGCCGTTCGACACCTGAGCGGTCGCCTCATGGCCGCGCAACGTTACGTTCAATGTGCGGCGCACATCCTTCGATGCGGGTTCCGCAGAGAAATACTGTTCTGCCATGGTCGCTCCATTTCTGCGGGATTCGCCGCTCTCGTATGCCGACCTGTATCAGCCGGCCTATGCCGGTACGTGCCGATCTATGCCAGCATGTCACCTCATGTGATGATAATAAAGGACCATAGAAGAATCGTGAACCATTCCAACCAAACGAGGCGCACTTGACCGACAACACCCAGTACACCGACATCAACCGCGGCAACAACGACGTTACCCCTGAAGGTGTGCTGGCCGAGCAGTCCGAAGTGCTGCTCGACGACAGCCAGCGCGCGACCGGCTGGCATGAGGACGCCAACCAGGAATGGGAGGAGCGCGAGGCCCGCAACGAGCTCAAGCATGTCGCCGGTCTCGGCGAGCTGCAGGACGTCACCGAAGTCGAATACCGCAAGGTGCGTCTGGAACGTGTGGTGCTCGTCGGCGTCTGGTCGTCCGCCGTCACCACGCAAGCCAAGGCCGAGGAATCATTGAGAGAGTTGGCGGCGCTCGCCGAAACCGCCGGTGCGGTGGTATGCGATGGTTTGCTGCAGCATCGCTCCAAGCCGGATGCAGCCACGTACGTTGGTTCCGGCAAAGCCAAGGAGATTGCCGACATCGTGGCGCGTGAGGAAGCCGATACGATTATCGTGGACGACGACCTGCCGCCGTCACAGCGCCGTGCATTGGAGGACGCCGCCAAAGTCAAGGTGGTGGATCGCACCGCGGTGATTCTGGACATCTTCGCCCAGCACGCCACCTCGCGTGAAGGTAAGGCGCAGGTGGAGTTGGCGCAGCTCGAATACATGCTGCCCCGACTGCGTGGTTGGGGTGGTTCGTTGTCCCGTCAGGCCGGCGGTCGCGCGGCCGGCGCGGATGCGGGCATCGGATCGCGAGGCCCGGGCGAGACCAAAATCGAAATGGACCGTCGTGTAATTCGCACGCGTATCGCCAGACTGCGCCGTCAGATTCGTGAGATGGCCCCGGCACGTGAGGTCAAGCGCGGTTCACGCCGTCGCTTCGGCCTGCCCACAGTGGCCGTGGTCGGCTACACGAACGCCGGCAAATCCTCGTTGACCAACCGTCTGACCGGTTCGGCCGAACTGGTGGAAAACGCGCTGTTCGCCACATTGGACACGGCCGTGCGCCGCGCCAAAACCCGCGACGGACGCGCTTACGCCTACGTGGACACGGTCGGCTTCGTGCGCCGCCTGCCCACCCAGCTGGTCGAGGCGTTCAAATCCACCCTGGAAGAGGTGGCCGAGGCCGACGTGATCCTGCATGTGGTCGATGGCTCCCACCCTGACCCGTTCTCTCAGGTCGACGCGGTCAATGACGTGTTGGCGGACATCGAAGGTACGGCCTCGATTCCGCGTATTCTCGTATTCAACAAGGCCGATCAGGCGGACGAGGCGACTCGTGAACGACTCGCCGCGCTGCAGCCAGATGCGTTCATCGTCTCCGCCTATACCGGTGAGGGATTGGACGAGCTGCGTACCGCGGTCGAAAGTCTGCTGCCGGTCCCGCATGTGCATGTCAACGCTCTGCTGCCGTATACCGCTGGCTCCCTGATCTCTCGTGTACGCGAATACGGCAAGGTAGACAAGGTGGAGTACCGCGATGATGGCATACAGCTTGAAGCGGACGTTGACGCCCATCTTGCCGCTCAGGTGGTCGAACAGTCCATTGACTAACGTGATAAACATCACAGTATATTCGTGAGCGCTAACAACCGTTGAAAACATTACCATACGGTTATCAAACAGGGTGGTGTGCTGGTAGCAAAACGTCTTAGCGGGTTTATAGAGTGAAGACGTTAGTTACAAGGCCTGCCATTCATCAGCAGACCGCCTTTGAAGAGAGGTTCATCCATCATGGCGGAAACTACCGTTAAGCCCACGAAGCTTGCTGTTATTGGTGCCGGTGCCGTTGGCTCCACCCTCGCCTTCGCCGCTGCCCAGCGTGGCATCGCTCGCGAGATCGTGCTTGAAGACATCGCCAAGGAGCGCGTGGAAGCCGAAGTGCTCGACATGCAGCATGGCTCCAGCTTCTACCCGACCGTGTCCATCGACGGTTCCGACGATCCTGAGATCTGCCGCGACGCCGACATGGTCGTCATCACCGCTGGTCCGCGTCAGAAGCCGGGTCAGTCTCGTCTTGAGCTCGTTGGCGCTACCGTCAACATCCTCAAGGCCATCATGCCGAACCTGGTCAAGGTGGCTCCGAACGCCATCTACATGCTCATCACCAACCCGGTCGACATCGCTACCCACGTGGCTCAGAAGCTCACCGGTCTGCCCGAGAACCAGATCTTCGGTTCCGGCACCAACCTGGACTCCGCTCGTCTGCGCTTCCTGATTGCCCAGCAGACCGGCGTCAACGTCAAGAACGTGCACGCTTACATCGCCGGTGAGCACGGCGACTCCGAAGTCCCGCTGTGGGAGTCCGCCACCATCGGTGGCGTCCCCATGTGCGACTGGACCCCGCTGCCCGGCCACGATCCGCTCGACGCCGACAAGCGCGAGGAGATCCACCAGGAAGTCAAGAACGCCGCTTACAAGATCATCAACGGTAAGGGTGCCACCAACTACGCCATCGGCATGTCCGGCGTCGACATCATCGAAGCCGTCCTGCACGACACCAACCGCATCCTGCCCGTGAGCTCCATGCTCAAGGACTTCCACGGCATCTCCGACATCTGCATGTCCGTGCCGACCCTCCTCAACCGTCAGGGCGTCAACAACACCATCAACACCCCGGTCTCCGACAAGGAGCTCGCCGCTCTGAAGCGCTCTGCCGAGACGCTGAAGGAAACCGCCGCCCAGTTCGGCTTCTGATAAAAAATCGCTGTACGGAGCGCCTTTCGCACCGCACAAGACTCGACCTACCTTTGTAGGCCTTCAACTTGTGCGGCACGAAAATCGCACACGTACAGCGATTTTTTATACCCTGCTGAATGCTCCCGTTGGGAGCATTTTTTATTCGTGGAGTTCGTTGGAGGAGGGGGAGCTATAGCCCTCGGGCTCGAGCTGGAAGGTGGTGTGGGGGACCGAGACCGGGAAGTGCTCGCGCAGGCAATCCTGCAGTTGGGTGAGGATTGTGGCGGCATCTTCCATGGTGAGGTCTTTGTCGACTACCACGTGGGCCATCAGAATCGGCATGCCGGTGGACACTGTGCTGGCGTGGAGGTCATGCACGGCAAGCACATGCGGCACGTCTTCCAGATGTTCGCGTACCTTATCGAGGTCAAGTCCATCCGGTGTTTCCTCCAGCAGCACCTTGACCGCGTTGTGCAGCAACTTGATGGCGCGCGGAATCATCATCAGTGCGATGACGGCACCGGCCACGGCGTCGAAGCCATTCCATCCGGTGGGGATCATTACCAGGGCAGAGGCCACCACGGCCACCGAGCCAAGTGCGTCATTCATCACCTCGAGGAACGCGGCCTTCATATTCATGTTGTCTTCGCGCTGCGAGGCAAGGATGAAAATCGAGATGATATTTGCGGCAAGACCCAGAATGCCCGCGAACAGCAGCAAGCCGATATCGTCGATTTCCGCTTTGGAACCGCCGAACAGACGCATGCCGGCCTCCATCAACGCGTAGATGCCAACGACGAGCAGCACCACGGC
>OLQM01004016.1_pt1 | contig 11884 bp, 9 predicted proteins | sample 1673161 | NCBI WGS metagenome assembly OLQM01 (sample SAMEA3136761, study PRJEB25190) | human gut metagenome | reverse complement strand
TATTCAGCAATATTGTTCATGACAAATTCTGTCTCAGCACTAACTTGACTATCGACCAGAACACGATTATCCGCAATATGAAAAGTCTTTGATTATCAATAAAATACATACTTATTTATTTGCATATATCAAATATTTTTCGTACCTTTGTGCTTATGAAAGAGCAAGTTACGGACATATCACAAGCGTTTAAAGGGCTGACTTCTGAGATGGCATCAATGCGGGAGGCCATGGATGCGATGCATACGGAGAATGTCAATTTGCGCCGTACTGTGGAAAAGTTGCGGGCGGAGAACCGTACCTTGCGCAAACAACTGGAGAAATACGAGGGACCAAAGAAGAACTCAAACAACAGCAGTACACCGCCTTCTAAAGAACCCATGAAAGACGAGGTGCTTCGACGCACGAAGTCATTACGGAGGAAAAGCGGACTCCAGCCAGGCGGACAGCCGGGGCATGAGGGGCATTTAAAGGAATTGGTCGCAGTTCCTGATGTGACAGAGGAATGCGGAAGCGATTTCTGTCGCGAGTGCGGACGTGACCTGTCTAACGTTGAGAAGGAACTCGATTATGTCAGCCAAGTTGTTGATTTGCCGACAATGGCTCCCATAGTGACAGAATACCGCCACTACAAGAAGGTTTGCACTTGCGGATGCTGCAACAAAGGCTATACGCCGCGCAAACGTGGAAATCAGATTGTCTTCGGCCGTAACATAAGAGCCATCGTGACATACTTGAATGTCGTACAGTGTGTTCCGTACGAACGGCTGGCCTCACTTATGGCCGAGATATTCTCGGTGCACATGAGCCAGGGAACTATAAGGAACATTGTACAGGAGGCCATGAGGAAGTCACAGCCGGCCATCTCGTTGCTTGAGGAGATGCTGAGGAAATCCGCTGTTGTGGGCTTTGACGAGTCAGGCTGTTACAACAACAAGAAACTGGACTGGGCATGGATAGCACAGACGGCATACATTACACTCTGTTTTCGCGCCACAGGCCGTTCCTCAAAAGTCCTTGAGGACAAATTCGGCGAATCCTTGAAAAACATGGTAGCCGTAACAGACAGGCATAGCGCCTATTTCGTGCTCAACTTCCTTGACCACCAGGTATGCCTGGCCCATCTTTTGCGCGAGCTTGAATATCTGACGGAACTTGACCCCAAACAGAACTGGTCTAAAGATGTGGCAGACCTGTTACGGAAAGCCATCCATGAAAGGAACGAGCATCCTACGGATGTAATAGAAAAGAAAACGTGGCTTGAAAAATTAGACACCTTGCTGCAGGCCAACCTTCTCCATCTTAAAGACCATTTCGAGAGGATGCGCAAATGGCTCTTCAAATGCAGGGATTACATATTCAACTTCCTGGAGAACCCGGGAATACCATCTGGCAACAATGCCAGCGAAAGGGGAATCAGAAAACTAAAGATAAAGCAGAAAATCTCCGGGACATTCAGGTCTGACAGTGGAGCTGATGCTTTCTTTGCCATACATTCCATCTCAGACACTGCATGGAAGAACCATCAGTCACAACTCAATGCCATCAGCACCATCCTATCATTGTAGGATGGGAGGTGGCGTATGGCTATTGCTGAATAGTTACCAATATCTCCGAACGTGTTAAAAAATGTAAAATAATCCGCAGGGCGAGGGATTATTACACTTTTGTGTATTGGAAAAATTTGGAGATATAAATATATTTGCAACAGAAATAATCAAGTCGACAAGATTATGAAGCAGGCCTGACTGTCAAAAGGAGCAATGCCGGAAGCTATAAGAAGGCAATAACAATAAAGTGATATGGAAAAATATTTTTTAGAAGTTCTCCACGAGGGAGATATTATAAATGAAACATCCTTGGAAATGTTAAAAGGCGGTTTTGGAGTTTCTGGGAAGGGATGTAAAAGTCTCACTTCATGTGTTTGTTACAAAGGTGATATTTGCATTGGCAACAAAAAAATGCCAGATCAAACAAACACACCAACAGACTCCACAACGGTTAAACACTAAAATTATATCAGCCATATAATAATAAGGTGTATGAATAAATTTACTTTATCACTATTGGTCGCTTTGGCATATACCGCTTGCTTGAAAGCCCAAAACGTAAATGGCATCGTAATGGACAACGACAGCGCCCGTATCAATTACGCCACAGTTTCATTGCTTAATGCAAATGATTCTTCATACATCACAGGGGTGATGACTGACGAAGGTGGGAACTTCTCATTTGACACATCTCCTGCGAACAAATTGGTAAGGATTTCTTACATTGGATATAAAACACTCATAATGCCGGCATCCAATAGTATCGTTGCCTTGTTGGAACATTCGGAGCAAAGTCTGAAAGAAGTTGTAATAACATCGGCCCGACCTACTTTCAAGATGAACAAGGGAGTTTTTGTATCAAACATTCAAGGGACCGTATTCAGTAAACTTGGCAAAGCAACCGATGTGCTTCAGCAAATGCCAATGATGAGCAGTGATGGCATTAGCGTGCTGGGCAAGGGCACACCACTTGTTTATATCAACAACAAACAGATGCGTAGTTGGAACGAATTGGAACGTATTTCAAGCGACATGATTAAAGAGATAAGGATTGACATGAATCCCGGCGCCAAGTATAGCTCAAATGTGCGTGCCGTGCTCTTTATTACCACACTAAAACCCGTTGGCGAGGGGTTTGGCGGCACGCTGACAATGAAAGAAAGCGTATCGAGTTGTTGGAACACAGATGGATGGCTCGACCTTAACTACCGCAAGAAAGGGGTTGACGTGTTCGTCAGTTCATCATTCAACACTTTTAGCAACTCACATCACAAGCGCCGGGATGTTTATTGCTTTCAACACAAGGGCAGCAATGTAAATGCCGACTATGAAGGCGATGGATACAACTCGTCGAGGAGTGGTTTTATAAGTGTGGGGTTTAACAACCAACTTAGCGAGACCCAGTTCTTTGGAGGCACTTATACATTCTCAAGATTGTTCGCAGGCAAATCAAAACAAAAATATCAAAATCATTTATGGAAAGATGATGTCTTTTCAGAATTCGGGTCAGATGTTCATAACTTTTCGCAAAGCGGCAATCATGCCGCAAACGTTTATTATGAAAACAAAATCAGCGAAAAACTGACACTCAACGTTGATGGGGGCTACATGCACAACAGCACTGATGGAAAGCAAACCGTAGTGGAGACTCAAAACAACAACAGCACTTCACTTGTCCCTGCCACTAAAACAAATGCAGATCTGGGCGCGCTGAAAAGTGTATTGACTTCTTCCATCGGTAATGCTAAAGTAGAATGTGGTTTTGAGACCACCTATACGCGTTTCCAACAAAAATATAATGTCGAGAACAACGACTATGCGGGTGTTTTGAAGACAAATGACAACGAGTCGAGACAGTCGGCTGCCAATATTTTTGTTAACTATAGTCAGAGTATTGGAAAGTTGTATACACAATTAGGCTTGAAATATGAATATGCCAATTATGACTACTATGCCAGTGGCAAACTGCTCAATGAGAGTTGCCGCACCTATCATCGTGTCTTGCCATCCGCCTCTTTTGCTTATGACATAAAGAAACTTTCACTGATGCTAAGTTACAATATATACACCGACAGTCCGACTTACAGTCAATTGGACGATGGCTTGCAGTATATCAGTGAGTTGCGTTACAATAAAGGAAATTCCATGCTGAAGCCCACATATAATCACGATGTCTCACTCAACGCATCGTATGGGGACTTGCAGTTTACAAGCGATTACACATACCAGAAGGACGCCATCGTCACATGGTTTGATGTCATGGAAGAAATCCCCGCAATTTTGTCAAGCGACATTAATCATTCCTATTCGAGTCTGTATGTAAGCCTTTCTTACGCCCCCACGTTCTTCAATATATGGAAGCCATCATGGAATCTTTGGGCAAACAAGCAATGGCTCACTTGCCATGGGCTAAGTTATAACCGCCCGCAATTCGGCTTGCAGTGGAAAAATCTCTTGACACTTCCAAGAAATTGGTTTGTCCTGCTGAATGTAAACGGAAATCTCAGGGGCAACGCAGATACATATATGGCGCGATCGTCTGTCAAAATGGATATGACTGTCCAGAAAAACATGAAAAACTGGTGGATTAAACTCAGCGCCTTCAATGTGTTCAATGCTAAGGAGAAAGGTTTTTCCCAATATGGAAAGATATACACATCTCACTACGTTGACTATCAACAGCCCACCGTTTGCCTGACAATATCCTACACGCTCAATCCTGCCAAATCAAAATACAAAGGACAGACAGCCGGACAAAGTGAAATAGACCGTCTGCAACAGAAATAATCAAGTCGGCAGGATTATGAAGCAAGCCTGGCTGTCAAAAGGAGCAATGCCGGATACTCACATACTGTACGATATTCCCGGCAGCGACTCGCGTCCTGAAACAATGACGCAATAGCGCCAACAGTGTTCCCCCGGCTATTTATACCGTGTGTGTGGGCAGTAGTCCGTGAACATGCAGTGCGACACTGACAAAATTTCAGTGCCGTGGTGACAGAACGTGCCAAATGCCAGTTTGGCACGCTTTTCGCATTGCTATTGGCAGAGATTATTAAAATTAAACATATAAATTTTTACAAGCTATGAATATCAAACCATTGGCAGACAGAGTTCTGATTCTTCCGGCAGCAGCCGAGGAGAAAGTCGGCGGTATCATCATTCCGGATACTGCAAAGGAGAAACCATTGCACGGCACTGTAGTTGCGGCAGGCAACGGCACGAAGGACGAGGAAATGATTCTGAAGGAGGGCGACGAGGTGCTTTATGGAAAATACAGCGGCACCGAACTGGAGCATGAAGGGAAGAAATATCTTATGATGCGGCAGAGCGATGTCCTCGCAATTATAAAATAAGTAAACATCTCATCTAAAAAAACATATAACTTCAAACATAACTATGGCTAAAGATATAAAATTCAACATGGATGCACGCGATTTGCTAAAGAATGGCGTTGACCAGCTTGCAAACGCAGTGAAAGTGACTCTCGGCCCCAAGGGGCGCAACGTTATAATCGAGAAGAAGTTCGGCGCGCCTCAGATAACGAAGGACGGCGTGACGGTGGCAAAGGAAGTGGAACTGGAAGACCGCTTCGAGAACACCGGTGCACAGCTCCTCAAGAGCGTGGCGTCAAAGACCGGCGACGACGCCGGCGACGGAACAACCACGGCGACAATACTTGCACAGAGCATGATCAACGTTGGCCTGAAGAACGTCACGGCCGGGGCAAACCCGATGGACCTGAAGCGAGGCATCGACAAGGGCGTGGATGCCGTGGTGGAATACATCAAGAAACACGCTGAGGTGGTTGGCGACAACTACGGCAAGATTGAGCAGGTGGCGACGGTGAGCGCGAACAACGACCCGGAGATAGGGAAGCTGCTCGCCGACGCAATGCGCAAGGTGAGCAAGGACGGCGTGATAACCATAGAGGAGAGCAAGAGCCGCGACACGCACATCGGAGTGGTAGAGGGAATGCAGTTCGACCGTGGGTACCTGTCGGGCTACTTCATGACCGACGCCGACAAGATGGAGTGCGTCATGGAGCATCCGCGCATCCTCATATACGACAAGAAAATATCGAACCTCAAGGACCTCATGCCTGTGCTGCAGCCTGCAGCGGAGAACGGCATGCCGCTCCTCATCATCGCCGAGGACGTTGACTCCGAGGCACTCACCACACTCGTTGTCAACCGCCTGCGCGCAGGACTGAAGGTTTGCGCCGTCAAGGCACCGGGCTTCGGCGACCGGCGCAAGGCAATGCTCGAGGACATCGCCGTGCTGACAGGCGGGCTCGTGATAAGCGAGGAGAAGGGGCTGAAACTCGAGCAGGCAACGCTCGAGATGCTCGGCACGTGCGAGAAGGTTGTCATCTCAAAGGACAACACCACAATCGTGAACGGCGGCGGGGACAAGGAAACCATCGCTGACCGCGTGGCGCAGATAAAGAACGAGATCGACAAGACAACGAGTTCTTACGACAAGGAGAAACTTCAGGAGCGTCTCGCCAAACTCGCCGGCGGTGTGGCAGTGCTTTATGTCGGCGCAAACAGCGAGGTGGAGATGAAGGAGAAGAAGGACCGCGTTGACGACGCGCTCTGCGCAACACGCGCCGCAATCGAGGAGGGTGTCGTTGCCGGCGGTGGCACGACATACATCCGCGCAATCGACGCAGTGAAGAAACTGAAGGGCGACAATGCCGACGAGACCACCGGTATAAAGATTGTTGAGCGCGCCATCGAGGAGCCGCTCCGCCAGATCGTAATCAATGCAGGAGGAGAGGGCGCCGTCGTCGTGCAGAAAGTGTCAGAGGGCAAGGGCGACTTCGGCTACAATGCCCGCACCGAGGTTTACGAGGACCTGCGCGAGGCAGGTGTCATCGACCCCGCGAAGGTTGCCCGCGTGGCACTCGAGAACGCCGCGAGCATCGCCGGCATGTTCCTGACTACGGAGTGCCTCATTGTTGACAAACCAGAGGACAAGCCGGCAATGCCGATGGGCGGTGCGCCGGGAATGGGCGGGATGATGTGATTTCACGCGTCATTTTGCAAACCAAACATATCAAAAAAGGAGGTCGGTCTTTACAGATTGACCTCCTTTTTTGCTTTTTAATGTTTTTTGTTGAAAAAGGATATGAAAGATTTTGGCAGTTTGTTTAAATGCAATAATTTTGCAATCGAAACAAAGAGAATATTACGGACACAGTCCGGTTGAAAATATTTTTTGATTTGTTTTAGTAGATCAGTTTTTAAGTAGTTTGTTTTTGGAAACCGGGTTCCGTGAGGCATCCGGTTTTTTTGTTGTCCGTGACTATACCGTGCCAATACATTTAACCCAAGCAGCCGCTTGCCGACATCACACATATAAAAAACAATTTGTAAAAAAAACTAACATGTTTTTATCATATAAGTCCACATATTTGTCATATAAGTCCACACATTTGTCATATAAGTCCACATATAGTTGCTTGTATGTAATTTTGTTCGTAACTTTGCACCAGATATATTTTTATATTAGAAAATTTAAAAACTATGAGGAGAAAACATTATGTATCACCGTGTGTTCTTTTAATTCTGTCTGCTGGCCCTGTCGGTCCTAATGTCGGGTCAGGCAATGGGGGTGCGGAACTGCAACCGGATGAGTTGACGCCAGATGAGCAGGAAGATTTGGAGAACGGCGGTGGTTGGTAAGATCTGTTGAAACAATTTTGAAAACGAAAAAGGTAATGAAATTTATGAAATCAAATTTACAACGGTTTTTGTTATTGTCGTTAATGCTGCCATTTTGCCTGCTGGCATCGGCAGCCATCGGGGAGGTGACAAGGGACAACAGCGAGTTGACCCATGTTGACGTGGGAGGCTCCACCCTGAGCAGCATCACGTTGACGGTAACAATGGGGCCGGACGAAGTCCCAAATGGTATGGCGATGCTCCGTACAAGCACCGACCCGGACAACTTGGTTAACAATGGAGCAAATTTTCTCGTTGACGGTACTTTGACCAAGTCCTCTTCGGGTAATGAAAGCAGTTCCACATGGACCATCACATGGAGAAACGTACCTGTGGGCGACTACAAGGTGTATTTCAAGCAAACCGGCGGGACGGGGAAAACAGAACTCGGCGACGTCACCATCAAGGAACTGCCCGCCACGGGGCCTCCAACCGTGACTTTTGACATTGTCAATGAGACATGCAGCCAGTTAGGCTCAATTACTATTAATATAGCCAACGGCAAACCGGGATTTACCGTGACGGGAGGCATATATACGGAAGGCAATAGCGAGAGGACACCCATCAACGTGACTACCAACAATCGGGCCTTGACTATTCCGGATTTGAGGATTGGCGAATATATCAGGGTGAAAGTCACAGATGCTGAAGGACGAACAACCGGTGAACAATTGATATGGTCTGAGAGAGTGGGCAACAGTTCGGTGAAGGTTTCTCATGAGCAAAACATATACTTGCTTCAGACGGCGGATTGCACTTTTGACTATTATCTTAGGTTTAAAATAGATTCTGATAACGAAGAGGCAGTCGCCAATCAAACACAAATGTTGGTGGAGACGTTGCGGTTGCTGAGATGGGGACACACAGAGGAATATCCTATGGAATATATGCCGGCATACGATTATAACAACGGAACAACGCATTACCGCTTTTTCCGAATTAAGGCATCGGAAGTTCCTGGATTTTCGTATTACGGGTTCAAGTACGACACAATGTGCCAAGGTCAAATCTCGACAAAAAAATCTTTTGGTTTTATAAGGGATAATATAAAGATGATGAACCTCAGCACCTCTTCATCAGCAACACTTAATACAGAGACCTGCGAGTACGAAAATAAGAAATTCGTGGTAAAATATGATTTTAGAACTAATTACGACTATACAGATTGGTGGATGGGATGTTATTACTTCTTCCTTGACGATGCCGCCCACAAGTATGCCAAAATATATAAGAAGAAGGCAGACGGCACCTACGACACCACGCCAGTCAAGGACGATGTGTTGATGCCTACAAATGCTTTCAATGTGCCATTCTCAAACACTTTCACACTCGGAGAGCCCGGCACATACAAGTTTGTTTATGGCACACCTGATTGCCAGAGGAGTTATATTGAGAAGGAGTTTGTGATAGAAGCCCTGAAACCGGAGTTCGTTGAATTCGGTAACAGATGGATGAGTCCTACCATCGACCCTAAATTGGGCATCCATGGCAACACCGCAGGCTTGAGGATAGACGTGCGGAAGGCTGCCGCGCCGTTCAAGTTCACTTTGCGCCGTCCTGATGGCAAGACATCGTTTGTCGTGACCGATTTCCTGGACGACAAGGAATACACGACGACGATTGTTTTCCCGCAGGAAATCACTTATTCCAATGCACGGGAGGAGGGCTATTTCTTTGGCGACCTGCCGGCGGGAGATTATGAGTTGGAACTGGAAGACAAGTGCATGAACACTGCGAAGTATTCATTCACCGTCACCGAAGACAAACTCCAGACCTACAGTCCGAAGCGAACGGAGGGGTTCAAGGACGGTGTATATGTTGGCGTGGACTGCAATGGCAACAACACCGTCAAGTTCGACTTTGGTCCCAAGGCCAACACCCTGGCTTATGCATATAAGGACAATACAGGAGCGTCAGGCTCGACAACTGGAAAAATATGGTCATCAACAGACATACCGTCCGGTAAGAATTATTTTGCCGTCGCCTATGCTCCCGGGTTGGAAGGTGCCGATGGGATAAACCGCACTTACAGTTATGTCTATTCTGCCATCGCCAGGGAAGCGCGGGATCGTAATTTTTCCATGGAATTTGATACCAACAAGCCACTTGACTATGATTATTCGCCATATTGTTTCGACTTTGACAACATCTCCGGCGGTGATGCCTTCGAGGTGTTTGGAGCGATGTGCGACTTGAACGACAACAATACCGGAATAATAACCGTTGGGCCAAAGGCAGGCACAAATGTCTCCATGCCGGTGAAGTACGAGCTGTTTGCAGCCGACAACAATGGCAATGTGATAAACCCGGGAACACCGATAGGAAGTGCGTTCGAGTCATCCGACGCGTCTAATGTCAACACTGTGTGGAAAGGCCTGGCAAAGGGCTTCTATGCCGTCAAGGTGACTTACGGCAATGGCTGCACGTTGAAGAAGATTGCAGAGGTGAACGCCTCGGGTATTCCAGACCCGATCTACGATTCCGGGAAGACGGTTGCCCGCGAGATCACCATCGACATCACAAAGGGCATGAAGCCTATCGACCTCGCTCTGCCGGTCTCCACATATATATATGACGTGAAGTGGATTGACATCACCAACAATGAAGGCAACACGGAGCCACTTCCTAACGGGACGGGCAATGAGTATTACGCAACGTTCACCGTGCCCGGGGATTACAGGTACAGGGTGCAGACCAATTTCACCGACAAGACCGGATGCAGTGGCTCTTCTGGCGGTTACAAGGACATTATATTCCACGTGACAAAGCGCAATTTGTGGCTTGGCTCCAAGGACAACGACTTTAGCACGGCAGTCAACTGGACAGCCGGGAAAGTGCCTGGGGCAGGAGAGGACATCGTGTTTGCAACTGTGGAGAACTACGTCAGCGACGCCGTCAACGACTGCCATCTCACCAATGGCGCCGCCAACCTGAACTTTGAGGCTGGCACGCTTGAAAACAAGTCGGGCAAGGCAATGGTCATACCGGCAGGCAGCGGCCTGAAAGTGACAGGCATGGTTGGGTTTGAGCATCAGACCGGCGATCCTGTACGCCTGAAGATAGAAGCCTCGGCGGGGAAGCCAAACGGCACGTTTGTGTATGACAACGCTACCGTTGATTCTAAGGTTTTTGCCGAGGTTCAGATGTATGTGAAGTCTAAGAAACTTGCGGAGGAGACAACATGGACAGATAATGTTGAAGGCTCGCCGACTTACGGCAAGAAACTTCCTGTGCAATATACTGACCAGTTCTTTGGTGTACCATTCCAGCGAACCTCCTCTGCATGGTTCGGCGGATGCTACATCTACAAGTATGATGAAGCAACCAATGCCCCTGACAGATTCTACCAAAAGTTCACGGGACTGAAGGCAAAGGAAATGATGACAGCGTTCGCGGGTTACTCCGTCCGCAGCACGGCAGACAAGCCTGTGATTAAGTCGATGAAGGGCTACCTCAACTTGGGTGACGTTACGCTGACACTGACCCGCAAGGCTTCGCTGGTGAATGGCGCGGCTGCCGTGAGCGACGCCGTGAACCACTGGGGTCTGGGGCAGAACCTGTTCGGGAACTCCTACACCGCGCCAATCCAAATCAGCCAGCTTTCGTTGCCTGACATACTCGACAAGACGGTATATATGTACAACACCGGCAGCGCGAAGGATTGGGGAGATGCAGGCGGCCAGACGAGCATTTCGCTCGCAGGCCTGTCGGCAGGCACTTACCTGGCAGTCCCCGTAAACACTGCCTCACAGCAGGGCGTTAACGAAATCCCGTCAATGCAGGGCTTCTTGCTCAAATTCACAGACGCAAACACAACCCCGGGAGGCTATGACGTGACCGTTGGGCTGAGTTACGGCAGCCTGCTCGCCACCGCCACGCAGGAACAACTTGCAAAAGGCAATGGCTGGGAGGCAGGCAACGAGAACGAGCCTGGCTTCGTGAAGTTTGTGTTGAACGGCGACAATGTGAACGATGTTATGTGGCTGTTTGAGCAGCCCGGCACATCGGATGCTTTCGATAACGGATGGGATGGTCATAAACTCGGCGCAGAGATGATGTGCGACATGATTTATTCCGATGCACTGGCAGGTAAGATGCAGGTGAATACCACATCCAGCCTGACAGCATCCAACATTACCGTTGTGTCGGGAGAAGGCGGTGACTACACGTTGACGCTTGTACGGGGAAATCTGCCCCAGTACGCCGACCTGAAGTTGATAGACACCAAGGCAAGGCAGATTGTCCCGTTTGACGGTGACTCGTTGGTATACAGCTTCTCCTGCGATGCGACAGGCGCCGACGGCGCGCGCTTCAAGATGATGAACACAGCCGAGACCTCATTCGATAATTTGTCATCAGGCATAACGGAGGTTTTGGGAACGTTTACTGGTTCCGCAGTGGTTTACAACCTGTCTGGAAAGGCTGTCGCACACGTCAGCCTGCCGCAGGACATGGAGAAACTGAAATCACAACTCGCGTCAGGTGTATATATCATATCTGTGACGAGTGGCAGCAAGACCGTGAACCATAAAATAGTTATCGGTAATTAAGGCTCTATAACGAATCGTGTGGGTAGGTAGCGAATATTTCTCGTCAAAATGTTAC
>OLQM01004006.1_pt1 | contig 11902 bp, 10 predicted proteins | sample 1673161 | NCBI WGS metagenome assembly OLQM01 (sample SAMEA3136761, study PRJEB25190) | human gut metagenome | reverse complement strand
AGATTCTTTTCGGAAGAGAGTTCAAAAATCTGAATATTGTAACTCAGAAATCCTATGGCGGAAGGGATACCGGTCTTCACGGAGCCCGACTGGACGTATACATCGAAGAGGGAGATGAGGTAGAGATTGATTCGTCAAATGTGTCTACGATTTATGATATTGAGCCTGACAAGAACAATAAAAGGAAGGATATTGATTTTATCGCACAGAGAACCCGGTTCTACCATGCGATCATCGACAGTCGGAGTCTAAAAAGCGGTCAGTCATACGACAAACTGAAGAGAGTCTTTGTTATCTTTATCTGTCCCTACGATCCCTTTGGGGATGACCGGATGATCTATACCATCCGGAATCATTGTGTAGAGAATCCGGAGCTGCCGTATGAAGATGGAGCCAGAACGATTTTCCTCTATACAAAAGGAAGAAAGGGACGGGATAATGAATCCCTGAGTCAGCTGTTGGACTATATGGAGAATACAACCCGGGAGAACGCAGTAAGTGAAGAGCTGGAAGCCATCCAGGAGATGGTGGATGTAGTGAAGGAAGATGCGGAGGTGACGGTGGCATATATGAAAGGATTCGAGAGAGATCAGATGTTTCTGGAAGAAGGGAAGGAACTGGGTCGAAGGCTGGAGCAGGAAAATACCCTGAGAGAGAAGAACCGAGCAGATACCGAGAAGAACCGGGCAGATACCGAGAAGAACCGGGCAGATACCGAGAAGAACCGGGCAGATACCGAAAAGAATCGTGCGGATACCGAGAAGAATCGGGCAGATGCCGAAAAACACCGGGCGGAAGAAGAGAGACAGAGAGCTGATGCGGCCGTGGAAGAAATCGAGAAGCTGAGGAGACAGTTGGAAGAGTTACAAAAGCAATAGTACGCAGAATCTGAGAACGTTGACAGAAGATATGAAGAGATACCAGAACATAGCGGTTAATATTGTGGAATTTATCGATACAGTAGCGGATGCAATCGGGGAACAATTGATAGAAAATAGATTTATCCAGTTGATGAGCATATACAGAAGCAAAAAATCGAAAGGAGAACTATATAAGCACGCAATATGTAAAGCGCAAATTATAGTTTCATATGTAAAAGGCTCGACTTATTTTACTTGACTTTGCAGACTATCTGATTTATTATACTCGTAAAGAAGTAACTTACGAGTTACTAACTCACGAGTATAATTATTGGAGGTGAGCAGATGAGTCAATTCTATTGCCGTGAGGATGAGCTGCGGAAACTGAATAAACGGTATGCAGGTGATAAGTTTGAGTGCATTGTCATCTACGGCAGACGGCGTGTTGGTAAAACGGCACTGATCAACGAGTTCTGCAAAGATAAGCCTACCATTTTCTTTTCTGCATTGAACACGACAGGAAAGGAAAATCTGGAAGCTCTCTCAAAGTCGATTATGAGTTTTGAGCGGCCGGATATGGAGTCTGCACCGGAGTTCAGGTCCTATGATGCAGCTTTGGATGAGTTGACAGCACTTTCAAAGGAAAAGAGGATTGTCTTTGTCATTGATGAGTATCCTTATCTTGCAAAAGCAAAACCAGCTATTTCAGCGATGCTGCAGCACATCATCGACCACAAATGGACAGAGTCCAAGATGTACCTGATTCTTTGCGGCTCCTCTATGAGCTTCATGGAGAGTCAGGTGCTTGGAAAGGAAAGTCCGTTGTATGGCAGACGTACTGGCCAGTTTAAGATTGAGCCGCTAGACTATAAAGAAACCGCTGTGTTCCACCCAAATCTGTCTGCAGAAGACAATTCCCTGATTTATGGGATCACGGGAGGAGTTCCCCACTATATCAATAAGTTGGATGTGCGAGATAGTGTGGATGAAGCTCTGTTGGATAATTTCTTTGACCGCTCCAGCTATCTGCATGAGGAACCGGGGAACTTACTGAAGCAGGAACTCCGGGAGCCGGCCATTTATAATGCAATCATTAAAGCGATTGCAGAAGGTGCTTCCCGAATGAACGATATCAAGATGAAGGTCGGCGAGGAAAACTCGGTCGTATCGAAGTACCTGAAAACGCTGATCGACCTTGGCATTGCGAAGAAAGAAACACCGATTACAGAAAAACCGGGTAAGAAAACCATCTATCTGCTGGCTGATAACTTCTTCCGTTTCTGGTATCGGTTTGTGCCAATCAATATGAGTGCCATTGACTCTGGCAGAATTGCAAAGACCTATCCACACGCTGTAAAGCAGTATCTTCCTGATTACATGGGTCTAATTTATGAGAAGATGTGTCAGGATTACCTGCTCTATTATTCGGATAGCCTTCCTATTGAGCTGAGTGAAATCGGCCAGTGGTGGGGGACAGACCCGAAGAAGAAAAAGCAGATACAGATTGATATCGTCGGAACTCCTGTTGAGGGCAAAGACTATATCATCGGTTCATGCAAATACCGGAATGAGAAAATCGGTGTGGATGAACTCGATTTGATTCGGGATTATGCCTCAGTTTTTGGAAAGGGCAACAACTATCACTACTATATCTTCTCGAAAGGCGGATTCACAGATGGACTTCTTCAGGCACAAGAGCGAGGTGAAGTCCGGCTGATAACGTTGGAAGACCTTTACAAGTAAAAATTCTAATCAACCCTGCTGATGAAAGCTGGCAGGGTATTTTTATACCCATTTTTAGTCTGTCTGCTCCGTGCAGATGGGCTTTTCTTATGCCTGCGAGGAGGTGGTTACGCAAATAGCATCCAGAATCCGGGGCATCACCGTTGAAATCGGCGGCGATACCACAAAGCTCTCCAAAGCACTGGAAAGTGTAAACAAGTCAATCAAGGGGACGCAGTCCGAACTGAAGGATGTCAACAAACTCCTGAAACTGAACCCTTCCAATGAGAAGCCTGAACGATATCCTTGCGGATTGCCGTGTGGAGCTGCACGAATAATCATGGGAATTGTTCTCTCCAATCTATAGCAGATTCTCTGGACTTAAATCCAATCAAAATAAGAAAACTGCTCATCACGACAGGTGTGTACTTCCCAAGTACAGCAGCCAAATTATTCTGCTGTTCAAGCAAAGGTAAACGAACTTTTACATTAGTAACCTGATAGAAACAAAAGAGTGACAAACACATCAGAAAGCCTTACAATATAGGAAACACAGTTATCTTGGAACTATTAAAACAGTAATTTGGATTATAAATTACAGTAATATGGGTTACAAAAGTTGTGAAGGAGAACATCAAATGGGAAAAAGTACGAGAGGTTATTGCAAATATTGCGGTAAAGAATATACCAGAACAGGCATGGTAAAACATTTGCAAACGTGTAAGAGAAGAGTTGATTTATACGAAAAGGCAACAGAAACAGAAAAGTATTTTGAACTGCTGTTATATGGAGCGTACAACAAAGATTACTGGCTTATTATACAGATCAAAGAGAATGCAACATTGGATGATCTGGATCAGTTTATCCGTGATATCTGGGTAGAATGCTGTGGACATTTAAGTGCGTTTGAGATTAATGGCGTAAGCTATGAAAAGGAACCAGATGATGATTTTTGCTGGGATGAACCGGCAGAAAGTACGGAACACAAATTAAAAGAGATACTTGAATCGGATATGTTGTTTGGATATGAGTATGATTTTGGATCTACTACGGAACTTGCGATCAAAGTATTGAATTATTATAATGCATCAAAACAGAGTAAAAAAGTGGTGATATTATCCAGAAACAATCCACCGGAATTTCAGTGTTCGATTTGTGGGGAACACAGAGCATCCTGGATAAATGCTGTGGATATTTATGGTGAAGAACCATTTTGGTGTGACGAGTGTGCAGACAAGCTTGAAGAGGGCGAATTTGATGAAGAAATTGACAGTGAAGAGGTGTGGCTACTTCCGGTTACGAATTCGCCAAGGATGGGAGTCTGTGGATATGAAGGAAGCAGTGTGTATCCGGAGCAGTTTGAACCGGATGAAATTTGTTAGAAAGAGAAGGAAAAAGCTATGTCGATTAAAGAACGAGAGGAGCTTTTATTTCAAAAATTAAGAGAAAAAGATCCCGACATTGTAGCCGATGGAGTGATCTGCGAGCAGGAATTTTTAAATGCCAGATATAAGATCGTATATATCTTAAAAGAAGTAAATGGTGGAAAAAGCTGGGATCTGCGGGATTTTGTTTATGAGGGTGGAAGACCACAGACATGGGATAATATTGCACGCTGGACGGAAGGAATTCTGTCCTGGGAAAAAGAATTTCCGTGGTCTGAGATGGAGATAGACAATGAACAGAGACGCTTGAGGGAGTTGAAGAAAATAGCAGCGGTCAATTTGAAGAAAACTTCTGGTGGACATACTTCAAATAATGGTGAAATTTACAGGGCAGCAGTTGATCATCATGATATTATCAAGGAGCAGATTGATTTGTATAAAGCAGATTTTATTATTTGCTGTGGCACGGAGTATGCTTTTATGGATGCATGTTATAAGGACAGAGAGGTTGACTGGAAAATGACTTCAAGGGGAATCTGGTATTTCAGAGATGGCAAATCTGTTGTCATCTCATTTTCGCATCCGGAAGCAAGAGTGAAAGATGCATATTTGTTTTATGCACTGACGGATGCGGTGAAGGAGATTATGCGCTGTGAAGAGTTTGAAGAACAACTATAAGGAGTATAAGAAAAAAAGCCTTTTGTGGCGGTTTGGTGTGATAAAAGTGCCGGAAAATACAGTGAAGAAAATGGAGATCAGATGAGAAGAGGAAAATGGATTATTTTCGGAATGTTAGTAGCTTTGCTTGCAGGATGTTCTGGAAAGAAAACAGCAGAAACTTCTGCGGATGCAAAAAATGCGGAAAGTACAGATGAGAAAAATACGCTTGATTTTGTAGATGCACACGGAGAGTGTTATACGGTGAAAATCAATGAAGCAGTTGCGAAGAATCCGTATGATAAAGCACTTTTTGTAAAAAATGAAAATAAGATCAGCTATGAGGATAAGAAATATACTTCAAGGCTGGGCGTAGATGTATCTGTTTTTCAGGGAGATATTGACTGGGAGCAGGTGAAAGCAGCAGGCTATGAGTTCGCAATTTTGCGGATCGGATATCGTGGCTATGGTGAAGAAGGTACGTTAAATGCAGACGAGAAGTTTGAACAGAATCTGGAAAATGCCCGAAAAGCTGGAATAGATGTGGGCGTTTATTTTTTCTCGCAGGCGGTAAATGAAGAAGAGGCAAAGGAAGAGGCTGATTTTGTTCTGGAACATTTGAAAGGGCAGGAGCTTCAGATGCCGGTTGTGTACGATCCAGAGCATATTCTGGAAAACGAAGCACGGACGGATGGTGTAACGGGAGAACAATTTACCCAAAATGCGAAGGTATTTTGTAAAGAAATAGAAGAAGCGGGATATGATGCCATGATTTACAGCAATATGCTGTGGGAAGCGTATGAACTGGATCTGGAAAAGCTGTTGGATTATCCGGTCTGGTATGCAGATTATGAAGAACTTCCGCAGACGCCGTATAGGTTCAGTATGTGGCAGTATTCCAGTACAGGAAGTGTGCCGGGGATTGAAGGAAATGTGGATCTGAATAACCAACTGCTTAAAAAATAAAAAATTTATAATTGTAATCTTGTGGTCGGCGAAAAAATATAGTATAATTGAAAAAAGAACATATGTTCTCGCGAAAAGTGTTAGGAGGTGCGGCGAATGCCGGAGCAGACACGCAGTTATGTAGCAATTGATCTGAAATCTTTCTATGCTTCGGTGGAGTGCAAGGAACGGAATTTGGATCCGCTTACGACGAATCTGGTTGTAGCCCATCCGGAGAGGACAACGAAGACGATCTGTCTTGCTGTTTCTCCTGCGCTGAAAGCATATGGGATTCCGGGAAGGGCAAGACTTTTTGAGGTTGTCCGGAAGGTGAAGGAGATTAACGACGAGCGAAAGCGGAAAAATGGAGGACATGAATTTACCGGGCAATCCTGTGACACCGGGGAATTAAAGGCAGACCAGAGCTTTGCACTGGATTATATCACGGCGGTTCCGAGGATGGCACTCTATATGAAGTACAGCACCCGGATTTATGACATTTACCTGAAGTATGTTGCACCGGAAGACATACATGTCTATTCAATCGATGAGGTTTTTATGGATGTTACCGATTATCTGCATACTTACCGGCTGACACCGGAAGAACTTGCAGGAAAGATAATGCGGGAAATCTATGAGCAGACCGGGATTACGGCGACAGCTGGAATTGGTACGAATCTGTATCTGGCAAAGATTGCGATGGATATCATGGCAAAGCATAGCGAACCGGATGAGAATGGTTTCCGGTTTGCAAGTCTGGATGAGATGAGTTATCGCAGATCTTTGTGGAATCACAGACCGCTTACGGATTTTTGGCGTGTGGGAAGAGGCTATGCGAAAAAGCTGGAACAATGTGGACTGTATACCATGGGAGATATTGCCAGATGTTCGGTTGGAAAAGAGAATGAATTTTATAACGAAGAGCTTTTGTATAAAATGTTCGGTGTGAATGCAGAACTTCTGATCGATCATGCCTGGGGGTGGGAACCGTGTACGATTGCAGATATAAAAGCGTATCAGCCGGAGCATAACAGTGTTGGCGCAGGCCAGGTATTACATTGTCCGTATGATGCCCAAAAGGCGAAAATTGTGGTTAAAGAGATGTTGGATCTTTTGACGCTTGATCTTGTAGAAAAGCATCTGGTTACGGATCAGATCGTGCTGACTGTCGGATATGATATCGAGAATCTGACAAGTGGAAAAGGTTATACAGGGGAGGTGACAGTGGATCGGTATGGAAGAAAGATTCCAAAGCATGCACATGGAACAGCGAATCTACGAGAGTATACAGCTTCTGCGAGAATGATAACGGATGCGGTGATGAAACTGTATGATCGGATTGTGAATCCGCATTTGATGGTGCGGCGGATTTCGATGGCGGCGAATCACGTATTGGATGAAAAGAAAGCGGCAGATAAGACAGAATTTCGGCAACTGGATCTGTTTACTGATTTTACCGGAGGCAATGAAAAGAAGCAGCAGGATGAGAAGCTTGAACGGGAGAAGAAGATGCAGGAGGCAGTGCTTTCGATTAAGAAGAAGTATGGGAAGAATGCAATTCTGAAGGGACTTAATTTTCAGGAAGGAGCCACTACCAAAGCGCGGAATGAGCAGATCGGAGGGCATAAGGCATGACAGGATACGAGGATATCATTCATTTACCGCATCATGTATCGGGCAGACATCCGCAGATGTCAAGGCAGGACAGAGCGGCGCAGTTTGCCCCGTTTGCAGCGCTGACCGGACATAAAGATGCAATCAGGGAGACCGAAAGACTGACCGAGCGGAAACGCAGACTCAGTGAGGATTGCAGACAGATATTGGATCTGTATTTACGGGAAGTATGCCAGAGTCAGGCACCACGGGAAGTGGATTTTGAATATTTTGTACCGGATCAGAAAAAGGAAGGTGGCTCTTACCAGAAGAAGTCTGGTTGTATCCGGAGGATTGACACCTATCTGAATGAAATCGTATTACAGAGCGGGGACCGGATTCCGCTTGACGAAATCGTAGACATTGATGGAGTGATTGCCGCGGCTGATGAAGTGTGATAGAATAAATTTTATAATTTCATGGACAAATGCCCATAAATTCAGAAAAGATACAGAAAACCAGGCAGGGAGAATATAGAAAATGAAACCAGTTTACGAAAGATTTATCGAGAATCCGGATTTTACGAAACCGGATTTTGTCGAATTGATAAAATGCGCAGAAGATCCGGAGGCAGTCCGGAAATTGAAAGAGGAAGCAGTCCGTATCAGGGAGATTTATTATGGGAAAAAGGTATTTACCAGAGGGCTGATCGAATATACCAATTATTGTAAGAATGACTGCTATTACTGCGGAATCCGCAAGAGTAATACGAATGCAAAGCGCTACCGTCTGACAGAGGATGAGATCATGGCATGCTGTGAGAATGGGTATGAGCTTGGATTCCGGACGTTTGTGCTACAGGGCGGAGAAGATGCTTATTATACGGATGACCGGATGGTGGCGATTATTAAAAAAATCAAGGAGGCATATCCGGAATGTGCACTGACTTTGTCTATCGGAGAGAAGTCTTATGAGAGTTACAAGAGATTTCGGGAAGCTGGAGCAGACCGGTATCTGCTTCGCCATGAAACGGCGAATGAGGAGCATTACCGGAAGCTACATCCGGAGAAGATGAGCCTCGCAGTCCGGAAAAACTGTCTGTATGATCTGAAGAAGCTTGGTTATCAGGTGGGGGCCGGCATGATGGTTGGTTCACCTTATCAGACGACAGAGGATCTTGCAGAGGATCTGGTATTTCTGAAGGAATTGCAGCCGGAGATGGTGGGGATCGGACCGTTTATCCCACACCACGATACGCAGTTTGCAAAAGAACTGGCAGGAAGTGTGGAGATGACACTGTTTTTGCTCGCTGTGATCCGGATTCTGCTGCCGAAGGTACTTCTTCCGGCAACGACAGCACTTGGGACGATGGATCCGCTTGGAAGAGAGAAAGGGCTGCAGGCCGGGGCGAATGTTGTGATGCCGAACCTTTCTCCGGTGAAGAACCGGAAGCAGTATGAGCTTTATGACAACAAGATCTGTACCGGTGAAGAGGCAGCAGAATGTCGCGGATGTATGGGGAGACGAGTAGCAAGTGTAGGATATGAGCTGGTGACAGAGCGTGGGGATGCAGTGTAGAATCGAACGGATTTTCTGTAAAAAATCACTAAAATCATGTTTCTGATTTTAAACAGATATTACAAAGAAGAAAATTTATTTTGAAAAATTAAAAGGAATTCGGAGAAAGAAAACATTTTTCGATACATTTCGGTGGATTTCGCAAGCTGTCAAACTGGTATTTTCAGTAGCAAAAGAATCTCCCTTTTTACCACTAGGAAAGTACACCGCAGATATGCTACTATATAGAAGTCGACAATACTTATACGCGTAAGAACAGGAGGAACTTGATTTAGCCGTTTCTAATAAAAGACCGCAAGCCTTTCTTGTAACATGCGGTATCAGAAATAGAATATTTTATTTTGAAGCATATGGAAATTGTATATAGATAACCATATATACAAACCGGACACCGGGGAATGGAACCGTAAAAGGTTTCGTTCCCCGGTGTTTGGTTGGAGAATGAAAGGTATCGTTTGAATTTATGGGTGAATTTTTGTTTCAGGCTTCTGTTTCAGGCTTCTGAATTTTATCCCTACCGAAATTTACAGTTTTATGGTATGATGAAAAAGTATGTAATCATTGCAGAAAAAGTCGTTTATGATAAAAATATGAGGATTACATGAAAGAGGAAGCTAGCCTGGAAAAGGTCTTGTTTCCGATTCCGAATTTTGGGAGGAATATAATTTGAGTAAGAAAAATGAGTATCAGGGACATTTGATCCGTGAGGTTTACCCGGATTCAATTGCTGAGGCGATGGAGATCGAGCCGGGAGATGTCCTTCTACGAATAAACAACCAGAAAATAGAGGACGTTTTTGATTATCGTTACATGATCAAGGATGAGTATGTAGAAGTGCTGATCCGCAAGCCGGACGGGGAAGAATGGCTTCTGGAGATCGAGAAAGAGTATGATGATGACCTTGGCGTAGAATTTGAAAATGGTCTGATGAGCGACTACCGTTCCTGCAGCAACAAGTGTATTTTCTGTTTTATCGACCAGATGCCGCCGGGAATGCGTGAGACCTTGTATTTTAAAGATGATGATTCCCGTCTGTCTTTCCTGCAGGGCAATTATATTACCCTGACGAATATGAAGCAGAAAGATGTGGACCGTATTATCGAGATGCAGCTTGCGCCGATCAATATTTCTGTGCAGACAACGAACCCGGAGCTGCGCTGCAAGATGCTCCACAATCGTTTCGCCGGAGAAAAGCTGAAATTCCTGGATGATCTGTATGCCGGACATGTGGAGATGAATGGGCAGATCGTACTGTGCAAGGGAGTTAATGATAAGGATGAGCTGAAGCGTTCTATCGAAGATCTGATGAAGTATCTGCCGTTTATGCGGAGTGTGTCAGTGGTTCCGGCAGGACTTTCCAAATACAGGGAGGGACTTTATCCACTGGAGCTTTTTGATAAAGAAGAAGCGGAAGAGGTCATTGATCTGATCGAGAGCTATCAGAAGAAGGCGTATGACGAGTTTGGACTTCATTTTATCCATGCAAGTGACGAGTGGTATATTCTTGCAGAGCGGGATTTCCCAGAGGAAGGACGTTATGACGGATATATCCAGCTGGAAAATGGTGTTGGCATGATGCGGCTTCTACGGGATGAATTTTACCATGCCTTTGAAGAGCTTCAGAAAAGTGAAGAATATCCAAAGTTAAAAGAAGGGATCGCACGGACATTTACCATTGCGACTGCAAAGCTTGCGTATCCGACAATTCAGGAATTTGCAGACAGGATCACGGAAGCATTTCCAAAAGTAAAGATCACGGTTGCCTGCATCCGTAATGATTTCTTTGGTGAGACGATCACCGTATCCGGTCTGATTACCGGACAGGATCTGGTGGCACAGTTAAAAGAGAGAAAAGAAGCAGGAGAGGATCTGGGAGATACTCTGCAGATTCCGATCAATATGCTGCGAAGCGGAGAAGAGGTCTTTCTGGATGATCTGACGGTGCAGGACGTGGAAGCGGCACTTGGCATGACGGTGAAGGCAGTGGAGTCCGGTGGTAAGAATTTTCTTGACGCGGCACTGAATTTGGATTATCATACAGAACGAAACAATGAGAATTTTGTATACATCAAAGCATACGACAGAGAGGATGAGTAACTTGAAATTTTCAAAACAGATGTCAGAATCAATTAAACTTGGTGTGATCCTTGCGATTGCCGGTGGATTTATGGATGCCTATTCCTATATGTGCAGAGGAAAAGTATTTGCCAATGCACAAACCGGAAATATTCTGCTCCTTGGAATCAATATTTCAGAGAGAAACTGGCAGATGGCACTCCACTATCTGGTTCCGGTGCTGGCATTTGCCATTGGAATCGCCCTTGCGGATCTGGTGAAAATACGGACGAAAAATCTGACACTTCTGCACTGGAGACAGATTTCGGTATTCTGTGAGGCAGTGATCCTACTGAGTGTCAGCTTTATCCCACAGGATTTTAATCTGGTGGCGAATGCACTCACGTCCCTTGCGTGTGGGATTCAGGTGGAAAGCTTCCGCAAAATCCATGGAAACGGAATTGCAACCACCATGTGCATCGGAAACTTACGAAGTGCGACCCAGCATATGTGCAGTTATGCGAACACGAAGGATAAAGAGTATATTAAGAAAGGACTTTTGTACTATGGAATCATCTTCTTCTTTGTAATCGGTGCAGTTATCGGAAATGCCTGTGTGGAAATGTTTGCTGAAAAGGCACTTCTGATCGCTTCTGCAATTCTGGCAGTTGCTTTTGTGATGATGTTTGTTGATGGAGAAAAAGAACAATGCAAATAAAGCAGATCGCGTATATAAGATCTGATTTTGTGGAGAAATTCGGGATTCCGCGACAGAGTAATCTTGCGGATACCCGGGCAGAAATCCATTTTCTGCCGGAATATCAGAATGCGGATGCACTGCGGGAAATCGAGGCGTATGATTATCTGTGGCTGATCTGGGAATTTTCGGAATCTATCCGGGATACCTGGAGCCCGACAGTACGTCCACCGCGGCTTGGTGGTAACAGACGGGTGGGAGTTTTTGCCACCCGTTCTCCATTTCGCCCGAATCCGATCGGACTTTCTTCCGTAAAGCTTATTGGGGTAGAATTCCGGGAAAAAGAAGGTCCGGTGCTGATCGTGGAAGGTGCGGATCTTCTGGATATGACGCCGATCTACGATATCAAG
>OLQM01003994.1_pt1 | contig 11951 bp, 8 predicted proteins | sample 1673161 | NCBI WGS metagenome assembly OLQM01 (sample SAMEA3136761, study PRJEB25190) | human gut metagenome | reverse complement strand
GCGTCAGACTGCCTGCGCCTTTCGTGCTACAACCATTGATGCTAAGTGCGATGCTGTTCTTGCTTGCCGTAAAATCGTCAAAATTGCCGATTTCAAACGTTCCTGCCTGCACGTCAACCTTTGTGACTTTAATTGCGCCGATCTTTCCGGTATTTGTGATGGCGGCGTTATTTGCACAAACGACGTAACCATCTACCAGCGACACGGGCAGACAAGCCGGAACCGTACACGAAATCGGGGAAACCGTATTGACCACGGTAAGTGTTATCGGCACTTTTGCTTCGGTCGTTTCGGCTGCCGTCGCGCCCACGGCCAATGATAGGATCATTGTCAGTGCCAACAGCAAAGTGATAAGTTTTTTCTTGTTCATTCCTGCACCTCCTTGGGCCAGAGGTAGGCAGTATGGAGCATCAGCTCTGTCTGCATACTGCCGATCTGCTTGCCGTCGCGGAACGCCGTGATCGTGACCGTGCAATCCGCGTTGCCAAACTCCGGCGCTTCCAGCAACGTCAATGTCGAGATGGATTTTCCAGCGGCAAGCTCAAAGGCTTCCACAATGAGGGAATTGTCCTTGTTGCGGCGAATCTCGATTTTGTAGGTATCGCTCTTGCTATTGTTCGTGAACTCAGCCTTCACGTCGGTTGCCCCGACAATAGCATACAGATGAGCCGGAGCAATAACAGAAAGCTGATTGTCCGCGACGATGGCATTGAGCTGCTTTTGGGCTTCTCTAAGGTCAGAAGCGTCATAAAAGATGATCTCGGTTTCTTTGTTCTGCTTCGCACGCTCGGTGATTCTGGTCTTGATGGTGTCGATTACTGCCAATGTGCTATCTCGGTCATAGATTACACTGGTTTACGACCATAACGGTGGCCCAGCGGCCGCCCATCTCCCGCTTGACCGATGCCACAGCGGCGATGCAGGGGGTGTAGAGCAGGCAGAACACCAGCAGGGGAGCCGCTGCCGCCGGGCTGAGCGCCGCGCCCAGTGCGGCAGAGGAGCCATACAGGATGGTAAGGGTGGAGACGACGCTCTCCTTTGCCATAAAGCCGGTGATCAGCGCCGTGGACACCCGCCAGTCGCCAAAGCCCAGCGGTGCAAACAACGGAGCGATGCCGCTGGCGATCCAGGCCAGGATGCTCTCCTGCGGGTCTGCGGTCAGGCTGAGCTGGAAGTCAAAGTTCTGCAGGAACCAGATGATGATGGTTGCCAGGAAGATGACCGTAAAGGCACGCTCGAGGAAATCCCGGGCCTTTTCCCAGAGCAGCTGGGTCACATTTTTCAGGCCGGGCAGGCGGTAGTTGGGCAGCTCCATAACAAAGGGCACGGCCTCGCCTTTGAACAGCGTTCCCTTGAGCAGAAAGGCCATACCAATGCCTACAAGGATGCCCAGGAAATACAGGCCCACCATGACCAACGCGGCGTACTCCGGGAAGAAGGTCACCGCAAACAGGCTGTAGATCGGGAGCTTGGCCGAGCAGCTCATAAAGGGCGTGAGCAGGATGGTCATTTTCCGGTCCCGCTCCGAGGGCAGCGTGCGGCTTGCCATCACACCGGGAACCGTGCAGCCAAAGCCGATGAGCATGGGCACGATGCTGCGGCCCGAAAGACCGATGCGCCGCAGCAGCTTGTCCATCACAAAGGCCACGCGGGCCATATAGCCGGTATCCTCCAGCAGGGAAAGGAAGAAGAACAGGGTCACGATGATGGGCAGGAAACTCAGCACACTGCCCACACCGGTAAAGATGCCGTCGATCACCAGCGAATGCACTGCATCGTTGACGTTCCACGCCGTCAGGGCATTGTCCACAAGGATCGTCAGATTCTCAATGCCCAGTTCCAGCAGGCCTTGCAGCCCTGCGCCGATCACGCCGAAGGTCAGATAGAACACCAGCGCCATGATGCCCACAAACGCCGGGATCGCCGTATATTTTCCGGTGAGGAAGCGGTCGATCCTTGCGCTGCGCAGCTGCTCCTTGCTCTGGTGGGGCTTTACCACGGTCTGATTCACCAGCTGATGGATAAAGTGGAACCGCATGTCTGCAATGGCGGCGGCGCGGTCCAGGCCGCGCTCCTGCTCCATCTGCAGGATGATATGCTCGATCATCTCTTTTTCGTTCTGATCCAGCTTCAGGGCCTCCTCAATGCGGGGGTCGCCCTCCACCAGCTTTGTGGCGGCAAAGCGCACCGGGATCCCCGCCGCCCGGGCGTGGTCCTCGATGAGATGGATGATGCCGTGGATGCAGCGGTGAACCGCACCGCCGTGGTCATCCTCGCCGCAGAAGTCCATCCGGCCCGGACGCTCCTGATACTTTGCCACATGGATGGCGTGATCCACCAGCTCATCCACGCCCTCGTTCTTGGCGGCGGAAATGGGGACCACCGGGATGCCCAGCATCGCTTCCATCTCGTTGATGTTGATGGTGCCGCCGTTGCCGCGCACCTCATCCATCATATTCAGTGCCAGCACCATGGGGGTGTCCAGCTCCATCAGCTGCATCGTTAAGTACAGGTTGCGCTCGATGTTGGTGGCATCCACGATGTTGATGATGCCCGTGGGCTTTTCGCCAATGATGAACTGGCGGGTCACGATCTCCTCGCTGGAATAGGGCGACATGGAGTAGATACCGGGCAGGTCGGTGACTTCGGTATCGGGATATTCCCGGATGGCACCGCTCTTGCGGTCCACCGTCACGCCCGGAAAGTTGCCCACATGCTGGTTGGAGCCGGTGAGCTGGTTGAACAGGGTCGTTTTGCCGCAGTTCTGATTTCCGGCCAGCGCAAATGTCAGCACCGTTCCCTCCGGCAGCGGGTGTTCACCCTTTTTGGTGTGGTAGCGGCCGCCCTCGCCCAGGCCCGGGTGCTCCACCATCCGGCCGGCCTTCCGTGCCGGAGCTGCTGCGGGTGCTTCCGCCAGGGTGATCTCGATCCGTGCCGCATCGTCCAGCCGCAGGGTCAGCTCATAGCCGTGGATCTGCAGCTCCATGGGGTCTCCCATGGGCGCAAATTTCACCAGCGTGACCTTCTCGCCGGGGATCAGCCCCATATCCAGAAAATGCTGGCGGAGTTCTCCCGTTCCGCCCACTGTATCGATCACGGCACTTTCGCCGATCTTCAGTTCCTTTAATGTCATGGCAGATGCCTTTCCTTCGACAAAATGTTAGTGTATGTGAACAGTCTTAATATAAGCTAACTCAAAGGCATTGTCAAGGCAGGAAGCGGCAAAAATTCTCGCCTGTCCCCGCTGTTTTTTGTAGAACTCTTTCCCCTGTTCCGGCAGGTTTCCGGGCAAAAGGAAACGCACCCCTGAATTTTCACGTTCAAAGGTGCGTTTTGAGAACAGTTCTGTTTACTTCACGGTGTGGTAGCCATCGGGGTTGTTCTTCTGCCAGTTCCAGCTGTCGGCACACATTTCCTCGATGCCGTACTCAGCCACCCAGCCCAGTTCATTCTTGGCCTTGGTGGGGTCGGCATAGCACTCGGCGATATCGCCGGGGCGGCGGGGATCGATCACATAGGGGAGCTTCTTGCCGCAGGCCTTCTCAAAGGCATGGATGACATCCAGCACGCTGTAGCCGTGGCCGGTGCCCAGGTTGCAGATGAACAGGCCGCAGTTGGTCTGCAGCTTCTTGATGGCGCAGACATGGCCCCGGGCCAGGTCAACCACATGGATGTAATCGCGCACGCCGGTGCCGTCGGGGGTGGGGTAGTCATTGCCAAAGACGTGCACCTTTTCCAGCTTGCCCACGGCCACCTTGGCGATGTAGGGCATCAGGTTGTTGGGGATGCCGTTGGGGTCCTCGCCGATCAGGCCGGACTTGTGGGCACCGATGGGGTTGAAGTAACGGAGCAGGGCCACATTCAGAGTGGGGTCAGCCTTGCAGACATCGGTCAGGATGCGCTCGGTAAAGGCCTTGGTGGTGCCGTAGGGGTTGGTGGTGGCACCCACGGGGAAATCCTCGGTGATGGGCACGCTGGCGGGGTCGCCGTAGACGGTGGCGGAGGAGCTGAACACGAAGTTGCGGCAGTTGTGGCGGCGCATCACGTCCAGAATGACCAGCGTGCAGTTGAGGTTGTTGTAGTAGTACTCGATGGGCTTGGAAACGCTCTCACCCACAGCCTTATAGGCGGCAAACTGGATGACGGCATCGATATCAGGGCACTCGGTGAAGATCTTCTCCACGTCCTCGTGCTTTGTCATATCGGCCTGATAGAACCGGAAGTCCTTGCCGGTGATCTGCTTGACCCGATCCAGCACCACGGGGGAAGCGTTGTAATAGTTATCTGCCACCACGATGTCAAAGCCAGCGTTCAGCAGTTCGATACAGGTGTGGCTGCCGATATAACCGGCACCGCCGGAAACCAAAATTGCCATAAAAGTACCTCTCTTCTCGTCACCAAAGTTGCTTGCGCGGGGCAGGCCCGCCTTCTGCCACAAGGATACAACGTTTTGGCCGCAGAATCAAGTAACGGGAATTTTATAAGGATGGATTTTTGTTTCCATTTATTTTTCCGCGCATTGATTTACAAGCGTTTTTTGTGTTTTGCACATGGAGTGATGGAACGCTTTGTGCAAATCAGAGAAAAAGGCCCTCCCGGGCAAAGCCGTCAGGCTTTGAATGAGAGGGCTGCATTTTACAGTTTCCCGCACTGTTTGCCGGTGAAGAACCGCAGGGTGGTGTTGGCACGGAACACTTTCCCGGCCCGCAGGGCGGTGGAGGGGAACTCCGGGTGGGAGGGGCTGCAGGGGAAGTGCTGGGTCTCCAGCGCAAAGCCGCCGTATTTCTGCATCGGCACACCGCCCTTGCCGGGGGCAGGGCAGTCCTGCAGGAAATTGCCGGTGTAGAGCTGCACGCCGGGCTGGGTGGTATAGACCTTCATGCTGATGCCGGTCTTATCGCTGGAAGCCCAGGCACACAGGCTCTGGCTGGCACCGCGGCCCCTGTCGATGACAAAGCAGTGGTCATAGCCGCCGCCCACCATGGTGGTCTGGGAAAAGCCGGTGTCGATGTCCCGGCCAATGGGCTTGCCCGCCCGGAAATCCATCGGCGTGCCTGCCACGGGCAGGATATTGCCGGTGGGGCAGGTCTCGTTGTTGCCCTCCAGATAGCGGGACGCATAGATGCGCAGCTTCTGGCCCAGCACATCGCCGCCGCCATCCAGATTGAAGTAGGTGTGGTTGGTCAGGTTGATGATGGTGTCGGCATCAGAGGAGACACGGTAATCCATCCGCAGGGCGTTGTCCTCGGTGAGGATATACCGCACCGAGATCTTCAGATTTCCCGGGAAACCATCCTCTCCATCGGGGCTTTCGGCCTCCAGAAGCAGGGTATCGCCAAAGGTCTTTACCTCATACAGCTTGCGCGGGAAGGTGCCGTGCAGGTGGTTTTTGCCGTTGTTGGCTTCCAGCTGATAGGTCTTGCCGCCCACGTTGAACACGGCATTCTCGATGCGGTTGGCGTACCGGCCCACGAACGCGCCGCAGCAGGTACTGCCGGACGATTCAAAGTCCTTGACGTAATCGGCGTAGGTGTCGTGGCCCAGCACCACATCCACCGGCCCGCGCTTGGTGGGCACCCAGATATTCTTGATGATACAGCCGTAGTTCAGCACACTGACCGCCAGCCCGCCGGGGTTCGAGATGATGTATTCATTGATCTTTTCGCCGTTTGGAGTCATGCCAAAGGGCTTGGAGAGAAACTGTGCCATAGGGCTCGCCTCCTTTTGTATTTTTTGGGGACAGCACACTCTCTGTTTTATCCTTTATTGTTTTGATTATATCACAATTTTCCCCTTCTGTGTTGGCATTTTTTAAGTGATTCTATCCAATATTTCGAGAGTTTTTTTGTAAATTCTGCCCCATAGGCAGAAAAAAGCCCCGGAGGGCCAGGGGTAGGCGCTCCGGGGAAAATTTCCGAGTATTTACTTCATTTACCTTTTAGCCAACGCCCAGCATGCTCAGAATTTCCTCAACACTTGTGGTCACATCCATAGCAACTGCAACGTAGGTTTTTCCATTCACAGTCTTTGCTACAATACCCAGTTTATTGACTTTCAGCCCGTCATTCTCAATACTGTTGAGCTTGCCCATTTTGGCAACAATTTTTGCCACATCGCCAATATTCTCCGGGGTGACTTCCAGTACTTTATAGGGTTTATCCGTGGTCACAACACTCTCAGGGAACGGCATCGCTGCTTTAACATTAACTTTAGCCTTCGGATCATTCAGATTCTTGATTTCCTCCACGAGCGCCTGCATATCCAGAGCATTTTTGAAATTAAAGGTGCCATCTTCCATATTGATCTGATCGATTTTGCTTTCTGCCAGTTTCTTCAGATCCGCATCATTTACCTGAATACCGGTAGACTGCTTCATTGCTTCAAAAGCAGTTTCTTCAACCTGCTGTGCAAAAGACTTGCTGGGAGCCTCATCGCCGCAAGCGGTGAGCAGTGCCAGAGCCATTACGCCGACCAGCAGAAGGGCGGCCATTTTCTTGAGCATTTTCATTTGTAGAACCTCCAATGTAAAATGATATTTTACCACACAGAAAGCATACCCCTACACCTTCTGCATTGTGACCTCATTTTACATCTCCCCCTCCCCCCCTGTCAATATTTTTTATTGAATCCCCCAATTTTTGGAGACTGCGCCAAAGCTGCGGCAAAATTTTTAGCAGATTGACAAAAAGCACCCCTCACTTGGCTGTGAAGGGTGCTTCGGGGAAGTTTTCTTATGCAGAACACGGTTCGGTAATTGCCTCCCGCACCTGTTCTAACGAAAGTTCGGTGGTCTGGGCGATCTTATCCAGATCATGCTCTCCGTTCTTCCAGAGATTGAGCGCAATGCGCTTTCCCTTTGCCACCTCGGCATCTTCTCGTTCCCGATCAACGATCACCTGCATTGTCTTGCACATAGCTGCCACTCCTTCCGTTTCTTCTTTAAAGTATTTTACTCTTGCCCTTATTTTGGGGTTCCGGATATCCCGATAGTCATCACAGCGGAAATCCTGCATCAGCGCGCCGATCTCATCCGTTCCCCGATATGCGCCGTTCACATATACGATATGTGCACGGTCGTGGAACAGCTTCCCGGTTTCCTGAATCGTCCGTTCAATATTGTAAACCGGCAGACCATCTCCCAAAACATCATTTGCCGTAATAAATATGATATATGTCTCAGGCAGGTCAGAATATTTTTCGCCAGAAGTCGTCAGGCGAGAATCAAACATCGCACTGTTCAGCCGCGCCCGTTCCGGAGCGGCTCCCTTATCTTCCTGCTGTACTTCGATATCATACTGCCTGCATCATCCGTTGCATAAATGTCCAGCCGTACAGAACGGCCAAACAGATTGCCGATCGTAAGCTGTGTTGCAGACCTTGCGACGGTCAGGTCCTTTCGTTTCAGGATGATGCGAAGCAGCTCCTGTGTGCTCTCTTTATCTCCTGAAAACACCTGTGTCATAAAGGTGTCATCCATCAGGGTGAATTTACGGATAGCATTCATGCGTTCTTCATTCTTCTCATCCAACTGTACGAACCGCATTTCCGCCATCCTTTCGTTTCAGAAAAAGAGTACTTTTCTACGTTTATATTTTATCATCATTTTATCTATACTGCAAGTATCAAAAAAGCACCCCTCACATGGCTGTGAAGGGTGCTTTGGGGAAATTTTCTTACTCCGGCTGAGCGGTGTTCTGGGCGATATACTCGGCGGCATCATCGGGGATGTCGTCAAGGTTCTCATCGCCGATATCCACGTTCAGCGGCGGCTTCTTGAAGAGGATGTCGTACATCAGGGGCACAACGTACAGGGTCATCAGGGTGGCATAGGTCAGGCCGAAGATGATGACGATGGCCATGCCGCTCATCAGCTGGCTGGCCATATCGCCGCTGAACACCAGCTGGAGCATAGCCAGAACGGTGGTCAGGGTGGTCATCAGGATGGGGCGCATTCGTGTTTTGCCGGTGGCGATCAGGGCCGCGCGGCGCTCCATGCCGCCGATGCGCAGCTGGTTGGCGTAATCCACGAACACGATGCCGTTGTTGACGACCGTGCCCATCAGGACGATGAAGCCCATCAGGGAGATCATGGTCAGCTGCTGGCCGGTGAGCAGCAGGCCCAGCAGGCCGCCGGTAAAGGCCAGCGGAATGGTGAACAGAACGATGAAGGGGGAGAGCAGGCTCTGGAACTGGGCCACCATAACAAGGTAGACGAAGGGCAGCGCCAGGAACATCCACTGGCCCATCTGATCCACCACCATGCCGTTGATCTCAGAGCCGCCACCCATATAGAAGCTGCAGCCCTCGGGCATTTCATCGGATGCGGCAAACTCGTTCAGCTTCTTTTCCAGCGCGCGGGTCTCGGTGGTGGTATTGGTGCCCTCCACCGCGTCCGCCGTCACGCTGATATAGCGGGTCTGGTTCTTGCTGGTGATGGAGTCCGGGGTGGAGCCGGTGACCCAGGTGGCCATATCGCCCAGCGTGCAGGTGCCGGTCTCGGTGGTGCCATCGGCGGCCATAACGGAGGTCGTAAAGGTCATATCCATCATGTTTTCCTTGGTCATGGGGTCCAGATTGTTGCTGATCTGGACGTTCATGGTGGAGCCATCGATGGCAACGGGGGTCTGGGCCGTGGTGGTGGTGGTCAGCTTGGCGGCGATCTGCTGGTAGACCTGCGCCACGGTCAGACCGTAGGAGCGGACCTTATCCCGGTCGATCTGCAGGTTGATGGTGGCATCGCCGCTGCCCAGACCGTTGGTGGCATTGGTGAAGCCGTCCATCTCGTTGATCATATCCACCACCTTCTCGGAGAGGGCAGTCATGGTATCAATGTCGTTGCCGGAGACCTGAACGGTCAGGCCCATATCCAGCTGGCTGGTCAGCTCCTGCATTCCGCTGATCTCAACGGTGGCGGTGCAGTTCTCCACGCCGTTCACAGCTTCCTCCAGCGCCTCACGGGCCTGTTCGATCTGCCGGGAGGAGAGGCTCTCGTCCAGCATCACGTTGATCTGGTAGGTGCCGTAGCTGTTGGCGGCGTTCAGCAGGTCGGTGATGGTCTGGGGCAGGCCCAGCTGGCCGACATCCATTCCGGCCACGCGGCTGTCGGTGGTAACGCCCACCTCTTCCACGTTGTCCACAGCCAGCAGGGCATCAATGACTTTCTCAGCCACGGCATAGGATTCTTCCTTGGTCATATCCTTCTCGGTGGAGAGGGTGACGATGGCCTCATTGCTGGTGATGGTGGGCAGCATCTCAACGCCCATGGACATCACGCGCCAGCCGCAGAACACCAGCAGCACCACTGCCGCGCCCAACGGTGCCCAGCGGTGCTGGAAGCACCATTCCAGGCTCTTGACGTACTTTTCCTGCACCTTGTCGAACCACTTGAGCTCTTTGGGCTTGGAGTTTTTCAGCAGGGTAGAGGAGGCCGCCGGGGCAACCGTCAGGGCCACGATGAGGGAAGCAGCCAGACAGTAGCCGATGCACATGGACATGGGCTGCAGCAGGCTCTTGATGACACCGGAGGTAAAGATGACGGGCAGGAACACGCAGACAGAGGTGAGGGTGGAAGCCATGATGGCCATGCCCACCTGCTTGGTGCCCTGGACCGCCGCGCGGGCTGCGGGCACGCCGCGGCTGCGCAGACGGTAGATGTTCTCGATGACGACGATGGAGTTATCCACCAGCATACCAATGCCGAGGGACAGGCCCGCCAGCGTCATAATATTCATATCCAGGCCGGTGAAGTACATGAGCACCACGGCAAACAGCACCGACAGCGGGATACTGATGCCGACCACCAGCGTGGGCTTGATATCCTTGAGGAAGATGGCCAGCACGATGATGGCAAGGGCCGCACCGATGAGCATACTGCTCAGGATGCTGCTGACGATGATGCTGATGTAGTTGCCCTGGTTGGACAGCACGACCACATGCAGGCCATCGTATTTCTGTTCCAGCTCCTTGAAGGCAGCCTTGCAGTTGCCGGAAACTTCACCGGCGCTGGAAGAATTGCTCTTGAAGATCTTCAGCACCACGGAGCGCTCGCCGTTCAGGCGGGTAAAGCTGTCCTCCGCGTTGTCAATGATCTGCACATCGGCCACGTCAGACAGGCGGACATCGCCAAAGCCATCCACATGGAGCAGCAGGGCACCGGAGATATCCTCGATGCTGTCGTACTCCTCGCCGACCTTCAGCAGCCAGGACTTGTTGCTGGAATCCTTGACATAACCGGCGGGCATGGAGAAGTTCTGGGCATAGATCAGCTGTGCCAGCGTGTCGATATCCAGCATCTTGGCCACGTCGGAGTTCTCCATGGCCATCTGCTTGGCATCCTCATACTGCTGCTTGGCATCCTCCAGCTGCTTCTCGTAATCGTTCAGCATCTCGCGGGCCTCGGTGAACTTGATATAGGCCTGTAGCTGCTGCTGGGAATAGGAGCCCACGATCTGGGTAAACTGGTCCATCAGGCCGGGCACGTCGTCCATGGCCTTGATGGTGCTCTCCAGCGTGCTATAGATGTTGTTCAGGCTCTGCTGCACCTGCAGGTCATCGGCCAGCTCCCCGGCCGTTGTGCCGGCGGTGTCGCCCTGCGCGTTCAGGCGCTGCTGCAGCTCCTGCAAAGCGGTGGTCACCTTATCGGTGATATCGCGCAGCTCCGCAACGATCTCGATCAGAGAATCGATATCCTGCATTCCGGTCTCGTTGAACTTGTCCACGACCCGCTGCAGGCCGTCCCGCACATCGATCAGGGCCTGCTGGATCTCCGGCTCGTTGACCACGGCAATGAGCTGGTTGACGCTCTCCAGAAGGGCCTGTGCCTGCTTCTTGACCAGCATGAAGGAATCCTGCAGCTCGCCGGAGTACTGGCTGTTGATGGTATCGCTGACCAGCTTGTCGTAATTGGCCAGCTGGGTCTCGTACTCCTTTCTGCCTGCCTCGATCTGGGCCTCGGCATCATCCAGCTGGGCCTTTGCATCGGCCAGCTGCACGTCAATGACCTCCAGCAGCTTTTCGTTGATGGCATCGATCTTTTCCTGATCGAGCTGCACCTGCACCATCCGGGTGACCAGGCCATTGGCGGAAATATTGGAAACGCCGCCCTGACGCTCGATATAGGGGACCATGGTGTCGTTGACGAAATCGGCCAGCTCATAGGAATCGCTGCCCTCGCGGCTGACGGCCACGGTCATAAAGGCGTTCATGTTCAGGGTATATTCAATGATGGAGGGGGTCATGCAGGTGCTTGGCAGGCTGGCGGTGGTCTGATCCACCTTGTTGGACACCTTGACCACGGCACTGTTCATGTCCGTATCATCCTCAAACTCCATCAGCAGCAGACTGTAGTTTTCTGCCGAGGTGGCGGTGACATTTTTCACGCCCGAGATGGTGCCCAGCGCACTCTCCATCACGTCGGAGACCTCGTTCTCCACACGCTCCGGGCTGGCACCGGGATAGACCGTGACCACCATCAGGTACGGTGTGTTCACGTTTGGCAGCAGGTTGGTCTGCATATTCTGCACGGACACAAGGCCCAGCATGATGACCATGATGACTGCAACCAGAACGGTGAACGGTTTTTTGACGCTGAATTTTTCCATTTCTTCCTACCGTTTCTGTGTTTTCCCACGCATTGCGCGGCTGCTCTTTTTCTCAGAGCGGCTCAAAGTCGATACCCCTATTATACACCCGGTTCCGGGGCTTGCAAGGCTTGCCCGGAGATTCTTTAGCAAATCTTGAAAATCTTTTGTGAAATCCGGGTGATACCTCAGTTTTTTGACGTTTTGGAGATCAAATTTCAGACGGAGTTCAAGTGGGATACGAATGAGCGGGGCGGAATGTTGCAGAGGATGAAAATTTTTATTGGCTCCCCCTTTGGGGGCAACGACGACGACCACCGCCAGTGGCGGATTGAGGGAGGAGTTGTTGGGGCAGTGGCCAGCAAGGTGCGA
>OLQM01003993.1_pt1 | contig 11955 bp, 9 predicted proteins | sample 1673161 | NCBI WGS metagenome assembly OLQM01 (sample SAMEA3136761, study PRJEB25190) | human gut metagenome | reverse complement strand
GCCGGGAATCGTTGCCCTTGTTGGGGCAGGCGGTAAAACGACTGTGCTTTCAAAATTAGTAGAATATGGAAGGCTGAAAGGTCAGCCCATCGTAGTTACGACTACGACTCGACTCTATGAATCTCAAGTGGCTCATTATGAACCGATTTATACTCGAAATATTAATGAAGCTAATGAATATTGTACTGATCGTATTTTGCGTGGATATTGTGGTGCGTGGTTCTCTGGCATTACAGGAACAAAAGTGGACTCCTTAGATTGTGATCTTATCGATGGTTTAGCAAAATTGCATCCGAACTGGCAAATTGTAGTGGAAGCAGATGGGGCAAAGGAAAAATGGCTTAAGGCTCCTAAGACGACTGAGCCAGTCATCCCATCTCTCACAAAGACTACGATTGGTCTTGTTAATCTACAAATGCTAGGGGCTCCCCTTGATGATGAGCATGTGCATAACATCGAGCTCGTTCAAGATATTGTGAAACGCGATATGGGTGCCATTGTAACGCCACGCATGTTGGCTGATCTTGTGCTCCATAAACAAGGTTTATTCCAATACAGTAAAGGTAAAAAAATTCTGTTCTGTACTGGTTATGAAACGGTGCAACATCGTATCATTGATGATTTTATTGATCATATTGTAGATAGCGACATTTCCGATATCATCTTAGCTGATGGATACAAAGCAAGTTGTGAAATCCGTCGCATTATTCAATGTCGGTAGGTACTCATGACTTATGTGAAAGCAAAATCTAATACCGCTTTCAGTCCCATGAGAGACCCCATAGATCGTCGTTCTTTGCATATTGGTATTGTCCTCCTCGTAGGAGGTCAATCCAAGCGCATGGGATGTAATAAGCAACTTTTGCCTTGGCGTGGTAAAACTGTTTTAGATGCGGTCTGTGGGGCTCTTCATTGTGGATGGAATGATTCGGTAGAACTTACTGAATCCTGTAAACTACCTTTTGTAGCGGTTACTGGTGATGATTATGAAAGATTAGAACCTATAGTTACGAGCTATGGGTTTGAAGTGGTTCAGAATGAACATCCTAATCGTGGACAAGGCCTGTCCATAGCGATAGGAGTACATCATTTGGTAAAAAACTCACCGATATCGCTAGACGGCATTCTTTGTTCTGTAGGGGATCAACCACTATTGACTGGGAATGTTGTACATCAGGTTATTAGTGCATTTAGTGATAACTTTCATTCGAAAACTATCGTCGTCCCGCATTATGGGGCGAATTATCAGTCGGGAAATCCTGTTCTATTTGGTTCACATTGGTTTGAATCATTGCAACATATCCAAGGGGATCAAGGTGGCAAAACCATCATTCGCGGTAGTGGTAAAGACCATGTTATCAAATTATGGATTCGTGACGATGTTGGATATGATATTGACACACCCGATGATTTTGAGCGTTTGAAACAACGTGAAAGTGAGGCATTATGAAACCATTAGTACTTATGCGCGGAGGCGGAGACATCGCTTCTGGCGCTGTATATAGATTGAAACGTGCAGGCTATCCTGTGGTGATTAACGAAATCGCCATTCCTACCATGATTCGCCGTGAAGTATGTTATGGCAATGCTGTACATCGTGGAGAAATGATTTTGGAACGCTTTGTAGCACGTCATGTAGCCCTTAGCAAAGTAGCAGATACGTTGGCACAAGGTGTTATTCCCGTTGTGACTAGTTCATATGAAGATCTACTTGATACATTGAAGCCAGTTATTGTTGTAGATGCTATTTTAAGTAAAAAAAATCTTGGTACCAAACGTGATGATGCAGATCTCGTCATTGGTGTGGGGCCTGGATTTACGGCAGGGTATGATGTGGATGTTGTTATTGAAACCATGCGCGGTCATTACTTAGGTCGTTGCATCTATGATGGTCCAGCGCAGCCTAATACGGGAATTCCCGGTAGTGTAGGTGGTTATACTCATGAACGTGTTATTCACTCACCAAAGGCTGGTCTGTTTACAGCTAAGCGCCATATCGGCGATTCTGTACAAGCTAATGAAGTCATTGGTTATGTAGATGAAGAGCCAGTGCGGGCAAAAATTACAGGTATTCTTAGAGGTATTCTTAAGAGCGGACTCATCGTATCCGACCATTTTAAGCTGGCCGATGTAGATGCTCGTTGTGAAGAAGCTCATTGTTATAGTATTTCAGATAAATCCCTTGCCGTTGGTGGCGGTGTTTTAGAAGCTGTTACTGCATGGGATTATGAAAGGAATCAAGATGGAAACGATCTATGATGTGATGAAAGACCGTCTTCAGCTTACAGAAACTACGCTGATGGTTACTGTATTGTCTGGCCCTCGTCAAGGGGATAAGACAATTTATGCTGAAGATGGTAGTGTTTTGTATGGTACACCAATCGAAGGATTTATGGTAGATAAAGCAAAGCTTAATTCTTTATGTATGGTAGGCGAAGCGGAATGTTTCGTACAACCTGTAGAAAATGATCCATCTGTTCTCGTATTGGGTGCTGGTCATGTGAGCCGTGCTATTACCGATTTATTATTATTTATCGGGTGTCGTGTAACCGTTGTAGATGACCGCCCAGAATATGTAGTTCCTGAATTCTTTGATGAACGTGTAACTCGTAAATGCTTACCATTAGAAAACTTTAAAAATGATCTACCTCTTGATGAATATAATGGGTTTATCATTGTTACTCGTGCTCATGAGTATGATAATGTATGCTTAGAACAATTGCGCGATTATTTGCCAACCTATATGGGTGTTATGGGCAGTCAAAAGCGTATTCATTATGCATTTGAGGTATTGCGTGAACAAGGTTGGACGCAAGAAGAATTAGATATGGTATATGCACCAATTGGTCTAGACTTAGGTGCACAAACTCCTGAGGAGATTGCATTATCTATCGTTAGTGAATATTTGGCAGTGGTGCGTGGTAAAAAAGGCGGCTCATTGCGGAAAGGTAGAGTGAGCCATGAATCGTGAGTTTATTGAATATTTAAGTGCTCGTAAAAATGAAACACTAGCTGTAGCTACTATTTTATTTACCCGTGGTTCTACACCGCGTAAGGCTGGTACATCTATGGTAGTATTCCCAGATGGATCTATCTTTGGTACTATCGGTGGTGGTCGTGCTGAAAATGAGATTCGTCTAAGCGCTGTTGATTCCTTGAATAAAAAAGAAGCACATCGTCGTATCGAAGTTCTTTTAGATGACGATGTAGCTGTTAAAGAAGGCATGGTGTGTGGCGGACAGATGGATGTGTGGATTGAAACACAAAACATCTAAGTATATTAAATTTACAGTGCTTCTAAAATGAGTTAAAATATAAGGTACAGCCAAGTAGTTGGTTGTACCTTATTATTTTGTATAAGGAGTTATTTTTATGCATATTGACGCACTTATACATACCTTTAGGCTTCTTGACATTGCTGATATCTTAATCGTTGCCGTAGGTATTTATTACTTATATAAATTGCTTAAAGATACACGGGCCGTTTCTCTTTTAAAGGGTCTCGTTATGCTAGCAATTCTAAATTTATTGAGTCATTTGCTGAATCTATATGTTATCAATTGGATTTTGCAACAAAGTATGACCGTTCTTCTCTTCGCATTACCTGTAGTATTCCAACCGGAATTGCGTCGTGCTTTAGAACAATTGGGCCGTGGTCGAATTTTCAGTAAGGCAAAGAATATCAACGAAGAGGAAATGGATATGGCTATCAATGAAGTGATGGCGGCGGCTCGCGTTATGTCTCGTGAGCATACTGGGGCACTTATCGTTTTTGAACGTGAAGTGGGCCTCAAAGACTTCGTTGATACAGGCATTTTGATTGATGCTGTGTTGAGCCGTGAACTAATTAAAAATATTTTCGTTCCTAGTACACCACTTCATGATGGGGCGCTAATCATCCGTGATGGACGTATTCGTGCAGCGGGGTGTTTGTTGCCACTAACCGAGGATCGTACATTGAGTACTGAACTTGGTACACGTCACCGTGCAGCCATCGGTTTGTCTGAACAAACTGATGCTGTCGTTGTTGTTGTCAGTGAGGAAACGGGGACAATTTCCTATACCTATGGCGGTCATATTTATCGTCATTTGCCGGAAGATCAAATTAAAGAAGCATTGCGTACATTTATGGAACGCCCTCGTCAAACCATTACTGGTATGTGGAAATGGGGGGCAAAAAAATGATGATACATTTGAAACGCAATTGGCCAGCTAAGTTGTTATCATTGCTAGCCGCTATCGTCATGTGGTTCTTTATCATGCGAGATCAGAACCCTGTGATGGAGGTAACCTATACAGTACCTGTTCAAGTCCAAAATCTTGATTCCCATTATATTATAGAAGATGCACCTGATGTAGCACGCATTGTCCTTTCGGGCCCTCGCGATACGATTATGGCTATAAAGGCAGATAATCTTCGTGCATATATTGATGCATCTGGTGTAAAACCAGGTCAAAATAATGTAACCATTGGATTTACCCCTCCAGCGGGGATGAGCCTTGTGGAGGTTAAGCCTGATACTGTAACAATTAATGTAGATGAATATGCAGAGCGGAAAATACCGGTTGAAATTGTTCCAATTGGTAAGTTCTCCGACGATGTTGCTCTCAAGTCAGTAACTATTGTACCGAAAGAGGTAACTGTATCTGGACGTAAACAGCTTGTTAACGCTGTAAATAAGGTTGTTATGAAGGTTAATATCTCTGGTCAAACCAAGAACTTTAGTGCTGTTAGTACGTTAGAAGCCTGGGATATATCTGGTAATGTATTAGATGTACACATCAATCCGAGCCAAGGTCAAGCGCAATATGAACTAAACTTATTGCGTAAAGATAAAGCGGTTCCTATTATGGTACCAACTGCGGGAACGGTAGCTGATGGGTATGAAGTTAAGTCTATATCCGTTACACCAACTCAATTAACTGTGACTGGTCGAGAAGAAATGATTGATTCTGTTTCAGAAATTCAAACAGAATCAATTGATCTTATCGGTGCAACGAAGGGCATTCAAGGCAATTACAACTTAGTATTGCCGAGTGGTGTCAATAGTAATGTTACTACAGTACATGTTAAGGTAGATATACAAAAGAAAACTACGTAGCTAAAAAGACCCTATACGTAGTAAAAAAAGACCCTAATAGAGTAGATTCATAACTCTATTAGGGTTTGTTTTATTATTCATATATTAGCTTTTATAGTAGTGTTGTATAATAAAAGTGTATAACCATTTTCTTGTAGGTCAGTTGTTAGAAATTTAGGTCAAATAATAATGATATAAGCTGCCCCAAAAGGGAGCCGAAATAGGAAAGATATGATTAGAATAATAAATCTCCGCGTGGCTGTTACGGTCAAGTCAGATATAAAGGATATTGTTGAAAAGAAATATCCCCAATTGCGAGGCGCCATTGAAACGATTCACGTTGTACGACGCGCTGTAGATGCTCGTAAAAAACCGAATATTGTATTTGTGTATACCTTGTTTGTTGAGGTTCATAAGGAAGCTCAAATCATGAAAAAACTAGGTAAACAAAAGGATGTATCTGTATTTACTCCAGAGGATCCAGAACCTATTGTGTATGGTAATGTGCCGTTAGCACATCGCCCTGTAGTGATGGGCTTTGGTCCAGCTGGGATGCTAGCTGCCTTTTATTTAGCTCGTGAAGGGTACCGTCCAATCGTTCTTGAACGAGGTCAAGACGTTGATACTCGTAGCCAAGATGTAGAAACGTTTTGGAAGGAGGGCCTATTCAAGCCTGAATCTAACGTACAATTTGGCGAGGGTGGTGCAGGTACCTTCTCTGATGGTAAACTGACAACCCGCGTTACACATCCAAGATTGCATGAAATCTCCAAATATTTTGTAGAGTTCGGCGCTCCAGAAGAAATCTTGTATAAACATAAACCTCATGTAGGTACAGATAAGTTGCGTACCATGGTAAAAGCTATGCGTGAACGCATCATCGAATGGGGTGGTGAAGTTCGCTTTGGCGCTAAGATTACCGATTTATTTATTGAAAATGATCATATCGTAGGTGTTGAAGTTAACGGTAACGAACGCATTGATACGACGGTTATTCTTTCTGGCGTAGGTCATAGTGCACGCGATACGTACGAAATGTTACATAAACGTAATGTAGAAATGACGGCAAAACCATTTGCTATCGGTGTTCGTATTGAACATGATCAAGCTGTCATTGACGAGTCTCAATATGGTGTAGAACCATCTAGCTTGGGTCTTGGTGCAGCGGAATATTCTCTTGTGTACCACGATAAAGAAACAGGCCGTACAGCGTATAGCTTCTGTATGTGCCCAGGAGGTCAAGTTGTAGCATCAGCGTCCGAAAATGGTGGCGTTGTTGTTAATGGCATGAGTTTATATGCTCGTGATAGCGGTGTTGCGAACAGTGCCATCGTAGTTAACGTAGGTCCTGATGACTTTGGTAATCATCCTCTGGATGGTGTAGCATTCCAACGTGAATGGGAGCGTAAAGCTTATGAATTAGGTGGCTCTAACTTCCATGCACCAGCTCAGACCGTAGGTCAGTTTTTGGGGCTTTCACAAGCAACAGGTGTACAAGATAGCACATATAGCTATGAACCAGGTGTAGTAAATTGCGATTTACATGATTGCTTGCCACCATTCGTAACGTCCGTGCTGGAACGGGCATTGCCGTATTGGGGACGACGTATTCATGGATTTGATGATCCTGCGGTATGTATGACTGGTGTTGAAACACGCACCTCTGCGCCGCTTCGCATGGGGCGTAATGAAGAACGCGTTTCTCCAACTGTAGGTGGATTCTACCCGATGGGGGAAGGTGCTGGCTACGCTGGTGGCATCATGAGTGCAGCCCTTGATGGGGCAGAAACTGCCATTATATGCATGGCAAAATATGCAAAACCTAACTAGTTAGTAGTAAATGTATTGTAAAGTAAACTACAGTATATGTTCATTTTGGTACTGTAAAATACTATATCTGTATAGTATATATATGTGTAGTGTATATATTGTGATATAATACACAACAGTGAATATATGAGGACTTGTGATTTTCACAATCCCTAGAGGAGGATAATTATGGCTCGTTTATTTGGTACAGATGGTGTACGTGGTGTTGTTAATGAATTTTTAACACCTGAATTAGCCTATCATTTAGGCCGTGCAGCGGCTACATATTTTGGTAAAGAAAAAGACCATCCTACATTCTTGATTGGTCGTGATACTCGTATTTCTGGCTCTATGCTTGAAAGTGCGTTAGCATCCGGTATTTGTTCTGTTGGTGGCAATGTTGTAATTGCCGGTGTTATCCCAACTCCAGCAGTAGCTTACCTTGTACGTCAACAAGGCTTTGATGCGGGTGCTGTTATTTCTGCATCTCATAATCCATATCCAGATAATGGTATTAAATTCTTTGATGGCAATGGCTATAAATTGCCAGATGAAGTAGAAGATCAATTAGAACAATATGTTCGTCAAAGTGCAGATAATGAATTGCCACGTCCTACAGGTGATGGTATTGGTACCATTGTGTACAATAGCAATTTAGCTCATCTCTACGCTCACTTTGTTCGCCACACAATTGATACATCCCTTGAAGGTTTGACTATCGTATATGATGGTGCGAACGGTGCTGCATCTAGCGTAGGTCCTGAAATTTTATCTGGTCTTGGCGCTAAAGTAATCAACATCAATGTAAATCCAGATGGCTTGAATATCAATCATCATTGTGGTTCTACACATATCGAAGGCTTGCAAGTGGCTGTACAACAACACAATGCAGACCTTGGTATCGCTAACGATGGTGATGCGGACCGCTGCTTATTGGTAGACGAAAAAGGTCAAGTTCTTGATGGTGACCAAATCATGCTATTGTGTGCTCTTAAATTGAAAGAAGAAGGCAAACTCAAAGATGATACTGTAGTTGGCACTGTTATGAGTAATATCGGCTTCCATAAAGCAGCTAAAGAATTAGGCATGAAAACATTTGCTACTGCTGTTGGTGACCGTTATGTATTGGAATATATGCGTGAACACAATCTCTCCGTTGGCGGTGAGCAATCTGGTCATGTAATCTTCTTGGATCACAATACAACTGGTGACGGTATGTTGACAGCTGTACAAGTAGCGGCTCTTATGAAAGAGAAAAACCAACCACTTTCTGAGTTGGCTGGCATTATGACTAAATATCCTCAAGTTCTTATCAACGTTCGTGTTGCTACAAAAACAGGTTGGGAAGACAATGATCTTATTGAAGCTGCCATCGTAACAGCGGAAGGTGAACTTGGTGTAGAAGGTCGCGTTCTAGTTCGTGCATCTGGTACAGAACCACTCATTCGCGTAATGGCAGAAGGTCCTAACCAAGAAGAACTACAATCATTATGTCAAGAAATCGCTGATATTATCGGTAGAGAACAAGGGTTAGCAGAAAAGTAGGGTGTGAGGTGGCAGAGGAGCTTGCGACGATGAAGCCCACACATCACTTTGTTCCGAGCGTAAGATTTCGGAAAGCGAAATCCACAGCGAGGAACTGGTTATATTAAGATTAAACCTACTGTTCTTGTGAGTAGTAAAATTCTATAATCCCATATAAAAAGTATCCCCTCCTATATATGTCCCTTTGCTCCGTCCTACGTAAAGTCGCTGCAGGAACATATATAGGAGGGTATTTATTTTATATTTATTTAGGATGGTTACCGAATGGAACCGTCACTATTGCACGGTTATTTCTACACTAAACCATTTCTACTCATAAGAGTTATTTCTGATATAGAGAGGTGGGAAGAAGAGATGATGTAATTCATCACATATACAGTTAACCGCTATGCTGGTGTTACTGTAGGTACATATATTGGTGGGTATTTTTGTTATTATAGCCATATAGTGAGACGTGTATTTGATAGTAAAGGTGTAATATGGCGGTTACGATAAGAGCGTATTGGCAAAATCTAAAAACAGAATATGAAACTGCTTATAAGGTGTCTATATTCAGCGATTATAATGTATTAATGCAATATGCAGAGCGTTTTGGATCTTACTTACGTGGTTTGATGCAGGAGCATCCGCTTGATGTAGATGTGGTATGTGCTTTAGCAACTGTTGAACAGGTGTTGCGGCATGAGGAAAATTCAATTCAACTATTGGAAGATTTCCTCGAAACGTATAGTGGTGAACTGAGTGATACGGATAAAGCAAGAGTTTATACTAATCTGGCTTTTTATTATAACGATGAGAGACATATAAAAGAATATGATTATCTATCGGTCGCTGTAAAGCTCAATTCTCCCTATATAGAGACCTATAGAGGTTTGGCATTATATTATTTCTCATCTTACGAAGATAATGGATCGATTGAGGCGTTAACTAAAAGCTTACAGGCCTTTGAAAAGGGAATAAGTGTATCTAATGATTATGAAATAAGCTATGGCTATGCAGTGTGTTTGTTTGAGCTTAAAAAATATGAGAAAGCAAAGGCAACTTTTGAGCAGTTGTTATTAAAATACCCAAATAGAATGCGATTGTTACTGGGGATAGCTTATTGTGATGTGTATTTAGGAAATAAAAAGCAAGCTCTTGATCGTTTGAAGAAAATTAAGCTGGGCCCAGATGTAGCCTATTATTTAAGTAACGATGAGATTTATGATTTTGAAGTCTTTAATGCCTATTATGTTTTAGGTGAATACGAACTATTCTTAGAGGAATGTGAAAAAGCTGAAGAGGACTGTGATTTGAGTGGGGGGCCTTATTACTTTGGTCTTTGGACTACGAATCAACATAAATTGTTCCACCATGAAGTAGATAAACAACGAACAGAACTACTAGAATGTATTGAAGACGTAAAAGCGGTTGAAGACTTTGATAGTGAAGAGGAAAAGCAAAGTTATATCCAAAGCTGGGAAGATGATTTAGAAGCTTTAAGTACTGTGGTACATAAGATTAAACATAAAAACTACAAACCTGTAGTTGAATTAAAATTATGTCCTATATATGGATGTTACTTAATAGACTGCTTGGTTCATAACTTTTGATACTCTTATTTTTGTGTGATAAATCAAAAAAGATGTCTGTATATAAACTGCTATGAGATTTGAATAAAAAAGAAGAAAGCACTACTTTGAATTGCAAAATTCAGAGTAGTGCTTTTGTCATTATTTATTAGTTACAACGAGTTTATATCCATTCAAGTGAATGTTACTATTGGTTGTGTCTTCGTTAGTTAAGGTTTTTACATAGCTGTCGCCAGTGAGTGTCCATGTGGAGTCTTTGCTGAGTTTTAGTGTAACTTCTTTAGATGTATTGTCGGTATTGATAGCGCCAACAAGGCTAGATCCATTTGCCATGTCTAGCGCGATGGTGCTGATGGAGTCAGCCACGATGTTACCACTTAATGCTTGGTTAGATGCGCGGAGTGTGAGGTGACCACCGTTTTCACCATCTTTGCCCCAACGGGAGTCTGCCGCCGCTTTCACAAGTGTCGTAGTATTTGGCATTAAGATTGTATTGCCTGTAAGGTCTGCTTCAGCAGTGGTGTTGTTTACATAGATGAACGCACCTGTACCATGAGTTGTGAGTGTGTTTTTTTCCGCCTTTAAACGAGCAATACCACTTTCAGCATCACCGGAGAAGCTTTGGTAGAGCATGAATCCATTGTCTTTGTATCCAGTTACATTGGAGTTTGTAAGGGTAATAGAGTTTTTGCCTTCTACAACACCAATTTCACTCTTATTGGCCACGCCGTTGATGTTATTAGCCGTAATATTACCAGTTGAGTAGATAACAGGACTGCCTGCGCCAGAGGTTGTTAGTTTAGCGGCTTCCGCAGTAATCGTACCTTCGCCACGGTCAGTAGCAAGGGTAGCAGAGTGAGCACCTTCAGTAGTGATCGTTAGATTTTTACCATTTACTGTGCCTTTATACGTAGCATCTAGACCACGAGAAGAATCGCTTTTTGTGTGAATATTAGTGTTCTCTACGTTGATAATAGAGCCTTCACCGGTAGCAAAGACTGCATTGGAACCATTAGAGTTAGATGTAATATTGCTACCCTTAATGTTGATTTGGCTGCCATCAATACCAAGAATTACCGCATTTTGACCTCGGAAATTACTGTTGTCATCGCTTGTAGTATTACCAGTTTTATCGAAAACGCTGTTTTCGATATTTACGACTGCTTTATTTTTGCCTATGAAAGCATTCTGGTCAGATGTTGTATTAGTAATTAACTCATGAGCAATAGATTTGTTTTCTGTTATTATAGACGTACCTGTGAAAGTACAAGGATCTACTTCGGCTTGTGGTGCCATGCCAGTAGGGGCTCCGTTTTGCATATCTGTTGGAGGTGCCCCGTTTTGACTTCCACTTGGAGGTGCTCCATTAGGAGCACCTACTGGCGGTTGATCTGCAGGTGGTTTGCCATGTGGCGCACCATTTGGTGGTGTGCTACCTTGAGCAGATGGTACAGTTGGAGCTTGTTCTGTAGTGGTTACAACAGCTACGTTAGTATTCGCTTGTGTTTCTGCTGCAAAGGTTGGAATGAAAGCCAATGTAGATAAGGCGGCACCTAATACGGCAGGTAGGACCCAACGACGTAATTTTCTGTATTGTATGTTATTTTTATGTGTTTTATGTTTCTTTTTTATGGTTGTTTTATTCATAATCAGTATCTCCAAAATGTTATAAATATATTTCGAAAATATAGCAAAATCTAATTGTATAAAATATAGATTGATAGCAGTATAATTTCTTACAATGAAAATACCGTGAAGTATAGAAAAAATCTTTTTTCTTGCCTTTGAAGTAGGTTCGGAGGTTTACATCTCATCGATTTTTTTAGTATAATATAGCTCAGTACATAATTCATATTTGTACTAATTCTGCCGTATATCAGAGAAAGGAAATCCGAATTCGTAAAGGCGAATAGCGCAAGTACCCGCGAAGGCAGTCGTTAGGGTAGACG
>OLQM01003989.1_pt1 | contig 11959 bp, 11 predicted proteins | sample 1673161 | NCBI WGS metagenome assembly OLQM01 (sample SAMEA3136761, study PRJEB25190) | human gut metagenome | reverse complement strand
ATTTGGTGTGCCAAATCCGGCAGATGTCATAATGGTTGAAATCGTACCTTGCACGATGTTAAATAAAGCGAGCATTAGCTCCAAGCCGTAAGTTATAACACCTTTGGCAATGGCAAAGCGGATAAACAATTTTAATGCGTGTTCCGGTTTCTTTACTTCGGTAAAACTTCCGCAAGTGCGAACTACACCGACAACAAAGAATAAAACAAGCAAAGCAAGTCCGATAGCCTGAACCGCACCATTGATTGTTACCATCACATTCCAAATGCTTCCGCCTTTGAAGTCCTGTGGTGAAGTGGTAAGCAGTTGCCATATTTCAGATAACTTGCTGTTCCAAGTGTCGAGGGCATTTTGTAGGTTTTGAACCACCCAGTTATCACTCATCTGTTTGCACCTCCTTAAAGATTAAGGGGCATACCCAAAATCGGATATGCCCCTTTGATAACTGTGTTCTTTTAACCGGCAATGAGATTAAGAATTTCCTTTGCAAAGGTAATGATAATACCGCCTGCAAGGGTCAAGAAGCCGTTGGCACGCTGAGACGGGTCGTGAGATTTCAAAGAAAGTCCGACCTGAACGATACCAAAGCCGAGCAAAATCATACCGATTGCACGAATAAGTCCGAAAATAAAGTCGGACAAATTATTTACCACGGTAATCGGGTCGTTAGCGGCAAAAGCGGTAACGCTCATACCGAAAACAAGGGTTACTGCTGTAACAACGGCGCAGTAAGTATGAAAGCCTTTCTTAACCTTTCCGGTCATAGGCAGCTTCTTGGTTTCCTTGTTGTTGGTTTTCTTAAAAATATTCATTGTGTTTACCTCCATAAATTTAATCATTTTCAAAGTCCTCGTCTGAGAGGAGTTCGTAATTGGTTTCTGCCACTTCTGTTTCGGGAGCCTTGTATTTATCAAAGCTCAGAAGCTCGATGGTAGCGACATCGGACTTCACTTCGCCGTGTTCGTAAACGCCGGCTTTTCCGTCTGCGGTCAGCGCCACATTGGGGTGCTTGAGAATATCGTATTTGAAATCAAGCACCGGACGCTCGCCACGGATAAAGAGAATTGCGTAACGGTTATCAAGCATACGAACCTCGTCCGGGGTTAGCAGCTCTCGACCGCTGATTTGGTAGTTAGTGGAATAACTGCCGCTTCGACCTTCGCTTTTGCCGTAGGTGTTGGTATCAATCGTGGATTTACCGAGCAGCTCGCTCACATATTTGTGTGTGGACTGTTCGTTACCGCCTAAATACAAAAACTCGTCGCAGTTACCCACGATGCTTTCCCACTGCTTCTCGAACAGTGCTTTGAGCTGTGCCAAGTTCTGCAATATAATACTGACAGATACCGAGCGAGAACGCATAACGGAAAGTATCTTGTCAAAGTCATCAGGCAAGCTAACATTGGCAAACTCGTCCATCAGGAAATGAACAGGGATAGGCAAGCTGCCGCCGTGAATATGGTCGGCGGAATAGAATAACTGCTGAAAAAGCTGTGTGTAAAGGATAGATACCAAAAAGTTAAAGCTCGTATCGTTATCAGGTATCAGGGCAAATAGTGCCGTTTTCTTTTCACCGAGAGTTTCAAGCTCCAGCTCATCGGTTGAGGTGAGTGAAGCAAGGCTTTCAAGGTTGAATTTCTCCAAACGGGCGGCAAGGGTAATCTGAATGGATTTCAGCGTTTTTGCCGAGCCTGAATGGTAGGAATGATAATACTTGAGTGCGATATGGTCGGGGTTCTCATATTCCAGTTCGGAAAAGAGATTATCAAGGGGCGAAGGTCTTGGTTCTTCCTCGTCCTCAATCACGCCGGCTCTGAGCATTTCCATTACCATTGCAAAGTTCTGTTCATCTTCAGGAGCTTCGTAATGAAGATAGAATACAAGTGCAAGCAAAAGCATTGACGCTGCCGTGTCCCAAAAAGGATCATTGCTTTGAGAACCCTTCGGCGTGGTACTCTTGAAAAGGCTGGTCACAAGTCTTTGAATATCGTTGTCGTTCTGTAAGTACACAAACGGGTTGTAGCAATGGCTCTTTTCCATAGAGATAAGGTCAAGAACCTTAATTTCATACCCCTTCGCTTCAAGCAGCTTTCCGACATCCCGGACAATTTCGCCTTTCGGATCGAGTATCACAAATGATGAGTTGCACTGCATCAGATTTGGCTTACAGTAAAATCGGGTTTTGCCTGCGCCCGATCCGCCGCACACAAGGGTGTTAAGATTGCGCCTGTGCTTTTTGGCGTTAAGCCCGATGCTAACATTCTGAGTCATCAGCTTATTTTCACTTTTGGGCGTTTGGCAGTATTTCTTATTGACAGCTCGTGCGTCGCCCCATTTAGCAGAGCCGTGTTCCTCCCGGCGTCTGTAATTCCTGCGTGTTGAGAAATAAATGCCGATACCGAAGCCGTAGCACAAAAGCAAAACGAGGACAGTTTTTAGGCTGTCCTCGCAAAGCTCTATTTGGAACGGGTTATTAAATACTGTCATCAACTTCGGAAGTATCTCCGGCAAGCCGCCTTTAACGGACGGTGCAATCAACAACGCAAGCCAGACTACGGGAAGTATGCCGATTACGGAAAGAATGACAGCAGACTGCTTATCATCTTGCTTCATCTCGGCGTTTTTCCTTTTCTATCACCTTGAACTTCTTTTGCGGGGCGTGACCGACCTTTACGATCAGTTCATCAACGGCGTCGGTAGACTTTCCCTCACTGCGAAGGTCGTTGCGCTTCTCATTGAGGGAGTCAATCACGATACCGTGTTCATATTCGTCCAAAGCGACAAAGTGCTGGCGTTCTCTCATTTCTCTTTACCTCCGTTATCTGCTGTCACGGTCTTTGGAGCGTTCCTGCTTTTGGCGGTACAGCTCCTCGGATACACGGGAATGGATTTCATTCATCGCCGTGCGGGTTTTGGAAAGCTCCGCACGGATTTCCTTCGGCTCTTTGTTCTTCCATTCCTCCGGGATACGGTTGATAGCAAAGTTTTTGGTGTCCACGCCATACTTTTTGCAGAGCATATAGCCGACGCACATTGCCTGAAAGCCCATATCCTTGCGGCTGTAAGAGTCGCTGTCGATAGAAAGCTGTGCGTGGCCGAGTTCCTGCGCTACGCACTGACAGAGAGCAACGCTGTCGCCAATATCTTTCTTGACAAAAAGCGTCTGCTTCTCATTATCATAAAAGGCTCCCATCTGCGGATGCGGAAGTTCGGGTGCGACCTCCACGATAACCGGAGATGTGTCAATCATCACGGCAACGAGAGCTTGCGGATCACGGTTGACGGTAGGAGCCGGAGTCTGTCTGCCTTTGGTCTGCGATACATCAAAGACCTTTTTGACATTGTAGGAAACGCCCGGTGTTCCGTCCGTCTTTGTGTACTCAACGGGTTCAAGAATGGAGATACTCTTTGCACCCTTATTGATAGATACCTTTTCCTCCGCCCAGTCACCGAAGTCTTTAAGCTGGGTGGCTTTTGGGTACTGGTTATAAATGAGCAGAGCGTTTGCGGCGGAATAGCGGTCGAGCCTTGCCTGTGTATCAAGAAAGCCTCTGAACTTTTCGCCGTCCTGAACGATTGCGGTCGCCGCATCGTCAATCATCTGATAAACGGCGTCCTTTTCTGCCTGTTTCTTTGCTTTCCATTCTTCGGTGGAAAGCTGCGGCTGTCTGTAGCCGCCCTTATTCGGTTTGAAATTATTAGTCATTGTAGATTACCTCGCTTTGTTTTTATTTCTGTTTTTCTTTTTCTTGGGTTGCTGATGGGTGGTCTGATTGGTACGGTTTTGGGACTTGGGTTTCTCTCCCGATTTATCAAGGTCGGTGCGGTCTGCTTCTTTTTCCGTTTTCGCCTGTGCCTTATACCGTTCGAGCTTTTCACGGACGGAAGGCTTTTCTTCGGCTGATTTGGAAATACCCTTATCAGATTTACCATCGACCTCGGCGGAGCTTTGCCTTGACGGAGGGTTTTTGTCCGTCTTGGCGACCGTGGGGTTTTCGTGAGATGCCCCGTCCTTCTGAATGGGCTTTCCCATTGCTTCCTCCACAATTCTTTCTCCCTTTGATTTGGTCGGCACTTCGTTTGCAAGCTCCTCACGCTGGGCAATACTCTTTTCCGCATTGGCAACGATGGAACCCTTGTCAACATTTCCGAGTTCAAAGCGGTCGAAGATACGCTGAATTTTTGAAGCGTCATCCGCACGGGCGATAATATCCACCGGAGCGTTATCGTCCTTGCTGTATTTGTCCCTCAGCACACAGTAAAGCACACCGTACTTCTTTGCCTGTTCGGTAAACTTCTTCAGGTCTTTATTCGGAACGGAAAAAACCTTGAGTTCCTTTCCCGATTTGAGCATATTGGTAAGGCGTGCTTTGCCTTTGGTTTTCTGTTCCTGCTTCAGCACAGAAACAAGAAGAACGGTCAGCTCCTTTGCCGCCGTTCCCGTTAGTTTTGCAGCTACTTCAAAGCCTTCAAGCGAGAGCCTGACAACCTGTTCCGCTGCGTCACCGCCTGTATTCATAATCACGGTTCTCCTTTCTGTTGTTCTTGATTTTTTCTTCATCTGCAAGCACCGCATTTAAGTTCTCCCGCATAACGCCGGAGCGCTCAGCGATACCGTCACAGAGCCGAACTTCCTTGCGAAGTTCTTTGAGCCTTTCGGACAAGGCTGAAATCTGTTGCCTTTTGCCGGACAGCAAATCATCATCAATATTTACTTTTCGTATTTCGTTTCGGAGATGTGTTCTGTCGGCAGTAAGGGTTTTGATTTCGTCCTCCACCTTTGACTTATATGAGAAAAGCTGCTCGGAGGTAGAGATGTGTTCTCTGCCGAGCAGCCTTACCTGTGCGGTTATTTGGTCGAGCTTCATCAGATCTTCACGGAGAAGATAATGGAGCCGAGCCGGATTTTGTTTTTGGTACTTCGGCAGATAGCCTAACTTATAGCAGTAATGAAGGTACAGTCCGTACAGCCCGCCGACCTTTCGTATCTTATGCTCCCGTGTCAAAAGGACATATTGCTTCGGGCGGTAGTAATAGCCTTTTTGGAACGGTTCTAACTGAACCCTGTTCCGGTTCTCATAGATACGCTCCTTTATGCGTTCGAGGGAATAGTCATCACCGAGCCTTGTCAGTCGGATATTCTTTTGGTATCCCTTTACCCTTAGTACCTGATACTTATGGTTCGGGGAATCGTCAAAGGACGCCCCCATCTGACGGAGAATATATTTGAAATCGGCATAACTGTTGCTCTTTGAAATCGCTTCATCAATCACAGCTTTTGCAGAGTCCACATAGTTGGGCATCCCTGCTTCGTGGAGCTTCTTGGCATAATAGTTTTTGCCTGTGCCACGCTTCGGATTTTCAATCACATCAAGCTGGTGCTGTCTGCAAAGCTCGTCTGCAATGTGCCGGAAATACCGCCAATGCTTCTCATTGTTCTGCATACGCTTTCCGTCAACAAAAGAAACGGAGTTCACAACAAAGTGGCAATGCAGGTGCTTGGTGTTCAGGTGGGTTGTTACCACGACCTGAAATCTGTCGCCCCACACACGCTTGGCAAATTCCGTCCCGATCTGCTGTGCCAGTTCGGGAGTGATGTTTTGTTCGTCCTTAAAGCTCAGATACCCGTGATAGGCTTGGATACCGTCGCATTTGTCAAACTGCTCCTTGACCGTTACGAACTGGTCACGGGCAGTCGAAGCATTACAGTTAATGCCGCCCACATAAAACTCACGCTCGGTCTTTTCCTCGTCCTTGGCGTACTGCAAAACATCGGCAAGCGCCTGATACTGCTCCGGCGAATAATCTTTTGCCGCCGTCTTTTCGGGATTGGTCGCATAGTCAATCACTTGGTCGAGGCGGGCTGTCACTTTCCATATCTTGCTTACTGCCATTTCATCTCACTCGTTTCGGGACGGAGAAACTGTCGCTCCACATCCGCCTGAAACTTATGCCAGCGCTCGGCTTCCTTCTGAAGTTTCTGTGCATCGACAAAGCTGAGTGAGTTCGCCTGTGCCGCAAGCTGATTGATGTTGTTGCCGATAGAGGATAACTGACGCATCACATCATAGAAACGCTCGTCAGGTCGCTCCTTCGGCTCGTACCCACGCACAAGCAATCTCACAAGTGCGGCTTCGGTCAGGCAGGTTTTCTTGGCTTTCTTTTGCAAGTCCTGTGCTTCGTCACGGGAAAACCAAAACTGCTTCTTAACAGTTCTTCTTTTCATTTGCTTCGACCTCCTTTTTCATAGAATCAGTTTTGTAAAGTCGGTTGATTTGCAGGCAGCACATAAAGACAACGCCTATACAGCCGCCAAGCAAAAGTCCGACGATAAAGAAGATAAATTCTGTCATATAGAAAATCCTTTCTTATTGGGGTATTAGGGGCAACCCCTAACAAGCGATTTACTGTTTTTTGCCCGATAGGAGTAAAAACAGTCTGCTTGCTAAGATAATGCAGACTCTCCGGGTTGCCCCGTTTCTCTTTGAGATCAGCGTTCCGCTTCTTTGGTTTTAGGCTTAAAAGGGACGGCGACTATCTCGCCGTTTACCTTTGTAATGCGTTCGGGATATTTGAATTTTCCCTTGTACTTCTCCGCAAGGTTCTTCGGCAAACTCTGAAAGTTTTCCGATTCGATAGGTGCATAAGCGATAAAGAACTGCCCGAAAATGATGTCGAGCATTTCACGGGAGTTCTCTTTCATATAGCACTTTTCAATCTTCCAACCGTTCTCGCCGCCGTGTTCGGCAGACATATATCCGTCCAAACGCAGGCAGGGATCAGTCCCGTCAAGGCAGGAAGCATATATGGAATAGCCGCCCATGCCGGACTGAAACGCCTTATTGTTTGAGCTGATTACATAGGTTCTGGACTCCTCGCTGTACGGTTTATCGAAGCTATCCTCGGTAAAAACGACATACCCGGTGAGGTGTTCCCCACGGTTATTCTCAGCTTCTCGGAAGCGTTTTGTCATCTCCTGATAGCTCATTTCCACCGTTTCCGGCTCGGCATAAACGGCACGGTTTGGCAGCATACCGTTCATCTTGCTTTCATCATTACAGATGATTGCGACCTCATCCTCAAAGGGCATATATTCTTCAATATCGCCGCCGACAATTTTCTGCATTGCTTCAAGGTTGTCCTCAATTTCAATCATCTTCGGGTACTTGTTCGGCTCAACAAGCAGTACGGAAATCATATTTTTCTTTTCCGTATCCGTAAAAGTCCTGCCGAGCTGACAGTCCTTCGGCTCAAAATCTATGGGCTTAAAGCCGACGCTGTCGCAGAAATAAAAGCAATGCGGGTGCATCGGATCTTCCATAACCTCCACCACATCGGACACCGAAAGGGAACGGTCTTTGTACCCTTCGGGGTGGTTCAGATTAAACATCTGATACACATCTTCGAGGGTTTGGCAGTCAACCTCGCCGTCAAAAACCTTATCGTAGATTTTGGCATTGACAGCTTGACTGCCTTGCAGCTTTTCCAAAAGCTCGTATCCCATAAAGGCGACATTGTTGGTGTCACGCTTCATATTAACCTGATAAATTCGTATATTCATCGTTCAAAACTCCTTTGCTTTGATTTGTAAATTCCTAATTTCATACAAAGAAAGTCATTGAAGTCCTTGCCGAATTTCGGTGGACTGTCAATGACTTCATAGCGGTCGGACAAAATGATTTGAAGCGCCTGCGACGCTTTTCTTCCGACCTCATCATTATCGAAGTGAAGCACGATCCGCTTGATTTCCGGGTGACTTTTTAAGAACCCTTCCACCGCTGCGGGGACTTTGCTTTCTTCGATTTTTTCTCTCGGTGCGTAAACACCGGCAAGGGAAACAAGGTTTTCTTTTCTCCAATCATCTCCGTTCATCTTCATTAAGGTCGCATAGGAAAGAGCGTCAATCGCACATTCGTACAGGTGGACTTCTGAATTGTTTGAGCCTTCAAGACGGAAAGAATAGTGCTTGTCACTGCCCGATGCGTCACCCATAAGTCTTGAATTGTTGGTGGCTCGGTAGGCGGCATAGCGTGGCGTTCCTTTCTCGTCCTTGCCGACAAACACGGCATTGTGATAGGGCAGGCTCTCAAAAATCAGCCCCTTTTGTATGCAGTGCGTGATGATTTCATAGTCGATGCCCCTGCTGAAAAGATACTCTGTAATCCTATCTGTGGAAGCACTTTTAGGGGGCAGTTTGAGTTCTTTTGGCGTTTCTTTTTTGGGAGTGCAGTAATCGGTCGGAAGTGCAACCTTGCAGCCCATAATCGTTTCTACGGCTTCAAGAAAGGAAAGACCTTTGACCTTTACAAGATAATCGAGGGCAGAATTGCCCCCGATACCTCTTGACCACCACATCCATTTTCCGTTTGAAATTTTCAAGCTATCGTGTGTTCGTGTGGCTCAAAGTTTTTAAGATAGGTTAGCAAGTCCATTTTCTTTGCTTCAAGCACTACTTTAGGGTCTATATATGGCACTTATTCATACCTCCATTTCTGTTATTTTATCGCAAAAAGAAAAGCCAAGAAATTTTCATTTCTTGACTTAACTCTTTTGCGTATTATTAAATTGCTTTGTTATTGCGAATATCATTGATTATCTTTGCAATGTTACAAGTTACCTGTCCTGAGCATTGGTGGATATCTTCATTAATTTTGCATTCTTCAACGATTGCAAAATCAACTTGCTTAACCAGTTCTCCTATAGATTTATTTTTCTTTGGATTAATACCAGACACCTGAGTAAACAAATTTCTTATATATCTTTGATTTCCTACCTTTTCGTTAGAAATTATCTCCTTTTCATTTGGTTTAATATATTTCTCATAAGCATCTTTATAATGCAAAAGTAAAAACAATTCAAATGCAGGATTAGATATACCAAGTATATTATTATTTTCTCCAAATGCTACAACTTCATCAAAATCCTTAACTTTTTCTTCGAAAATATCTGCATCAAAAACGATAATCATCCTATCCATTTCAGCATCAAAAGATATATCTGAGTTAAGTTTTTGCTCCTCGGCAAACTCTATAAGTCTTCTGGGGAAAGATATATTCTTATCTTGTTGAGTCTTTTCGAGAAAGCGAATATCAATATTAGGATTAATTCCCAATTCTTTTTTATAGTCAACCAGCTTTTCGAAATACCACGTTTCAGTATTTGCACCTTCACAAATAAAGAAATACTTTCTATAAGGCTCTATAGCCTCATTTGTGTCGCTCTTTCTTTGATTCCAATTATAATAACTTCTTACCGGTGCCATATATTTATTCCTCCGTCAAATCAAAATTAGAAAACACAGGAATTGCACCATAACGCCCCTCAAGATAAGCTTTGCTCAATGTTTTATCATATCTTTCTTTGAACTTATCCAACGAATAAACATTACTTGTGTTATTTCCATCTCTTTCAACAAACCATATTTCATCACGTCTAAAAAGCTTTTGCTCCATAATAGATGCTTCGTGGGTTGTAAACAACAACTGAGTTTTATGGCCTTTATGGAAATTCATAAAAAGCTCAAGAAAATGTTCTGTAAGTTTTGGATGAAGACTTCTTTCTAATTCATCAACAACATAAATAATGTCATCGTTTTTGTTAAGTAACATATCGAGTAAATCGAAAATTCTTCTTGTACCATCTGATTCTTCATCGAAATTAAAATCATAAAATGATTTTCCATGATAGAGTTTCAAAGTAGATACAATCGGTTCATCGTCATCCAAAGTAACAGTAAAAAAGCTTTTGTCAGTTCTCATGGTCATTCGTGCCGAAGAATATAATGACTTGTGAGCCATCTTGTTTCGTATGTCCTTCATAACTAAATCAAAAACCTTAGCCGGTAAAGCTTTTCTAAATTCCTCAAAATCAGTTTTTTCAACTCTAACTTTATCAATACCAGTATCAAAGGTTTTTATTAATTTATTGATTAACTCTAAGGATGTTTCATCATTATAATATTGAAAGTTATCAAAAGAAGTATTAGGCTTAACGATAATTATGTTTTGTGATAACCAACTATAAACCTCCTTGAAGAAAACCAGCTTGGAGTCTTCAGAATATTTTTTGTTTCTATTCATTTCCGTAAGAAACAAAATTGATTCATTACCATCAAAATCATCAGTATATGTTTTGAATTTTGCTTCATCAATTTTGTTTAATTTTACATCTTCGCCCAAGTGTGGAAATTTTTCTTCTTCATTTCTTTCAAATAAACATTTTGCATTACCATTTTGATAAAGCTCATATAACCACTCAGATGTGATTCTTCGTTGATTTAATAAAGCCGTAAAACCATAAGCATAGAATTTATCACCAATCGTGAACTGAATTTCAAACGAGCTATTCTTATTTATATTTTCTTCCTTACATTTACAAAACCATTTTGTAGCTACCATAGGAATTGTATCATTAAGCGTACTTTTCAAAAACCAAAAAAAATCAATAAGATTAGATTTACCTGCCGCATTAGCACCATAGATTACTGCGTATTTAAGTATATTCGTACTTTTAATTTTAACCCTATGATCAGTGCCTTTTTGAATTTTTGTAGAAGAAATCATAGTCATCTCTGTTGGTTCAGAAAACGATTTAAAATTCTCAACTGTCACTTTAATAAGCATTATCAATCTCTCCTTCTTATTTAATATTGTAAAGGAGAATTACAAAAAAGTCAATATGTATCCGTTTATTTGGAGAAATTTTCTCTAAATGACCTATTTATCTCGACAAACTTAACCATAGAGCGATTGTTTTTGATGAATTTTACATTTCATCTTGTTCGCTTTCTTTTCTTGTATCTTGTTTTCGATTCACCCTCATCAGGCTCACCTGTAACAATCTCATTTTCTTTTTACAACTATCACCTCTTCTTAATTTTTACTAAAAATTGTTTTTATCACCTCACTTTGGTTATACGGTGAATATGTTATTGGTTTAGCATATATTTTTTGCATAGTGTTATTATATATCACATTATGCAAAGTTGTAAATATAATTTTGAACGTTGTTTTATTTTTGTAAAATCTGGCAATATAAAATCGCAAATATCTCAGCTCCATATGAAAGTCTAGTCCCGTTATCGTGGTTTCCTGCAATTATAATCACGTGGATATTTAAGTTCTTTAACTCCAACAGAAACATGCTTAAAATAGCGACCGCTTCTGAACTAGGGTTACCAGTATCATAGATATCTCCAGCTAATAATACTGTAGTCACTTTTTCTTGTTTTAGAATTTCTATGATTTGTCGCAAAATGTACTTTTGATCTTCAATCAATGAATATTCTTTGAGCCTTTTTCCTAGATGAAGATCTGATAAATGTGCAATTTTCATATAAATAACTTTCTATACTAACTTCTCTGTGCATTTGTGATTGAGAATACAATTGCATTGATCACAGCATAAATCGATAAATTATCTTCCGCATAATATTGCAATAGAATCATGCATGTATGTAATGATCTTGTATGATTATAGAATTTACCATAGTCTTTCTGCATTTTTAGGAAAGCAGATACTTCCTCATAATCCTCCAAAACCCTTTCAAAAGGAATGGATATATTTGCCAATACTGCCGGCAATATGAAGTAAAGGTAGTTAATTGAACGATCCCATCCATTTGTAATTGCCTGTATTAGCTCCATTGCACGTCTTACCTTTACAGTTGCAGTACCCTCACATAGCGCTAAAACATAGGATAATCTTCTTGCATAATCACCGTCCAAATGATATTCATTCATCAATAAATCATCCATGATGACTAACTCATCCACAACATCTTCTTTTAAATGTGGTGTCATTGCCAATATACCGGCATAAATAACATCCTGATCATTTGTTAAAAAACGATGCAGATCTTTCATCCGATTATAAATCGATAATGCTGTATAGTATATCGGTTGATATTCTACCGGTTGGATCTCTGCCGCAATGAACGCCAATACCGCAAGTCCATTAT
>OLQM01003976.1_pt1 | contig 11992 bp, 9 predicted proteins | sample 1673161 | NCBI WGS metagenome assembly OLQM01 (sample SAMEA3136761, study PRJEB25190) | human gut metagenome | reverse complement strand
GCTCACTGATCAGGGAACCCAGCGAGCACTGCGGCACCGGGATGCCCAGACCCACAAAGGACAGGAATGCTTCGGTAAAGATGGCGGTGGGGATGCTGAACATGACCTGCGTGATGATGGGTCCGATGATGTTGGGCAGCACTTCCTTGAAGATGATGAAGAAGCTGCCTGCACCCAGCGTGCGGGAGGCCAGCACGAATTCCTGATCCTTCAGCTTGAGCATCTCGGCGCGGGCGATGCGGCTCATGCCCACCCACTCGGTCAGCATCAGGGCAAAGATGATGGTGACCATGCCGGGCTGCAGCACCAGCAGCAGCAGCGTAACGATGACCAGGCGGGGAATGCCGTTGGCTACCTCAAGGAAGCGCTGCATCACCATATCCACCCTGCCGCCAAAGTAGCCGGAGATCAGGCCATAGCTCATGCCGATGACCATATCGATGACAGCGGCGGCCACCGCGATGATCAGGGAGACACGGGCACCCTCCCAGGTGCGGGTCCAGATATCGCGGCCGTACAGGTCACTGCCGAACCAGTAGTAGACATCGTCCTTGCCCTTTTCCACATAGGCGTTGACGCTCTTGCTGCCGGTGGTGGTGCTCATCTTCTCGCTGCCGTCCAGGATGCCGAGGCGCTCGATGCCCGGCACACGGGGAGCAAAGTTCTTCTGGCTCAGATCCTGGCCAGAGTAGGTATAGCTGTTCATGCCCGGGCCAAAAACGGCCAGCAGCACGATGACGACGATCAGGATCAGGCCCAGCACGGCGCTCCTCTTGCCAAAGAAGCGGAGGATGGCATCCTTCCAGAAGCTCTGAGCCGCAAAGTTGGTATCCACGGCGATCTCATCGTCGTTGTGCTTGAGGGCAAACTCCTTGTCCTCAAAGGTGTGCTCGGGATACAGGGAATCCACCGCGCTGACGATGGCATCCGCTGTAGATTCGCCGCCCAGGCGGATCGCTTTTTCTGCCATATCAGTCATCCCCCTTTGCCAGACGAATGCGCGGATCGATGATGCCGTAGAGCAGGTCAACGACCAGCATGATGCCAATGTACATGGCGCTGTAAATAAAGCTCAGTCCAATGACCACGTTGTAGTCGTTGGACTGGATGGCCGTGACCAGCAGGCTGCCCACGCCGGGAATGGCGAAGATCTTTTCCACCACCAGCGAACCGGTCATCAGATCCACGATCAGGGGTGCCAGCACCGTGATGATGGGGATGAGGGCATTGCGCAGGGCATGGCGGAAGATCAGCGCCGGGCCGGAGATGCCCTTGCTCTCGGCCAGCAGCATGTAATCGGAATCAAGGACTTCGATCATCTCACTGCGGGTAAAGCGGGCAATGGAGGCCATGGTGAACATGGAAAGCGAGATGCTGGGCAGGACGCTGGAGCCAAAGACATCCTTGGCGGAGAACAGCATTGGGAACCAGCGGAGCTTGAAGCCAAAGGCATAGCTCAGGGCCAGTGCGAACACATAGGAAGGCACCGACACGCCGATGACCGAGATGATGGTGGCGATGGTATCAAAAATGGTATCCCGCTTGAGTGCGGCAATGATGCCCAGCACCAGGCCCACAGCGGCACCCAGCGTCACAGCCATGCCGCCCACCTGAATGGAGATGGGCAGGCGGCTCTGGATAAGCTGGGAGATGGGTGTATTCTTGGAGATGTTATAGCTCACGCCAAGATCTCCCCGGAGCATATTGCCCACATAGCGGAAGAACTGGATGTAGATGGGCTGATCCAGGCCGTACTTTGCGTACAGGGCAGCCCGCATATCGGGCGTCAGCTTTTCATCATTGAAGGGCGAACCGGGCATCAGCTGCATCAGGATAAACAGCACCAGCAAAATTGCCAGCAGTGTGAACAGCGAGGTCAGGATTCGCTTGAGCGTATATTTTTTCACGTCGGGTGGACCCCCTTTTTCCTTCCGGGATCTCGCGGTCAGTCGTTCGTCTGCCGCGGACAGGCACAATGCCAAAAAGGCGCACAGTGGCTCTTTGCGGGCCACTGTGCGGCCTTGTTCAGCGATTCAGTTGTTTACTCGCTCTTGGTGGTGTTCTTGTACACACGGTTCAGAGCGCATGGGTGATGCTCGACACCCTTGACGGCAGAGGAGATCATCTCGGCATTGCACTGGCCGTACAGGGGGAAGATGACCGCCTGCTCCAGAACGATCTGCTCTGCCTCGTACAGGGCAGCCCAGCGGCCCTCGGGGTCGGTGCACAGATCACCGGTGGTGCACTCGTCAATGACGGCATCGTAGTCGGCATCGCTCCACAGACCGTAGTTGTTGGAGTTGCCGGTCACCCACATGCCCAGATAGGTCATGGGGTCGGCGTAGTCGGGTCCCCAGCGGGTCAAGCCCAGCTCAAAGGTGCCGTCCTGCATATCCTGCACGCGCTGCTTCTTGGGCTCCACGGTCAGGTTGATGGTCAGGCCCTCCAGCGTGGTCTCCAGCTGCTCCTTGACGACCTGAGCCACCTTCTGGGGTGCATCGTCAGCATCCACCACCATATCAAAGGTGAAGGTATCCTTACCCAGCTCAGCCTTGGCGGTCTCAAAGAACTCCTTGGCCTTCTCGGGGTCATAAGCGCAGTCATCTGCAAACTTGGTCTGGTCGGCGCTGAAATCGCTGCCGTCGGGGCCGGTTGCAAACTGTGCGGGAACAGCGGTGTATGCGGGGGTGGAGCCATCCTTCAGCACATCGCCGGTAATGGCATCACGATCCAGCGCAAAGGTCATGGCCTTGCGCAGGTTCAGGTTTGCCAGATCAGGCACAGCGTCGATGTTGGGGCTGATGTACCACAGGTAACCGGCACCCACGCTGGTAAACTCGGGATCATCCTTGACCTGATCGACCTGCTCACCGTTCAGCAGGGTGATATCCAGCGTGCCGGTCTGATAGCTCATCAAAGCCTGCTGGCTGTCCTTGATGACCTGATAGGCCAAACCGTCCAGAGCGATCTTATCCGCATCATAGTAATCGGGGTTCTTTTCCATCGCAAAGGCGGTGGCGGCGGGCTGATAATCGGTCAGCACGAACGCGCCGTTGGACAGCACCGTTTCGGGGCTGGTGCCAAAGGTGTCAGCGCAGGTGTTGTAGAAGGCCTCGTTCACCGGGTAGAAGGTGGGGAAGTACATCAGGCTCAGGAAGTAGCTGACAGGAACGTTCAGCTGCACCTCCAGGGTCTTGTCATCCACTGCGGTCACGCCCAGGTCGGTAACGGGCTTTTCACCGGCAATGATCTCAGCGGCGTTGACCACCTGACCAATGTCGGACAGCATGTAGGAATACTCGGAAGCGGTGGCGGGGTCTACGGCGCGCTGCCAGCCGAACACAAAGTCGGCGGCGGTCACGGCCTCACCGTTGGACCACTTTGCATCGCGCAGGTGGAAGGTGTAGGTCTTGCCGTCCTCGCTGATGTCATAAGTCTCCGCCATGGCGGGAACTGCTGCACCGTCAGCATCCATCTGCATCAGGCCATCGGTGTAATCCGCGATGACCTCAAAGGAGGTACCGTCGGTGGCCACCTGCGGGTCCAGAGACTGGACCTCGGTCTCCAGCATGATGTTCAGGGTGCCGCCCTGTGCGGTGCCAGCCGCAGCAGAGGAAGCGCCGCTGGCTGCAGAAGATGCAGCCGTGGAGCTGGAAGAGCCGCCGCAGGCTGTCAGAGCCAGCGCGGCAGAGGTGACACCGGCAGCTGCCAGGAAGCTGCGGCGCGAAATACGACGATCGAATTTCATATATGTTTTCCCCTCTCTTTAATGCTCTACACTGATAAAGCATTAATTTCTGAAAATGCACAAGGGGCTCTGCTCCCCCTCTGGAGCTTCTGCACACCCTTGTGCCATGGCCGCATTATACCGCTGTTCCCCGCCGTTGAAAAGGGGTTTTCGGGAATTTGTCCTCCAAAAAGGCCCATTTCTCCCCTTTGTCCAACATCCCGCCGAAAATGGAAACTAATTTTTGTATAGTTTTTCTCCTGTACTGTATTTTGTGCAAAGACAGTTCTCGCATTAAAGTTACGGATTGTATTTCCGTGGAGTACATTTAACTTCGTTCACTTCATTTTATTAAGAGTTGAAATTGCTTCAGTCTATGGCAGTCCTCTTTGTCATTGCTTCGCAATGACACCTCTCCCAGCAGGAAAAGCAGGATAGGCGGTCTCATAAACCTGCACCCCTGCCCGGAGATCTGACACGACGCGCCCGAGAGGCTCACAGACAAAAAAGGAGCCCGCTGTACGAACACAACGGGCCCCTCTTGGCTCTGATCTTACTTCGCGTACTCGATGGCGCGGCTCTCGCGGATAACGTTGACCTTGATCTGGCCGGGATAATCGAGGGTATCCTCGATCTTCTTGGCGATCTGGCGGGCCAGCAGGATGACCTGATCATCGCTGATGACATCGGGCTTGACCATGATGCGGACTTCGCGGCCGGCCTGAACGGCAAAGGCCTGCTCCACGCCCTCAAAGTTGGAAGAGATCTCCTCCAGATTTTCCAGACGCTTGACATAGCTCTCCACGTTCTCGCGGCGGGCACCGGGACGTGCGGCGCTGATGGCATCGCAGGCCTGGATGATAAAGGCCAGCGGGGTCTTGGGCTCCACATCGCCGTGGTGGGCCTCAATGGCATGGATGATCTGGGTGTTTTCCTTGTACTTGCGGCAGATATCCACACCAATCTGGACATGGCTGCCCTCGATCTCGTGGTCAAGGGCCTTGCCGATATCATGCAGCAGACCGGCACGGCGGGCCAGCGTGACGTTCACGCCCATCTCGCCTGCCAGCAGACCGGCCAGCCAGGCAACCTCCATGCTGTGGGTCAGAGCGTTCTGGCCAAAGCTGGTGCGGTACTTCAGGCGGCCGATGAGCTTGATGAGGTCGGGGTGCAGGCCGTGGATGCCAAGTTCCATCACGGCGCGCTCGCCCTCCCGCTTCATCTGCAGCTCAAGGTCGTGGCGGCACTTCTCCACCGTCTCCTCAATGCGGGCGGGGTGGATGCGGCCATCACCGATCAGGCGCTCCAGCGTCATGCGGGCAACCTCGCGGCGGGTCTGGTCAAAGGAGGACAGGGTGATGGCCTCCGGGGTATCGTCGATGATAAGATCCACGCCGGTGGCAGTTTCCAGCGCGCGGATGTTGCGGCCCTCACGGCCGATGATACGGCCCTTCATCTCGTCGCTGGGCAGGGGCACCACGCTGACGGTGGTCTCGCTGCAGTGGTCAGCGGCGCAGCGGCTGATGGCCTGACCGATCATGTTGCGGGCGATGTTATCGCAGTTTTCCTTCAGATCGGTCTCGTAGGCAGCCACACGGACAGCCTTCTCGTGGGTGAGCTCCTCGTCCACCTTGTGCAGCAGCACTTCGCGGGCATCCTCCTGGCTCAGGCCCGCCAGGGTCTCCAGGCGCTCCATCTCCTTGGCACGGATGGCATCCACCTCAGCCAAGCGGCTGTCGGCCTCCTCGTGCTTTTTCTTGAGCTCTTCTTCCTTCTTTTCCAGGGCTTCGGTCTTGCGGTCCAGCGCATTTTCCTTCTGGTCAATGCGGTTCTCCTGGCGGCTGATCTCAGCACGGCGCTGCTTGATCTCCTTGTCGGCCTCAGCCTTCTGGGCATCCACCTCGGCTTTCAGGCGGAAAGCCTCGTCCTTGGCTTCCAGAACAGCTTCTTTTCGTTTTTGGTCAGCGGTCTTGATTGCTTCGTTCACCAGGCGGGTAGCCTCGGCTTCTGCGCTGCCGATCTGTGCCTCGGCGGTCTTTTTACGGTTGTTGTAACCAATAAAATAACCCGCGCCGGCAGCAACAGCAGCAACCACGACCACGATCAACAGAATGATCGGGGACATCGTGTTCACTCTCCTTACAATTAAAGTTCAAAATTAACTAAAATCTGGAGACGCTGCCGCGCAAGGCGTGGGTCAACAATACAAAATCAAGCTCTCAACAACAAAACAGACAACAGCACCGCACAAAAAGGGCATGTTTGCCCCTGCGGCCTGATGCAGCTTTTTTATCTACAAGGTTTTCATATAAAAACGGGCAGATGAAGCCCCATTGAACTTTGGTTGTGGAAGATCCCTGCACGCAGCGTCATGGATTCCATACTACTTCTTATATTACGAAACATTTGGTACAATGTCAAGTAAAGTGAAAGGAATTTTCTAAAAAAACAGCCATTATTCCAGATACATCCGCCGCAGCCGCATCAGGCGGGCGGGGGTCAGGCCGTATTCCGCCTCAAGATAGGCATCGGTGGTGCCATACTCTTTGCGGATGGTGTCCAACACAAAGGGGGCAGACTCCGGGTGGACACCGGCAATGCCCTGATAGAACCGCTTCTGTTCGGGATGCGCCTCGATCTCCTCGGCATGGGCGGCCCAGATCTTTTCCAGCTCCGGGCGGCGGCAGACATTGGTCCGGACAAAATCCTGACAGATCGTTTCATCGGAAGCGCCCAGCGCCAGCAGGATGAGCATGGCCGCCACGCCGGTGCGGTCTTTCCCGCCAGAACAGTGGAACAGGATCGGCGTTTCGCCCGCCTCCAGCGCCCGGAACAGCTCCTTGTAGGCCTTATTGCGGAAGAGCATCTGCTCATACATGGCATCGGCGAGGTTATGTTCCTCGTCCTTCTTGCCCTTGAGCAGCTTTTCAATGTCCCCGGGAGAGAAGGAGATCTCGCTTCCGTCCGGGTGGCAAAGCCCGCAGATGCGCACCAGCCGCGCGCCATCGGGCACATAGTCGGGCTGCTCCGCTGCCTCGGACTCGCTGCGCAGGTCGAGGATGAGCCGCAGGCCCAGGCTGTCCAGCAGCTTGCGGTCAGCCGCCCCGGTCAGCAGTCCGGTGGGAATGCCGCGGTAGATCTGCCCCCACTTGACATGCTTGCCCTCGTCGGCCTCGTAGCCGCCCAGCTCCCGGAAGTTGTTTCCGCCTGCAAAGGGCAGCTGGGTGCCCGGAGCCGGGTGCTGCGGTGCCGCCTTGGGGGCGGCGCTGGACAGCACCGGGAAGTTGTAGAAGGGCTTTGCCGGGCGGCCCCGCCGGGGCGGCAGGGATGCCGCTCCCCCGATGACCTCCATCAGGTAGCCCCGCAGCAGGTCAAGATAGGCCGAGTTGTGGTCCCGCCGCTGCACCATCGAGACGCAGAGGGGCGGCAGATCTTCCAGCAGCACGTCCCGCACCCGGTCCAGCTCCCGCCGTGCCCCCGGCTCGTAGCGGGTCAGGCAGGTGCAGAGCTGCTCCTGGACCAGATAGTATGCCTGATAGAAGCTGGGGCCGATCTCCGCGTTGGGTGCAAAGCCCTCCCGGGCGCAGGCATCCCACAGGGGGCTGAACAGATCCTGCCGCAGGCTGGGCAGCAGCACCCGCTGGCCCCGCAGGGCCGAAAGCGGCACCCGCTCCTTCTCCCAGAAGGGATGGCCGCGCGGCACCAGCAGGCAGGCCGGGTCGGCCCGCAGGGTGGTGCGGGCCAGCACTGGAGCCGCCGTGCCCAGGTCCATCACAAGGCCCGCGTCCAGCTCGCCCTGCTCCACACCATCGGCCACGGCATCGTTTTCCAGCAGGCGGAACCGCATCTCAATGTGGGGGTACTGCTGGCGGAACTTGTCCAGCTGGGTCTCCAGCCCGGGCAGATAGTCCGGCACCAGCGAGACACTGATGCCGATGCGCACCGGCTGGGCCGACTGGATCTCCGCATGGAGGGCCGCCTGCATCTGCTGGAACTGCTCCACCACCGGGGCCGCATGGCGCTGCAAACTCAGCCCCCGCTCGGTGAGCGAGAGTTTGTGGTGGGCGCTGACGAACAGCGGGCCGCAGAGCTCGGCTTCCAGCGCCGTGATGCTCTGCCGCAGGGCCTGCCGCGACAGAAACAGCCGCTGTGACGCGCGGGTGTAGTTCATTTCTTCGCACAAAACCAGAAAATAGTGCAGCTGGCGGATATCCATGGGTTCCTCCTGAAGGGTGGTGTATCAATAGATTAAGGATACCGCCTTTTTGCCTGCTTGTAAAGGCCGCATGGGCAAAAAGTCCCTCCCGGATTGACACATCCCGCCCCATGGTGTAGACTTCAAGCAGCAGAATTTTTCTCCCCGAAGAGAAAAGCTCCATCAAACACACAGAAAGAAGGTATTTTCCATGAAAGTCATCGCTACTGAAAAGGCTCCCGGCGCGATCGGCCCCTACTCCCAGGGCTTCATCGCAGGCGGTTTTGTCTACACCTCCGGCCAGATCCCTGTGAACCCCGCGGACGGCACTGTGCCCGAAGGCATCGCCGCCCAGACCGAGCAGAGCTGCAAGAACGTGGGTGCGATCCTGGAAGCCGCCGGTTCCGGCTACGACAAGGTCATCAAGACCACCTGCTTCCTGGCCGATATCGCTGACTTTGCCGCCTTCAACGAGGTCTACGCAAAGTACTTCATCTCCAAGCCCGCCCGCAGCTGCGTTGCTGTCAGGGATCTGCCCAAGGGTGTCCTGTGCGAGATCGAGGCCGTGGCAGAGGCGTAAGCTCCCGAATTGCACCGGCTTTGCGTTCTCCCCTTTACAACGCTCTGAAATTGTGCCATAATTTACTGTATTAAAGGGAAAGCCGTTCCGGTGCCGCAATTCGGCGGCGGAGAACGGAAAGAGAGGGGTATACTGTTATGAGCAAAACGATGATCCCGCAGAACTACACACCCGCGCTGAACCTGTACGACACCCAGCGTGCCATCGGCACCGTGAAGCGGCTGTTCGCCGACACCCTGTGTGCCACGCTGAACCTCTACCGCGTGTCGGCTCCGCTGTTTCTGGAGGCTTCCACCGGCCTGAACGACGACCTGAACGGCGTGGAACGCAAGGTCACCTTTGACATCCGGGACAGCGGCATTGAGGCACAGGTGGTGCAGTCGCTGGCAAAGTGGAAGCGCAAGGCCCTGAAGGACTACGGCTTCCGCGTGGGCAAGGGCCTGTACTGCGACATGAACGCCATCCGCCGGGACGAGAAGCTGGACAACCTCCACTCCGTCTATGTGGACCAGTGGGACTGGGAGAAGGTCATCCGCGAGGAGGACCGCAGCGAGGCCTACCTGAAGAACGTGGTGCGCTCCATCGTGTCGGCTGTCTGCGCCACCGAGATGAATCTGCACGCCATGTTCCCCCAGCTGCAGGATCTGCCCCTGCACACCCCCAACGTGACCTTTATCACCACCCAGGAGCTGGAGGACAAGTACCCTGACCTGACCCCGAAGGAGCGCGAGAACGCCTTTGTAAAGGAGAACGGCACCACCTTCCTGATGAAGATCGGTGCTCCCCTGAAGAGCGGCAAGCCCCATGACGGCCGCGCCCCCGACTACGACGACTGGGACCTGAACGGCGACCTGCTGTTCTGGAACGAGCCCCTGCAGTGCAGCTACGAGCTGAGCAGCATGGGTATCCGCGTCAGCCCCGAGAGCATGGACCGGCAGCTGACCATGGCAGGCTGTGACGACCGCCGCACCCTGCCTTTCCACAAGGCAGTGCTGAGCGGTGAGCTGCCCTACACCATCGGCGGCGGCATCGGCCAGAGCCGTCTGTGCATGCTGCTGCTGGGCAGCGCCCACATCGGCGAGGTACAGGCAAGCGTCTGGGACGAAGCCACCCGCGCGGCCTGCGCAAAGGCCGGGATCCCCCTGCTGTAAGCAAAACACGAGAAAAGGCTCTCTGCCAAAACCGGCAGAGAGCCTTTTTGCATCTCAGCTTCTGAAAAGCAAGCCCACATTTCTCTTTTTGCGGCGATTCCCGCCCAGCCGCCAGACAAGCCAGGCGTAGAGCAGGTTCATGGCCAGGATGGCCGCACACCACAGCACCGTCTGCCGGGTGGTCTGCTGATAGACCAGCAGGAACGGGTAAGGCCCGGTGATGAGCCGCCGGTAATTGGCCCAGAGGGCCACAGAGCCATAGAGCATGGTGGGAACCAGCGCCAGCGGAACGCACCGCGCAGGCAGCTTTGGCTCCCGTTCCAGCAGGACAAAGGAGACAAAGGCACACAGCGGGTTAAGCAGGTGGTGGTAGAGCATGGAGCTCTCGGTCAGCAGAAACACCACGCCGCCCTGGTCGGCACAGTAGGGCCCCAGCACGAACACCACGGTCAAGAAGGTCATGGTCAGGCAGCAGGTGGCAATGTACTTGAGCGTCTTGACCCAGCGGGGCAGCTGCCGCCCCGTGAACAGGCAGATCACCTGACACACCGCCACCAGCAGGCAGACGAAGAACGCAAAGACATTGGAGTTCTCGGTGTAAAAGGTGAAGGTCTGGCTGCCCACCGCTTCCCAGGTCATCCGGATGGCCACCGGCTCCCACCGCACGATGCAGAGGTTCAGGAAAATGGAACAGAGAATGGCGATCTTCTTGATCATTTTGCGGTATTGATGAAGCTGCGGTTGTCCCACAGATACTTGATGCCGGAAATGGCGGTGGCAATGGCCACCAGCCAGCACAGCCAGTAAGAGAGGAACACGCAGTCAGCGCCTATCATAATGAAATTGCCCCAGGTCAATGCGGTGCCGAAGTAGTAGAAGATGATGGTCAGCATCTGCAGCACGGTCTTGACCTTGCCCCACATATTGGCGGCGATAATGAGGCAGCCGGACTATATTCCATTTGAACCGGGCGGGGTCTGAACCATAGTCCATGAATTGGGCACGCAAACCGGATGAGGCCAGCAGGCAGACAAAGAGAAGAGGCAGGTATTTTAATTTTGACATTTAAAGTCTTTATTGGATTATCAGGACACAAAACTATAAAAAATAAGTTTTTTAGTTCTTTAGTTTATGAGTTTTTTAGTTGTATACTCTCATATTGTGACTTATAAACTCACAAACTCACAAACTTACAAACTCGCAAACTCACAAACTCTTATACATCACAAAATTAGTCATTTTAACATCGCCTATAGATACTATCTGCTCTTTTTCTGTCGTATATCCCTGCTTTTCAAAGAAAGGGTGAGCGGTAATACTGACTTCTGAGTGGATAGACACTGCCTGATGGAGACGGGCATACTCTTCTGCCTGGCATAAAAGGAGAGAAGCTATGCCTTGATGCTGGAATTGGGGGTGAACAAACATGCTGTGTAGATAGCCGTTAGCATTGATAGAAGTGAAACCAACTGTACGGAAGTGTTTCGTCTCTTCGGCGAGTATGAAATGTAAATCACTTTGAAGTAGTTCCCGCCAGCGCTCCGGGGTTGCTCTTTCAATCCATGCACGGATTTGCGGAGCGGTATAGTGCTGCGAACAGGTGTTGAGAACACTTTGTTCAAACGTAGCATGCATGGTAGGGATATCCTCGGGTTCTGCTTTTCTCAACCGGATGTTTTTCAGTTGCATATGCAGAATCGGGAATGGTTTTCCCATACTGTCCAGATCGTCCCGGCTGATGATTTCAAACCCTCTGTTCTGATAGAATCGGAGTGCCTGCCCGTTCTGCTCGTTTACATCTACTTTATGTATCTGTTTTTGGCGTATTGCAAATTCTATTAATTGTTTGCCATATCCATGTCCCTGTTCATCAGGATCTACAAACAACATTTCGATGAGGTTGTCACTCAATCCCATGAAAGCGGTTATCTGTCCGGAATGATTACGGATTGTGTAAAGTTGTACTGCCGGAAAATATTCATGGCGTACTAAGGGCTTATAAAACCGTATATCTTCTTCGGATAGAAAGTGGTGAGAACTTCGGACTGCTCTTTCCCATATTTGGAGGAGGACATCGTATTCTTGTGTATTAGCTTGATTTATCATGATTGTTTTCGTTTATAAATATGTGGTATAAATATAGAGGTTTCCTGCCAGATCAGAAAATGTTAGAAATCCGCTTTTCTTTCAATACGAATGATCTCTCCGGAAACCGGATGTACAAACTCCAGGTATTCGGCATGCAGATAAAGCCGGTCTGCTTGCTTTCCATAGAGCTCGTCTCCCGTAATAGGGCAGTTAAGACCAAGCGGGTGGGCGGCATGAACACGTAATTGATG
>OLQM01003969.1_pt1 | contig 12006 bp, 11 predicted proteins | sample 1673161 | NCBI WGS metagenome assembly OLQM01 (sample SAMEA3136761, study PRJEB25190) | human gut metagenome | reverse complement strand
AGGGCTTGTGCGCAAGGCCTTTCGCCCCGGCGAGGAGGCCCGCGTGCTCCGCCTTGACCAGTTCGACCCGGAACAGGTCGACATGCTCTCCATACTTATTATCGGCAATGCAGAAAGCCGGGCTTTGGGGAACTTTATGCTCACCCCCAGAGGTTACGCGCGCAAAAAGACTTCCAATCTCGGCAACTTATCAAAATAGTTGGAATGTCATTTTTCCATAGTCATTGACTTACCGTAATGAGGGCCGTAAAATCACACCAATTTGTTCTCATCTGCCGCACAAAAGGAGGTCTGCCGTGAAGAAAGTTCTGGTTCTTACCTGTATCATGGTGTTTGCCCTGGCCCTGCCCGCGCTTGCAGCGCCCGCCGCCCCGGACAAACCGCTGGAATTCAAGGGTTCCCAAAAGACCGTTATGTTCCCGCACGCAGTGCATGCCAAGGTTGAGTGCGTTACCTGCCACCATAAGGTGGACGGCAAGGAAAGCTTTGCCAAGTGCGGCAGCGCCGGTTGCCACGATGACCTCGCAGGCAAGCAGGGCGAAAAGAGCCTGTACTATGTTGTGCACACCAAGAAAGAACTCAAGCACACCAACTGCATCGGCTGCCACTCCAAGGTTGTGGAAGAAAAGCCCGAACTCAAGAAAGATCTGACCGCCTGCGCCAAGTCCAAGTGCCATCCGTAGGTCTGGTTAGCTGCCTTGCTTCGAAAGCCGCCTCCGGGCGGCTTTTTTGTTGGCTTGCCGACCTTGCCACTGATGACAACAGTTCCTGACTGTTTCCCGGCCAGACTTTTTTTGCAAAATCGCGGCAGAAGGCAATTCTGGCGCAAAGAGTTTTGTCCTATTTGCGTCTTTTGCCATAAACTGATACGAAAATCTGTCGTTTTTGCAGTATGAAACGATGTATTTTGCATGACTCCGGCCTTTGGCCGCTGCACATAACCCCATGAGGTGGCGCATGGTTGCCAAGAACACCGCTGAAACCGATGACCAGATCATCGATCTCACAGAACTGATCGAAAAAGGCGAAGTTCCGGCAAACGATCCGTCCGAGCAGCCCCAGGCCGTTGCCGCCCCCGAGGCGGAAGCGGATCAGAAAGCGCTGAACGCGCACCTGCGCGGCCTCAACGATGGTTCAAGTGCTGCGGATGCAGAAATTGACGATCTGCTCGCCCAGATGGATATCAAGGACGAAGGCCAGAGCGACCCCAATGACGTGGCGCTGGACTTCTCTGCTCCGTCAACGCAGACCGATCATCCCATTGACCCCAATGAACAGTTGCTCATGCCGGGCATGGGCGATGTGGACAATCTGCTGAACGCCCTTGATATCCCCCCGCAGCCAGCGGAAAGGGAACCGGAAGTGGCCGCACCTGCCAGCGCAAGTCAGGCCACAAGTCAGGCCGCTGACGATGCCGTGGACGCCCTGCTGAACGATTTTCACGCCGCAGCGCCCGCGCCGCAAGCGCCTGCTGAGCCGCAGGAGAGTATCCCTGATCTGGACGAACTGCTGGCATCTGTGAATACCGCCCCGACCACAGGAAACTCCAGCGATATTGATGACCTGCTCAATGCTGCCAACCTCGCACCGGCACAGCCGGAACCTGCGGCGGCACCTCCCGTTGCGCCCGCTGCGCAAAGCCCGGCCTTTTCCAACGATGATCTCGACAGCCTTCTGGCTGCTGTGGCAGGCGGTGCGGCCCCGAGCCCTGCGCAGGCCGCCTCCCCGGCGCCCCAGGCTGACGCTCCTGCTCCGGCACCTGCACCTGCAGCAGCGCCTGCTGCCAGCCCAGACATGGGGGTGGATATCGACAGCCTGCTGGCTGCCGCCGCTGATGATTTGCAGAGCAAGCTTGATGCTGCCCAGCCCGAAGCGGCTCCCGCGCCGCAACCGGCTCCTGCACCCCAGCCTGCGCCAGCCCCTGCGGCAAGCCCGGATATGCCTGCCGACCTCGGCGTGGATATCAACAGCCTGCTGGCTGCCGCCGCTGATGATTTGCAGAGCAAGCTTGACGCTGCCCAGCCCGAAGAGGCCCCTGTGCAAGCGCCCGCGCCTGCCCCGGAACCCCAGCCCGATCTGAATGCAGACCTTGACAGCCTGCTGGCTGCTGTGACTGGCGGTGCGGCCCCTGCCGCTGAGCCGCAGGAAGGCGTTTCCGATGTTCTGCTCCACCCCGAGCTGGAACTCATGACTGACGCCCAGCCAGAGCCTGTTGCCGAAGCATTGCCCGACTCTTTGCCCGAACAGGCTGTGGAACTGCCTACAGATTTTGACGCGCTTCTGGCTGCCGCTGCGGACGAAGCCGCCACCGACCAAGCGGATGTGGCCCCCGAGGCTGCCGCACCTGCGGATGCCGCCCCGGCAGACATACAGGGCATTATGGCAGATGCCTCCGTTCAGGCAGAATCCGATGTATTTGAGTCCGTTGCGGCTGCTGAACCAGCGCAGGCCAATGACCTTCCCCTGCTTGAACCTGATGAAATCCTGCCGCCGGATGCCAACTTGCAGGCAGAGCCTTCAGTGGATGAACCTGCCGGAGCCGACCTTTTCACGGCCGAGCCTGCCGAAGTGGAAGCTGTCGAAGTGGAGCATGTTGCGGCAGATATGCCGGAAAGCGCCGGGCAGTTCGCTTATGAACCTGCATTCAGGCCTCAGGCGGCCCCTGTCGCGGATTCGACAGATACTGCAGCTGACGGTGCAGCCGTAGCTGTGTCTGGCGCAGCCCTTGAGGCTGTCATGGAACAGGCCAAAGAGGCCTCGTCCCACGCCATTGACGCCTTTGCCCAGGCATTTGACGCCTCCACGCGCGCGGCAGACGCTGCCGAAACAGCAAGCAAACTCACGGCACGCGTTGAGCAGTGCGAGGCCGCGCTACAGGAAGCCGGGGATCGCATCATCGCGCTGGAAACCGCCCTGGAAGCGCAGATACACGCATCACAGGAACTGGCCGCCAACAGCCTGCCCCGTCAGGAACTGGAAGACATGTTTGTTGAGGGCCATCCCCTGTACCAGAGCCTCATGGATTGCATCAGTAAGGCGGTTGCCGCAGCCCTGGCATCTGCCCCGGCCCAGCAGACCGAACATGACGATGCGCAATCGCTTGTGGAAGAGCACCTGCAACCCGTTGTCACTGCCGCCCGCAGCGCAACAGCGCGCATAGATGCCCTTGAAACCCGGCTGGATGCCCTTGAACCACGCTTCAACGACAGGGTGGAACGGGCCGCTGCTGCGGCTGCGGCGCGCATACTGCGCGAAGAAATCGGCAGACTGCTCGAAGATCAGTAGGGGGCTTTTTGCCCTATGCAGCCGCCCGAACTATTCCGGGGTGTTAGCGCAGGCTGGCAGCATAACTGCCCGTCTGATCTGCGCGATTTTTGGAGCCCCTTGGCAACGTGCCTGCAAACCGAACCAGCTTCGCCCATTGCCTAAGGGCTGCTTCAATCACTGCTCCGCCGGCAACAGGTATTTCAAGGTAAAAAGGCACCAGGCGCACAGGCATGTCGGCCTTGCCAATGGCAGGCGGAACGCATATGCTGTTGCGCGGTTTCGCGGGCGCTGTCCCGCGATTCTCAATCAATAAAACAAAGGGGCGGGGGCTGTTGCTTCCGTTTCTTAACCCGTCCAGGCAATACCCGCTGTGGGTCACGGCCGTTCCCCAAAGGGGCGGGTTTTTCATATTTGCCGCGCCCTTCAGGGCCGGAAGCTGAGGCCCATATGGATAAGGATCGCAAGGAAGCCCTTCAGGTTGCCAAGGAACTGACCGCCAAATTTATAGAAACGCGCACGGTTTCCCCCAGCAATTTTGCTGAGGTATTTCCTTCGGTCTATCGTGTTGTCTGCGCCGCCATCGGTGTGGATGCCGACCAGGACAAGGCCGGGAAATAACGTGGAATCTCCCCGCAACACCGCTACGGAAACTGTTGTCAAACCTGCGCACGATGCGGCGGTGGCTGGCATGTTTGGCCGTATTGTGCCTTTTTATGACCTGCTGAACCGCGTGCTCAGCCTCGGGCTTGACCAGTACTGGCGCAAGGTGCTGGCGCAAAACGTGCGCCTCGGCGATACCGGGCGCGTACTGGATCTGGCGGCTGGCACGCTGGATGTTTCCCTTGCCATTCGCCGCCGCCACCCCTCGGCCATTGTTCCGGCCATGGATTTTTGCCCGCCCATGCTGGTGCGCGGCAGCCGCAAACTCAAGAACGCCAACGCCCGCAGTATCCTGCCCGTTGCAGCAGACGCCAAGCGCCTGCCCCTGCCCGATGCTTCAGTTGACTGCATCACCATTGCCTTTGGCATCCGCAACATCCTGCCCCGCGAGGCGGCCTTTGCCGAAATGCTGCGCGTTCTGCGCCCCGGCGGCAGGGCCTGCATCCTTGAATTCGGTTCCGGGCAGGAGCGCATCTGGGGCGGCCTGTACAACGTGTATCTCAACCACCTGCTGCCCAGGGTTGGCAAAGTATTTTCAAAAGATCCCGGCGCGTACGAGTACCTTGCCGATACAATCCGCAAGTTTCCCTCGGCCCTCAGCCTTGAAAAAGAAATGCGTGCAGCGGGCTTTGAACGTGCATGGCATGAAAAGCTCACGTCCGGCATTGTCTGCCTGCACGTGGGCGAAAAGGCACGCTAGAGCAAATTGGCGTGAAAAAGCAGCCGTTTTCTTGCCATCTGACGGCAAACGGCATCTGAAGGCTCACCGTGCGGCAAGCCAGACACGAGGGTGGGGTAATCCAGGCCTTAGTGCGAGGCCAGCGCCACCAGACCAAGTCCCACGGCCAGGGCGATCAGCCCGAGGACACGGAGGCGGCTTTCCGGCTGGGGCAGCAATTGCAGCAGGGCGCGCCGCATGCCGCCGGGAAAGAGTGTCCAGCAAAGGCCCTCAATAACGATGGCCAGACCAAGAGCGCGGAGAAAAAGGGCGTAATCGAGTTTCATGGTTTTCTGGTGACGGAAAACCAGCCTTTTGTAAAGGAACGAATCATGGCTGCTCACACGGCGCTGCAAAACGGCACAGACATGACCTGCCGGGATTATCCCGCAGGCTCGTTCTGCCCAGCCCTGCGCCCGGCAAACAGCAGCCAAAGGCAGTAATCCTGTGAGCCTGCTGCTTTGCGCCGCCACCGGCCCGGAACTGGCGGGCCTTGTGCCCGGTTTTTCTCCGGCGGGGCTTGCCGCGCCAGCACGGGAAACAACTGAAAGTCCGGCAAAATCCTGGCCAGAAATGCACCTCTGGTCAGTGCGCCTCAAATGTGGCGACGCGCTGTGCTGCATTACCGGGGTTGGCCCCATTAACGCAGCGCTGGCCATGGGCATGGCCCTTTGCAGGGCTAAAGCCGAGGGCACGCCCATTACAGCAGTGCTCAACGCGGGTCTTGCGGGAGCCTTTGATCTGGCAGAGCGCCCGCTTTTGGGGCTGTGCATGGTGAACGAAGAAATCTGGCCGGAATACGGCCTGCACGATGGGCGCTCCGTCACCGCCGAAGCTTTTGGCTTTCCGCAGTGGCAGCCCGCGACCGGGCCTGCGGTGCGCAACCGCCTGCCCCTGGCAGGGCCGGAAGCGCTGGAACGCTTTGGCGCGCGGCAACAACCGGATGTTTTTTTGCCCTGTACATCGCTCACCGTTGCCGGGGTCAGCGCGAGTTTTGCCAGAGCGGCAGACCTGCGCGCCCGCTACCGGGCTGATCTGGAAAATATGGAAGGCTTTGCCGTGGCGTATGCCTGCGCCCGCGAGGGCATCCCTTGTGTGGAGGCGCGCAGCGTTTCCAACAAGGTCGGGCCACGCGCCAATGACGAAAAGGATTTTCCCGGCGCGCTACGCGCGCTCACGCGGGTTTTGCCCGCGCTTAACCTTATCTGAGTAGCATATGATCCAACTGAAAGCACGTCTGGCCCTTGAGCTGCCCGGCATCAACCGCGCTCTGAACAAGGCAGTGGACACCCTGCCGGAACCGGTGCGGCCTGTGGCCCGGCACATTTTTGATGCGGGCGGCAAGCGCCTGCGGCCCCTGCTCACCGTGCTCACGGCCCGCCTGCTGGGCCATGAGGCCAAGAGCATACAGGATCTGGCGATCACGCTGGAGATGCTCCACGCCGCGACCCTGCTGCACGACGATGTGCTGGACAATGCGGTAAGCCGCCGTGGCAAGCCCGCTGCGCATACGCTGTTTGATGTTTCCAGCGTCATTCTTGCGGGCGATGCCCTGCTGGCCGGTGCCAACGCCCTGGTGGCCAATTATGGCGACACGCGTCTGACCCGCTGTTTCTCGGAAGCCACCAGCCGCACGGCGGCGGGTGAAATCCTCGAAATCGCGGCCCAGCGCCGTGTTGATTCGAGCAGCGCCGACTATGAAGACATGGTGCGCGGCAAAACGGCCTGGCTTATCCGTGCTGCCTGTGAAATGGGCGCGCTCGCCGCCGGGGCCGACGATGCGGCAGTGGCCGCTGCCGCCGCCTATGGCGAAAACCTTGGCATGGCCTTTCAGATGGTGGACGATGCCCTTGATTTCGCGCCAGAAAGCGTGACCGGCAAGCCCACTGGCGGCGATGTGCGCGAGGGCAAGCTCACGCCGCCCCTGCGCCTCTACCGCGACAGCCTGAGCACCGCAGAACGCAGCGCCTTTGACGCCGCCTTTTGCGCAGGGCTGATGACGGAAACCGATGCCGCCAGCATTGCCGAGAGCATCCGGCAGGCCGGACACGACGACGCCGTGCGCCGTCAGGCCGATGAATTTCTTGACGCGGCCAGGCAGGCATTAGAAACTCTGCCTGACAGGCCCGAGCGCGAGCTTATGCGCCAGATGGCCGACTACGTGCGCGACAGAAAAAAGTAAGCAGCCAAACCAAGAGGAATGCAAATCATGCTCTATAGGGTGGAAACCGGCCCCCGCGCCGGACTTGACGATACCCAGGGCCGCAAGACGGCCCAGCACCTGCGCAAGGCGCTGAACATTTCTGTTTCTGGCGTTCGCCAGATCAAGGTCTTTACGGCTGACGGGCTTGATGCCGCGCAGGTGGCCCGTCTGCTGAACGAAAGCATCTGGCACGACCCCATCCTTCAGGAAGCCTCCCTTGAACCGCTGCCCCTGCTTGACCCTGCGGCAGACTGGTTTGTGGAAGTGGGCTTCCGCCCCGGCGTGACGGATAACGAGGCCCGCACTGCGCGCGACACCGCCGCCATGGTGCTGGACATTCCGCGCGACAGCCTGCGCGTGTACACTGCCGTGCAGTACCGCATCAGCAGCGACAAGGCCGCGCCCCTCACCCGCGAGCAAGTGGACATGCTGGCCCGCGACCTTTTGTGCAACACGCTCATCCAGCGCTACCGCATCAAGAGCCGTCAGGAATGGGACGCACAGCCCGGCTTTGAAGCGCAGGCCGCCAGGGTTACGGGCGAGATCAACGAAACCGTTGACACCATCGCCCTTTCAGCCATGGATGACGAAGCCCTGACCAAGGCCAGCCGCGAAAATACATGGGCGCTCAACCTCAAGGAAATGCACAGCATCCGCGCTCAGTTCACCGCGCAGGAAGAAGCCGACCGCCGCAAGGCCCTTGGCCTGCCCGCCGACCCCACGGATGTGGAAATGGAAGTGCTGGCACAGACATGGTCCGAGCACTGCAAGCACAAGATTTTCGCCTCGCGCATCAATTATACCGATGCCGCCACGGGCCGCAGCGAAGTGGTGGACAACCTCTACAAGACCTGCATCCGCGACGCCACGGCCATGCTGCGCGAGCGCATGGGCGAAGACGACTACTGCAAGTCTGTTTTCAAGGACAACGCGGGCGTTATCGCCTTTATCAACGGCTACGATGCCTGCATCAAGGTTGAAACCCACAACAGTCCTTCGGCGCTCGACCCGTACGGCGGCGCGCTCACCGGCATTGTGGGCGTGAACCGCGACCCCATGGGCACCGGCATGGGCGCGGAACTGGTGTGCAATACGGACGTGTTCTGCTTTGCCTCGCCCTTCCACGATAAAAACCTGCCCCCGCGCCTGCTGCACCCCCGCCGCGTGCTGGAAGGCGTGCGCGAAGGCGTGGAGCACGGCGGCAACAAGTCGGGCATTCCCACGGTCAACGGTTCGCTGGTTTTTGACGAGCGCTATCTTGGCAAGCCGCTGGTTTACTGCGGCACCGTGGGCATCATCCCCGCAGAGATTCATGGCCGCCCCGGCTGGTTCAAGCAGGCCGAGGAAGGCGACTACATTGTTATGACCGGCGGCCGCATCGGCAAGGACGGCATCCACGGCGCAACCTTCTCTTCTGAAGAGTTGCACGAAGGCTCGCCCGCCACTGCGGTGCAGATCGGCGACCCCATCACCCAGCGCAAGATGTACGACTTCATCATGCGCGCCCGCGATTTGGGCCTGTACCACGCCATCACCGACAACGGCGCTGGCGGCCTTTCCTCCTCAGTGGGCGAAATGGCCGAGGACACGGGCGGCTGCGTGCTGGATATCGCCAAAGCCCCGCTGAAATACGATGGCCTGCGCCCCTGGGAGATTCTGCTTTCTGAAGCGCAGGAGCGCATGACCCTGGCCGTTTCGCCGGAAAAGCTCGATGAATTCATGGCCCTTGCTGCGCGCATGGATGTGGAAGCCACAGCCCTTGGCCGCTTCACCACCTCCGGCTTCTTTGAAGTGCGCTACCACGACCGCATCATTGCCTCCATGCCCATGGAATTCATGCACGACGGCGTGCCGCAGCTTGAGCTTGAAGCTGAATGGAAGGCCCCGGAAGTTACCGATGTCACCGTGGACGTGGCCGAAGTTGAGCAGACCGCCTTTTTGCAGCGCATGCTCGGCACGCTCAATATCTGCTCCAAGGAATACATCATCCGCCAGTATGACCACGAGGTGCGCGGCGGGAGCGTGGTGAAGCCCCTCGTGGGCGTCAAGCGCGACGGCCCGGCAGACGCGGGCGTTATCCGCCCCCTGCTGGAATCGGACGCGGGCCTTGTGATCTCCCACGGCATCTGCCCCAAATTCAGCGATTACGACACATACTGGATGATGGCCAACGCCATGGACGAAGCCATCCGCAACGCCGTTGCCGTGGGTGCGGACCCCGACGCTCTGGCGGGCGTGGACAACTTCTGCTGGTGCGACCCGGTGGTCAGCCCCTCCAACCCCGATGGACGCTACAAGCTGGCTCAGCTTGTACGCGCCTGCCGCGCCCTGCGCCAGTTTTCGCTGGCCTACGGCGTGCCGTGCATCTCGGGCAAGGACTCCATGAAGAACGACTACACCGGCGGCGGCGAGCGCATTTCCATTCCGCCCACGGTGCTGTTCTCCATTCTTGGCGTCATCCGCAACGTCACTGCGGCCCAGACCTCTGACTTCAAGCAACCCGGCGATGCCATCTACGTGCTCGGCGGTACCTGGCGTGAAATGGCTGGCAGCGAAGCAGCTACCGAACTGGGCCTCAAGGGTGGCCGCGTTCCCCATGTGGACGCCTCCAACGCCATGCTGCGCTACCGCGCGGTCAACGCCCTCATGGGCCAGCGCGCCATTTCCGCCTGCCACGACTGCTCTGACGGCGGCCTTGCCGTAGCCATTGCAGAAATGTGCATCGGTGGCCGCCTGGGTGCGGAAATCAACCTTGATGCCGTGCCAGCCCTTGAAGCCATGAACGTGACCGAACTGCTCTACAGCGAAAGCGCCAGCCGCCTGGTTGTGAGCGTCAAGCCCGATCTGGCCATGATTCTCGATGCGCTGGGAATGTGGCAGCCCTGCACCCGCATTGGTACTGTCACCGGTAACGGTCAACTGACCATGAAATCCGGCGACAGCATCATCGTCAACTCTTCGGTGGAAGATCTGGCCCGCGCCTTCAAGCGTACGCTGGACTGGTAACACCGCTGCGACTGAACTGTCGGGGCTTTGCGGCCGCCTGCCCTTTTTTATTTGGTGGAATCCGGCGCTGTTCTCTGCATTTTTGCATAAATATTTCTGCTGCGCACAGGGCTTTTTCCTCGGCTTCATGCCAGTTCGCCACGCCGCTCGAGCATGCCGATTTCATACTCCCCTACTGCATTTTTGACATTTTCTAGACTATCTTTTTCAATAACTATTTGAATTAAAAGATTTTATCAGTTTGACATGGAGTATTTTTTTACTGTATAGTGCCTCCACAAAGAACAGGCATTCCCCTGGGGAACCGATGGACGTTGAGCGCAAGGCGCGCTTGCTGCCATCATTGGAAGGTTCCTGGGGTCAGAACCGCGGGCGCGGTTCGTCCGGCAATTTCGCTGGCCAGCCTCGAACACTAACAAAGGAACGATCATGAAGTATTCACGCTGGCCATTAGTGCTGGCGGCCATAGCCTTATGCATGCTTTTGGCCTCCCCCATGAACGCCGACGCGGCTTCACAAAGCGCTCCCTCCGATCAAAAGCATTCGAACGCTACCCCCCACGCCGCCAAAAAGTCCTCCGGCGACACTGAAACTCGCAAATCCAAACGCGAAAAGACCAGTGACAAAACCGCCTCTTCGCACAGCTCGCGCTCCAAGCGCGATAAAGCTGAATTGCGCTCCAAATCCAAGCAACGCAAATCCTCATCCACTGCGTCCTTATCCGAAAAAGAACGCCGGGATAGCACCGACAGCCGTGATATCTGGCTGAAACGCGCTCAGGAGAGCGAAATCATGTCCGGCAAGGCCTCCTGGTACGGACGGGATTTCCACGGCGGCTCCACCGCCAGCGGGCTTGATTACGACATGTATACCTTTACCGCCGCGCACCGCACCCTGCCCATGGGCACGGTTGTTCGCGTCACCGACCAGAATAACGGCAAGAGCGTTATGGTCTGCGTGACGGACAGAGGCCCCTTTGTGCGCGGGCGCATCATTGATCTTTCCTTTGCCGCAGCGCAACAGATTGATATTGATGACAAAGGCATCAGCAAGGTCAAGCTGGAAGTCATCAGCGACGAAAGCGGCACGCCCCTCAAACCCGATGAAGCATATTTTGTACGCTACAACGCCGCTCAGGGTGATGAAAAAATCGGCCCCTTCCGCGCATTTGCGGATGCTGCGGCCATGCATGAAGCACTGCGCCAGGTTCACCCCGAGGCTGAAGTGGTCATGGATCAATCCAAGTAACAGCGCAATACCTTCCGCGCTGCACACGCGCGAAAACGTCCCCGGTTTGTACCGGGGACGTTTTTTTATGCCGTGCGCAAGCTTGCCACACTGCGGCTTCCCCGGTATGGAATCTGTTTGTTGTTCCCCACCAAGAAGGATGTCATGGGCTTTTTTTACAGTATTCTTTCTTCTGCGGCCTTTGGCCTTATCCCGTTGTTTACACTACCGCTGATGCATGGCGGCGTTTCAGGGCCTTCCGCCCTGTTCTATCGCTTTGCCATTGCCACTGTGGTGCTGGGCATAGTGCTTGCCGTACGCGGCGAAAGATTCAGCGCGCGCGGCATTGATCTGTGCAAACTTGCTGGCATGAGTTCCATGTATACCATGGCGGCCCTGCTCTTTTTTTGGGGATTCAAGCACATGCCGAGCGGCGTTGTGGCAACGCTGCAATTTACCTATCCAGTCATGGTCATGCTGATCATGATTGTGTTTTATCACGAGCGCTTCTCGTGGATCACGGCCCTGTCCATCCTGCTGGCAATCGCTGGCGTTTATCTGCTCTGCGGCGGAAGTGATGGCGACATGGGCGGGGCAAGCCTGCTGGCCGTGGCCCTGCTTCTGCTTTCCGCACTGTGCAACGCCGTATACATCACAACCATTTATGCCGCGCGCATTCCCAACATGAGCGGGCTTGTGATGACTTTTTACGTGCTGGCCTTTGGGGCGGTTATTTCCGGGGCCAACGCCCTGTTGTCAGACTCGTTCCAGCCCCTGCACTCATGGTGGGAACTGCTGCTCGCAACTTTGCTGGCCGTGGTGACAGCCGTTATTTCAAACCTCACTCTCATTCTTGCCGTACAGCGCATCGGCTCCACGCTGCAACTTTTTAACATGAGAGTTTGATCCTGGCTCAGGATGAACG
>OLQM01003965.1_pt1 | contig 12028 bp, 9 predicted proteins | sample 1673161 | NCBI WGS metagenome assembly OLQM01 (sample SAMEA3136761, study PRJEB25190) | human gut metagenome | reverse complement strand
TAAGCACTTTTATTTGTATAAAACAAGAGTTTTTGCAAATAATTCTGCATGTTCCTGACACTGCTACATCAGGGAAGAATCAAAGAACTGGTGCGGGAGATCAATGTCTACAGCAGAAAATACCGCAGGAGCCGCAAGTGGATCTGGCGGGATCTTCTCACGGCGGAAGCCGGTGGGGATCATGAAGCGGTGTCCCGGTATATGTATGACAAAAGTGCCTTGCGGCAGATCGGAGAATATGAAGTAAAGCTGTCTCTGGCCACCGGAGTGGTGCCCAGAGATCCCACCAGAGACAAGCGGCTGATCGCACTGGTGCTAAGTCTCCCGGTGGAACAGTTCACCCATGCCGGGCAGGAGAGACGCCTGGTTCGGCAGTATTTACAGGGGAAGATCCCGGAAGAGATTCTGGCGGATGAATTCCACAAGGGAAGACAGGGCGTGGGAAGCGGGGAACTGCTCGCCTTGCAGTGGGAACGGATCTGTGAGGAACTGTCGGGGATTCCGGGTGAGACGATGTCCGGGGAAAACGGGCACTCAAAAGCAGACATGGTGCGTGGCTTTTATGTGGGCCTGGCACAGGAATATCGGAGAAGGTTTGAGGTATGATGGAATATTTTTACAGAATCTACGGACTGCGGGTGCAGTCGCAGATCCCCTTTTCGGAGGCAGTACCGGAGACGGCGGGAGAGGCAGAGGTAAAAATTGTATTCGGAAGGATGCCGGATTTCCTGCTGGAAGCGGGACAGAAGGGCTACGGGACCTGGACAAACGGCTTTGTATCGGCCTGGTTCCGCATCCGGGACGGACCCTCCTTGGTGTACCACAGCGCGTCGCCGTTGGCGGGGTTGACGCCTGCGAACCGGTTGAGGTAGAACTCGCCGAAGGAGTGCCCCACGACCAGTTTGGTGTTGGTGCTCGAAAGCTCGTATTCGCTGACCCCGCTGTAGAGCTTGGTCATCTTGTTCCTGTTGTAGGAGACGTTGGCGTTCACGCTCCACACGAAATCCTTGTGCTGGATGACGTCGGCGGCCAGGCTCACCTCGACGCCGCGGTTGGTCATGTCGCCCACGTTGTCCCAGCGGAAGCCGAAGCCGTTGGAGGTGGTGTAGGAAACGGGAACCTCCATGAGCATGGCGCTGTTCTTCTTGTGGTAGAGTTCGACGTCCACGTTCAGGCGGTTCCAGAAGCCCAGGTGCACGGCCAGGTTGGTGATCCACAGCTTCTCCCACTGCAGGTCTTCGTTGCCCGGCTGCGAGGGGGCGATGCCGGCGTCGCCGTAGTAGTTCAGGCCGCCGCTCACAAGCGCCATGTGTTCGTAGTTGGGGATCGACGAGTTACCCGAGGTACCCGTGCTGAAGGCGATCTGCGCGTTGGTGAGCCAGCGGCGCGAGTTCTCCATGAATTTCTCGTTGCGCAGGTTCCACATCATGCCCACCGAGCCGAACGCCGCCCAGCGTCCCGAGGTGCCGAAGCGCGAGGAGCCGTCGGTACGGACGGAGAAGTCGACGTAGTAACGGTCGGCGTAGTTGTATTCGCCGCGCGCGAAGAACGACAGGAAGGCGTAGTTGTCGTCGGTGACGTCGCTCCACGACGTGGCACGCGTTCCCGACGAGATGTTGACCAGCTTGTCGTTGTTCTGGCCGCGGGTCGCCAGCGTGAACTCCTCGTAGCTGTAATCGACGCCCTCCTGGCCCAACAGGAAGTTGAACGAGTGCCCGCCGTCGAGCGAGAAGCGGTAGTTGATCGTGTTGGTGACCGAAAGGCTCATGCCGTCGGTCGAGTAGCGCTGCGCCGTGCCCGAGCCCAGGTTGGGCGGGTAGTTGGGGTAGGAGGCGCCGAAGCCCGTCGTGTGCGAATAGTCCACGCCGAACTGCGACCGGATGGTGAGCCCCTCGATGGGGGTGGCCTCGGCGAAGAGCGTCGAGATCACCTTGTATTTCTTATAGGAGATCTTGTTGTTGGCCAGCCATTCGAGCGGGTTCTGGCCCTCGCCCTTCCAGGTGCCGTCCTTGATCGAGGCCAGCGAGCCGTCGGGACGGTGGGGATTCCAGTACGGCATCATGAAACGTGCGGCCGAGATGGGGGTCACGAGCGTATATTGGCCCGATTCGGCGCGTTCGATGGTCTGGTAGTTCATCATCGTGTTGGTGCCGAGCTTGAGCCATTTGGCGGCCTGCTGCTCGACGTTGGCGCGGAGCGAGAAACGCTCGAAGGCCGAACCTACGGCGATGCCCTCCTGGTTGTAGTAGCCGCCCGAGACGTAGTAATTGGTCTTGTCGGTGGCCCCCGAAACCGAAAGTTCGTAGTTCTGGAGCAGGGCGGCATCGTTGAACACCTCGTCGAGCCAGTTGACGTTGGTCTTGCCCAGGACGTTGTAGTTCTTGCCGTCGGTGAACCCGATCTCCTTCTCGTACCGGATGCGTTCGTCGGTGTCCATCAGATCCCAGTTGCCGTAGGCGATCTGCGAGAAACCGAGCTGCATGCGGTAGTTGATCTTCGCCCGCTCGGCCATGCGCCCGCGCTTGGTCGTGATGACGATCACGCCGTTGGCCGCGCGCGCACCATATATAGAGGTGGAGGAGGCGTCCTTGAGCACCGAGATGCTCTCGATGTCGGCCGGGTTGATGGCGTTGAAGTCGGAACTGGCGATGGCGACCCCGTCGAGGATGTAGAGCGGCGAGGTACCCGAGTTGATCGAGTTCATGCCCCGGATCATCATCGTTGCCGACGTGCTCGGCTCACCCGAATTGGAAAGTACCGTCAGTCCGGGAACCTGTCCCTGAATGGCCTGGTCGAACGCCGCCGTAGGGGTGTTCTCGACCTTTTCGGCCTTGACGGTCGATACCGACCCGGCGATGGTGCCCTTCTTGCGGACACCGTAAGCGATGACCACCACGTCGTCGAGCGCCTGTGCCTCGCTCTCGAGGGAGACGTTGTAGGTCAGCGAGGCGCTGCCGCCCGGAACCGTAAAGGTGGCGGGCTTGTAGCCGATGTACTGGAAGGTGAGCGTCGTCCCTGCGGCGACGCTGATCGAGTAGCTTCCGTCCGCAAGGGTGCTCACCCCGCTGGTGGCCCCGGAAATCACGTTGACCCCGATGAGGGGTTGCTTGTCATCCGCCGAGGTGACGATGCCTCTGACGGTCACATTTCCCCCCCCCTGAGCTACGGACATCGCCGGCAAGGCACATAGGAAAAATGCAAGAATGTTGAGTAGAAGTTTCGTTTTTTGCATAAGTAAATGATACTTTCTTACGCGACAAAGAAAAATAATTAAAACGAATTTGCCAAATGTTCAAAATAGATGAAATGTAAGCAGGAGAGTTCGGAAAGGGTCTTTCCGGCCCTCTTTTCAGGGCGAAAACAGGTGCTATAAGACTAAATATAAATAACTTAACATTTTGTTTTAACCCGAAGAACCATTGTTGAACACGGGTTAAAATATTTTTATAAAAACGAAAATAAAATTCAATATATTTTGAATATTTTGGGGTTTCGGGCGAAAAAATACCCTCCGGTACGGTTTGATATGCGGTGAGTTTCCGGACGTAGGTGCTTCTGGATACCTTATTTTTTAATATTATTTAATATATACCAACCTGCGGGGTGGTTTTTTGAAAAAATATAAAAAATATAAAAATATTTTTCGCCGGAGGGGACGAACTTCCCCGAAAACCTGAGGAGATAACAATTTTCCGGCAATCGGTGGTGTACGGAGGAAATACGCGAAACCCCGTAAAGAGTTCTCAAAGGGGATTTTATCGGGGGCGATTAGGCTGAAACGGGAAGTAAAGTAAAGGATGCGCAGTTTTTTGGTGTATTATGCTTACAGATTGTAAGTGATATGCCGTGATTTCATTTTAATACATAACATCAACCCCTATTTGCGCCCGCGGGTCAATGCTTTGGTCGGCGGCGGGTTGTAGCCCCCGTGCATCGCTGCTGTGGGCAACCCGCGGTGCGTCACGGCCGTGGTCTGTTCCGGCGGGTCACTGCCCCTTCCCGCCCCGGAAGCGGGCGCGGTACTGACTGGGGCTGAGCCGCTCGCGGAGGCGGAAAAAGAGCGAGAAGGCGCTCACGCTTTCGAAGCCGAGCGCATAGGCTATTTCCGAGATGCTGTGGGCTGTCGTCGCGAGCAGTTCCCGGGCCTTGTTGAGCCGCATCGTGTGCTGGTATTGCGCCGGCGCCATCCCCACGTATTCGCGGAAGACGCGGCGGAACCACGTGTAGCCCATGCCCACTTCGCGGGCGATCTGTTCGGGCGAGCGGTTGCGGCCGAAGTCTGTGCGCATGATGGCTTTCGCGCGGTTGATCTTCTCGACGACGGGATTGTCGGAGTAGAGCAGGTTGCTGTGCTTGAAGAGCACCGACCCCAGGATGTGGAGCACGATGCTCGAAATGAGCGGCTGGAATCCCACGCGCTCCTCCTCGACCGTGCCGATGATCTCGCGGTAGCACCGCTCGATACCGCCGCTGCACCCGATTCGCAGCAGGGGGCGCCGGCGGCAGAGGAACCCCTGCTGCTCCAGGCGGTCGATATTGGCGCCGCGGAAGCCGACCCACCACTCCGTCCATCCGGTGCCGGGGTCGGGCGAATAGGAGTGCCATTCGTTGGGGAAGAGCAGGAGCATGGTGCCCGCCTCGACCGTCTGCGACGGGCAGGATGCCGACTCGAAGCGCCCCCGCCCGGCGGTGATGTAGACCAGCTGGTACTCGTCGAGCGTGCGGCCGCTGCCTTTGTAAAACAGGTAGTGCTCGGGGTGTTCCGAGACGGGGTAGGGCGTCCCCGGCGGGACGTGCTGGTGCCCGGCTGTGGTGCAGACGATGCCCCACTGCTCGTCGCGCGGGGAGACTGGCAGGTAGTGAAGGATGCTCAGCGGCCGGTCGTCCATAGTGTCAAATCTATATATAGTTTGTCAAAACCATCAACAAAGGTAGGGAAAAGATTGTATAGTTTTGCATCAGTAACCTAAAACTTTCCGTGATGAACCGTTATTTCGTCGGTGTCGATCTCGGTGCCACGAGCGGCCGTGTCATTCTCGCCACGCTCTGCGGCGACGGCATCGCCCTCGAAGTTCTGCACCGCTTCCCGAACCGCCTGCTCGCACTCGGCGGCAAATTCTATTGGAACATCTACTCCCTCTACGAAGAGATCCTGCACGGCCTGACGCTGGCCGGGCAGCGAAGGATTTCGGTTGATTCGATCGGTATCGACACGTGGGGCGTCGACATGGCCTGCGTGGCGGCCGACGGTACGCTGGCCGGGCTTCCGAGGGCTTACCGCGATCCCTATACCAACGGGGGTCCCGAGGAGTTCTTCCGGAAAATACCCCGGCAGGAAGTGTACCGCCGCACGGGTATCCAGATCATGAATTTCAATTCGCTCTTCCAGCTCCGTGCCGCGCGCGGGGAGGGGATGTCGGCGCTGGAAAATGCCGCGTCGGTGCTTTTCATGCCCGACGCGCTGTCGTACCTGCTCACCGGCGAGAAGGTATGCGAGTATACGATCCTCTCGACGTCGCAGTTCATGGATCCCCGTACGCGGGAGATCGACGGCCTGCTGCTGCGCGAGGCGGGTGTCGATCCCGCGCTTTTCCCGCGGGTGGTGATGCCCGGCCGGAGGATCGGGGCGCTCTGCGACGCCGTGGCCCGGCAGACCGGGCTGGGGGCGGTGCCCGTGGTGGCCGTCGCGGGGCACGATACGGCTTCGGCCGTGGCGGCCGTACCCGCCTGGAACGGGCGCTTCGCCTACCTCTCGTCGGGGACGTGGTCGCTGATGGGCATCGAGGTGCGGGAGCCGATCATTACGGAGGAGTCCTATGCGATGAACTTCACCAACGAGGGCGGCGTGGACGGCACGGTGCGTTTCCTGAAGAACATCACCGGCATGTGGCTGCTCGAACAGTGCCGCGCGGTGTGGAGCCACCAGGGCAGGGAGTATAGCTATGAAGAGATCGTGCGCATGACCGAGGGCGCCGCCCCGTCGCCGGGGGTCATCGACCCCGATGCCGCAGAGTTCGCCGCGCCGACCGACATGCCGCAGGCGATCCGCGCGTGGTGCGTGGCGCACGGCGTCCCCGTCCCGGCGGACGATGCGGCGCTGATGCGGCTGATCTTCGACTCGCTGGCCGCGAAATACGCCGAGGTGCTCGGTAAATTGCGGCGGCTGGCGCCGTTCGAAATCGAATGCCTGCACGTCATCGGCGGCGGCGCACAGAACGACCTGCTGAATCGGATGACGGCCGACGCTGTCGGCATCCCCGTCGTGGCGGGCCCTGCCGAAGCCACGGCGCTGGGCAACATCATGGTGCAGGCGCGTGCCGCGGGCGTGGTCTCTTCGCTGGCCGAAATGCGGCGCTACATCGGCCGCTCGATCGAAACGAAAACATATCAACCGAAAAAATAAAACTGTCATTCTTATGAAAACGGAACTTATCGAAAAGGCATACGCCATCGCGCGGGAACGCTATGCGGGGATCGGCGTAGACACCGAAAAGGCGCTCGCGGCGCTTCAGAACATCTCCCTGTCGCTCCACTGCTGGCAGGCGGACGACGTGACGGGCTTCGAAAACCGGGGCGGCGACCTCACGGGCGGCATCCAGGCCACGGGCAACTACCCGGGCAAAGCCCGCAACATCGGGGAGCTGCGTGCCGACATCCTCAAGGCCAAGTCGTTCATCCCCGGTACGCACCGCCTGAACCTGCACGAGATCTACGGCGAGTTCGGCGGCGAGACGGTCGACCGCGACCAGGTGGAGCCCCGGCATTTCCAGGGCTGGATCGAGTGGGCGAAAGAGCACGGCATGAAGCTCGACTTCAACTCGACGTCGTTCTCGCACCCCAAGAGCGGCGATCTCTCGCTGGCGAACCCCGACCCCGGAATCCGGGCCTTCTGGGTGGAACACACCAAGCGCTGCCGCGCCATTGCCGAAGAGATGGGCCGTGCGCAGGGCGACCCCTCGATCATGAACCTCTGGGTGCACGACGGCTCGAAAGACCTTACGGTGAACCGCATGCTCTACCGCGAGCTGCTGCGCGACTCGCTCGACCGCATCTTCGAGACCGAATACGACCACATGAAGGACTGCATCGAGTCGAAGGTGTTCGGCATCGGGCTGGAGAGCTATACCGTCGGGAGCAACGACTTCTACATCGGCTACGGAGCCAGCCGCGGCAAGATCGTGACCCTCGACACGGGGCATTTCCACCCCACGGAGATCGTGGCCGACAAGATTTCGTCGCTGCTGCTGTTCATCCCCGAGGTGATGCTGCACGTGTCGCGCCCGGTGCGCTGGGATTCCGACCACGTGACGATCATGAACGACGATACGCTGGAGCTGTGCAAGGAGATCGTACGCTGCGATGCGCTCGACCGCGTACATATCGGGCTGGATTATTTCGATGCCTCGATCAACCGCATCGGCGCCTATGTCATCGGTTCGCGCGCCACGCAGAAGTGCCTGATGCAGGCGTTGCTCGAACCGCTTGCGCAGCTTCGCCGGTACGAGGCTGCCGGACAGGGCTTCGAGCGCCTGGCGCTGCTCGAAGAGTCGAAGTCGCTGCCCTGGAACGCCGTATGGGACATGTTCTGCCTGCGCAACGACGTGCCCGTGGGCGAGGAGTTCATCGCCGGGATCCAGCAGTACGAAAGGGAAGTAACCTCCAAACGCTAAGGCCATGTACCGCATCGTACTGAACGAGACGTCGTACTACGGCGCAGGGTGCCGCTCGGTGATCGCCGACGAGATCCGCAAGCGGGGCTTTAAAAAGGTGCTGCTCGTAACGGACAAAGACCTCATCCGGTTCGGCGTGGCCGCGAAGATCGAGGAGGTGCTCCGCGGGGCGGACATTCCCTATGAGATTTACAGCCAGATCAAGGCCAACCCCACGATCCGCAACGTGCAGCAGGGCGTCGAGGCGTTCAAGGCTTCGGGCGCCGACTGCATGGTGGCGCTGGGCGGCGGCTCGTCGATCGACACGGCCAAGGCCGTGGGCATCATCGTCAACAACCCCGGGTTCGCCGACGTGCGCTCGTTGGAGGGCGTGGCCGACACCAAGCACCGCGCCGTGCCGACCTTCGCCGTGCCGACGACCGCGGGAACGGCGGCCGAGGTGACGATCAACTATGTCATCACCGACGAGGAGAACCGCAAGAAGATGGTCTGCGTCGATCCCAACGACATCCCGATGTGCGCGGTGATCGACTGCGAGCTGATGATGTCGATGCCCCGGGGGCTGACGGCCGCCACGGGCATGGACGCCCTGACGCACGCCATCGAAGGGTATATCACGCCCGGGGCGTGGACGATGAGCGACATGTTCGAGCTGAAGGCCATCGAGCTGGTCGCCGCGCACTTGCGGAATGCCGTCGAGGACGGCAGCGACCCCGTCGCCCGCAACGGCATGGCCGAGGCGCAGTACATCGCGGGCATGGGTTTCTCGAACGTCGGGCTGGGCATCGTGCACTCGATGGCGCACCCCCTGGGGGCGTTCTACGACACGCCGCACGGCGTGGCGAACGCACTGCTGCTGCCCTATGTGATGGAATACAACGCCGAGTCGCCCTCGCGCGCCAAATACCTCGACATCGCGCGGGCGATGGGCGTCGATACCGCGGGCATGAGCGTCGACGAGGGCGTCGCCGCGGCGGTCAGGGCCGTGCGCGACCTGTCGCTCAGCATCGGTATTCCGCAGCACCTGCACGAGATCGGCGTGAGGGAGGAGGACATCCCCGCGCTGGCCGTGGCGGCGTTCAACGACGTCTGCACGGGCGGCAACCCGCGTCCGACCTCGGTTGGGGATATCGAAAAACTATACCGTACAGCATTCTAAAACAAAGGCCATGAATACGCTTCTCGGACTTCTGATTATCGCCGTCGGCAGCTTTTGCCAGTCGAGCTCCTATGTACCCATCAAAAAGGTGAAGGAGTGGTCGTGGGAGAGCTTCTGGCTGGTACAGGGCATCTTCGCATGGCTGGTGTTCCCGCTGCTGGGGGCACTGCTGGCGGTTCCCGCGGGCAGCTCGCTCGGGGAAATCCTCTCGACCGACCCCTCCGCCGCCTTCAAGGCCGCCGGCTACGGCGTGCTGTGGGGTGTGGGCGGCCTGACGTTCGGGCTGTCGATGCGCTACCTCGGGGTGGCACTCGGGCAGTCGATCGCCCTGGGCACCTGCGCCGGGTTCGGCACCCTCTTCCCCGCCATCTTCGCGGGCGAAAACCTCTTTGCGGGCAAAGGGCTCGTACTGCTGCTGGGGGTCTCGATTACGCTGGCGGGCATCGCCGTGATCGGCTACGCCGGGTCGCTGCGCTCGCAGAACATGACCGACGAGGAGAAACGCGCCGCCGTCAAGGACTTCGCCCTTACGAAGGGGCTGGCCGTGGCGTTGCTGGCGGGCGTGATGAGCGCCTGCTTCAACCTCGGGCTGGAGGCCGGGCGGCCGTTGCAGGTCGAGGGCGGCAGCGCCCTGTTCCGCACGCTGCCCGCCACGCTGATGGTGACGCTCGGGGGCTTCGTGACCAATGCCGCCTACTGCCTGTGGCAGAATGCGCGCAACCGCACGTTCGGCGACTACGGCAAGGGGTCGCTCTATGCCAACAACCTGCTGTTCTGCGCGTTGGCCGGGGCACTGTGGTACTCGCAGTTCTTCGGCTTCGGCATCGGGCAGACCTTCTTCGAGCCCGGGTCGGTCGTGGCGGCATTCGCCTGGTGCATCCTCATGGCACTCAACGTCACCTTCTCCAACGTGTGGGGCATTATCCTCCGGGAGTGGCGCGGCGTGTCGGCCAAGACCGTGGGCGTATTGGTCTGCGGCCTGGCGATCCTGATTTTCTCACTCGTATTTCCTAATTTGTTCTGACGATGAAATCCATACTCGAAAACCGCCCGGCGCTGGCCGCCGAGGTGGACAAAGTGGCCGAAACGGCCGGCTACCTCTGGCAGAAGGGGTGGGCCGAACGCAACGGCGGCAACATCACGGTAAACATCACGGAGCACGTCGACGACGCGATCCGCGCGATGGAGCCGGTCAGCGGGCGTTTCCCGATCGGCACCACACTGCCCCGCCTCAAGGGGTGCTATTTCTTCTGCAAGGGTACCAACAAACGTATGCGCGACCTGGCGCGCCGCCCGATGGAGAACGGCTCGGTAATCCGCATTCTCGACGACTGCGCGTCGTACGAGATCATCGCCGACAAGGCGGTGAAACCCACCTCGGAGCTGGCCTCGCATCTGGCGATGCACAACCAGATGATCGCCTCGGGCAACGGCTACAAGGCGGCGCTGCACACCCATCCCATCGACCTGATCGCCATGACGCATAACCCTGCGTTCCTCGAAAAGGACGTCTTGACCAACCTCCTGTGGAGCATGATTCCCGAGACGCGGGCCTTCTGCCCCAAGGGGCTGGGAATCGTCCCCTATAAGATGCCCTCGTCGGTCGAACTGGCCGAGGCCACCATCGCGCAGCTGCGCGAGTACGACGTGGTGATGTGGGAGAAACACGGCGTATGTGCCGTAGGGCCCGACATCTTCGAGGCGTTCGACCAGGTCGACGTGCTCTCGAAATCGGCGCAGATCTACCTCACGGCCCGTTCGATGGGCTTCGAGCCCACCGGGACGACGCAGGAGCAGATGGATGAATTGAAACGGGCGTTCAACCTCTGATCCAACGATGCCCCCGGGCGGGGAGGGCATTCCCCGCCGTGAGCGGCGGCCGACGGGCATCCCCGTATGCCGGAAGCCTGCGGACGGGGTATCCCTGCGGCTTCGGGCGCCGGAGCTGTCCGTACTTGTACCCCGGAACGCGGCGGGTGCCGTTGCCGCCGGAGGACGGAAACGATAATTTTACCGTTTTATGAAAAAGATACTCTTAACGCTTTGTTTTGCGGCTGCCGCGCTGGGTGCGCAGGCCGCGGCACCGTGTACGCCCGTGGGGCTGCGGTGCGAACATCTGGAGGCGCCGCTGGGCATCGACGCCCCGGCGCCGCGACTGGGCTGGCGTCTGGATGACAGCCGTTCCGGGGCACTCCAGCGGGCTTACAGGGTCGTCGTGGGGCGGGATTCCGCCGCCGTGGCCGCCGGACGCGGTGACGTGTGGGATTCGGGGCGCACGGATTCGGACGGGATGCTCGTCCGTTACGCCGGGCCGCAGCTCGATCCCTTCACCCGTTATTATTGGGCCGTGACGGTTTGGGACAAGGACTACGCGCGCTCCTCGTCCGGGGTCGCGGCGTTCGAGACCGGCATGATGGGGGTCGGGAACTGGCAGGGATGCTGGATCAGCGACCACCACGACATAAACCATAAGCCAGCGCCCTATTTCCGCAAGGAGTTCTCCGTGGGCAAACGCGTGAAATCGGCCCGCGCCTATGTCGCGGCAGCCGGGTTGTACGAACTCCATATCAACGGGCGGAAGGTCGGCGACCACCGCCTCGACCCGATGTATACGCGCTTCGACCGCCGGAACCTCTACGTCACCTACGACGTGACGCGGCAGTTGCAGGACGGCACCGGCGGGAATGGTGGTCTCGGTGCTGTCCACACCGTCGGCACCCAGCAGGATGCCGGTAAAGCCTGCGCTGCGGGCCTGGGGCACCAGATAGGGGCCCATCACGTCATAGTAGAACGGGGTAAATACCAGCTCGGCACCGGCGGAAACCATCTTGTTGAACTGGTTGGTGTAGTCCACCTCGGTCATGGTAGCCACGGACTCCTCAGCCACTACCTCCAGCCCCTTGCTCTGGCAGGCCGCGATGAACGCGTCACGCAGACCGGCGGAGTAGGTATCGGCGGAGCAGTAGACCACGCCCACCTTGGTATAGCCCTCGTCCAGCGCGTACTGGGCGGCCAGCTCACCCTGGAAGGAATCGCGGAAGCAGGTACGGAACACATAGTCCATGGTGGTCGTCAGTGAATCCGCCGTGCCGGTGGGGGTGATCAGGACCACGCCCTCGGAGTTGGCGATGGCGGTGATGGCAGAGGTGCAGCCGGAGGTGGCGGCCGACGGTATATCCGCCGCTGCCGCTTTCGCGGG
>OLQM01003940.1_pt1 | contig 12132 bp, 10 predicted proteins | sample 1673161 | NCBI WGS metagenome assembly OLQM01 (sample SAMEA3136761, study PRJEB25190) | human gut metagenome | reverse complement strand
TCGCGCATAAATAATACAACATAATTATACTTTAAATTTGGTTTTATTTCCTGTTTATCCAAGCAGGCTGTAAATTTTAAACAATTCTTAGTTCAATGATATATTTTATGACAATTTAAATACACTTTTTTTAGTTACTATATTGTACATTTTTTTTGAACCAAAAAATATTTTTTACACTGCAACATCTTAAAATTAACCATGATCATATTATTTTTATATAATAAAATCTTCTAAATCCATTCCTTCTTTTTATTCAAGACGAATATTTCTTTATTATTCATTTTTTTATTCTCGTATCCATTTTCTGTATATCTATACTAAACAAAAATAGTTCCGATAGATCTTAAATCATGGAATTGATTTCATGATTCCAACAACAAGTGTTATAATTAGGTTTCTTATTTTATATAAACCACAACACCGAGCACTACTAACCAATAAGACTATAGTGGAGAAGCATCATGAAGTTGAGTGTCAAGTTATCCCTGATGGCAGGTTTTTTAATGGTTCTGACTGTTGCCCTTGGACTTTTCAGCCTTGTGCAGATGTCAAAAATCAATGACGGCTCAACAGACATCAATCAGAACTGGCTTCCGTCCACACGATACGCCTTGAATCTCAATATAGACATGACTGGCTTTAGGCTGGCGCAGGTACAGCTTGCCAACAGTCCTGAAGCGCAGGACAGGGCGCACTACCAGACCCGCATGGACGCTTATTTGAAGAGTATTGAAACGAATAAAGCCAAGTATGCGGCCCTCATTGCTTCGCCTGAAGAAAGAAAGGTTTATGAGGCGTTTCTGCGCGAATGGCAGAGCTATCTGGATACTTCCAAACAAATTGTTCGTCTTGCAGATCAAGGACAAATGGATGAAGCGCGAAGCCTCACCCGGGGTGAAACACGCGCTGTTTTTGAAAAGTGCAGCACCAGCCTGACTGAACTTGTCCGCATAAATACGGAAGGCAGCCTGGCCGCCAGCAAAGGCTGCGACGACTTGTATGCCTCGGCAAAACTTTTGGTTATCTGCCTGCTGGTGGCCTCTATTCTGGCAGGAACAGCCACTGCGGTTGTCATTCTGCGCGGCACCCACAAGCAGCTGGGCAAAGACCCCGGCGAACTGAACACTATTGCCCTGCGGGTTGTGGACGGCGACTACAACATTGACGATGGCAGCCCCAAGGCTGGCGTGTACGAATCCATTGTAGCCATGGTGGCGGCCCTCAAGGGCCACATTGACCACGCCAAGGAAGAATCCCGCAAGGCTCAGGAAGCGGCAGAACAGGCCCGCAAGGCCCAGATTGTGGCAGAAGAAGCCACCGCGCGGGCAGAAACAGCCCGCAAGGAAGGTCTGCTTGACGCCGCCACCCAGCTTGAAGGCGTGGTCAACGTCATTGCATCTGCCTCTGAAGAACTTTCTGCCCAGATCGAGCAGTCTTCGCACGGCGCAGAGCAGCAGGCCCACCGCATTGCGGACACAGCTACGGCTGTGGAAGAAATGAACGCCACAGTTATTGAGGTTGCCAAGAACGCCGGAGCCGGGGCAAACCTGTCCGCTTCCACTCAGGGCAAGGCCAAGGAAGGCGATGATGTAACCACAAAGTGCCGGCGAGCCATGGACGAGGTTCAGGCAGAAACAATAGGCCTCAAAACCAACATGGACACCCTTTCTGTCCACGCACAGGCCATTAACGAAATTATGACCGTTATCTCGGACATCGCCGACCAGACAAACCTGCTGGCCCTGAACGCGGCCATTGAAGCAGCGCGCGCTGGTGAGGCGGGCCGTGGCTTTGCCGTTGTGGCAGACGAAGTGCGCAAACTGGCAGAAAAGACCATGTCCTCCACCCAGGATGTGGGCAAGGCCATTCAGGCCATTCAGGAGAGTTCCAAAGAAGGCGTGCGGCGCATGGATCAGGCAGTGGGCAAGGTAAATCTTGCCGCGGACCTTGCCGAAAAATGCGGCGCCGCACTTGCGGAAATTCTCAGCCTTGCGGAGCAGACCGCTGATCAGGTGCGTAGCATCGCAACCGCCAGCGAAGAGCAGTCCGCTTCCTCTGAAGAGATCGCCCGTTCGGTGGAGCACGTCAACACCATTGCGGCTGAAACATCACAGGCAATGGGTGAAGCCAGCAAGGCTGTTTCCGAGTTGGCGGCTCAGGCCCAGAACCTGTCCCGCATCATAACCCATCTCAAGAATTCCTAGTTCTGGCTGCATGCAGTCACGGGGCGGCCTTGCATGTGCAGGGCCGCTTTTTTTTCGAGCCTGCCTTTGGGGTACGCCGCTCCCATATATTTTCCATTACCTCGGCTGCGCCGCCCCAGGCTCGACCGCTCCCTCACCAAGAAGAAATACGCACCCCGGCTCTGGCGGCAGTGGCAACAACATGCTCTTCCATAGCCAAACGCGCTCCGTGCGAGTTCCGCGACCGCAAATGCTCCAGCAGCGCCGCATGCTCGCGCATGGTGTTCACCAGCCCTTCCTGATTGGAAAAGGGCAGCCGCTGGCTTTCTGAAAACAGATCAAAAAATGGGCGCATGGCCTCAATGAAAAAAGGGTTGTTGGCCGCTTCAATCATCTGGGTATGAAAAGCGAAATCCAGTTGGGCAAAATGCTGCACGTCACCGCGAACGCTGGCCTGCTTCATGTCGTCGAGCATTGCTGCCATGTCGTCAATCTGGGCCTGCGTGGCGTTCAGGGCCACAAGGGCGGCAATGGCCGGTTCTATGGCATGCCTGAACTGAAAAATCTGCGTTTCTTTACCCGCAATAAATGACCGGTCAAACCGCGTAACAGGAGCCGCAGGCAGTCCTTCCTGAGCGCGGGTCACCAGAAACACCCCCTTGCCGGGCTGAATGTTCACCTTGCCCATGGTCTCCAGAATAACCAGAGCCTCTCGTACTGTGGGTCGGCTGACCCCCAGGGTTTCTGCAAGCGCGCGCTGTGGGGGCAATTTATGCCCTTCTTGCCAGTTATTATCTAAAATCATTGATAAAATTCTTTCAGCAGCTTCTTCAGAGCTAGATTTCCACAATTTTGTAGTTTTATCTAAATTTTCCTGTAATTTAGGGCACATAGTTTCCACCAATTTGTAGAAGTGACATTTTTCGCCAACCCATGTTGACAAATTTGTAGAAACAGAGCAATCATTTTTTACCGGTCTTACCAGAATTTTACCAAAACGTGGATAATTCCGGGTTACTCAAACACTTTCTTCGGGGGACGTCATGCAATTTTTTTTCAGCCGCCTTGGCTTCATCCTGGCCGTCATGCTGCTGACCGCAGCCCTGCCGCAATCCCTTTACGCTCAGCAAACGGATAACACGCTTGAAACAATAAAAAAGTCAGGAGTTATCTCCATTGCTGTTCCACAGGACTTCCCCCCATTTGGTTCTGTGGGCGCAGATATGCAGCCTGTGGGTTACGACATTGATACTGCCCGGCTTATTGCAAAAAGCCTGGGCGTCAAGGTGAAGCTTGTGCCGGTTACCAGCACAAACCGCATTCCTTACCTTACCACAGGCAAGGTTGATCTGGTCATTTCCTCACTGGGCAAAAACGCCGAGCGCGAGAAAGCCATAGACTTTTCAGCGGCCTACGCGCCTTTCTTTAATGGCGTCTTTGGCCCCGCGGATCTCAATGTCGCCACGGCAGAAGAACTGGCGGGCAAGACCATTGCGGTGACCCGTGGCGCTGTTGAGGACATGGAACTGACCAAGATTGCGCCCGCTTCCACAGAAATCCGCCGGTTTGAGGACAACAGCTCGACCATCGCCGCCTACCTTTCCGGCCAGGTGCAGATGGTTGCCACAGGCAACGTTGTGGCGGCTTCCATCAACGGACAAAATCCTGCCAAAAAGCTGGAAGTCAAATTCCTCATCAAAAACTCGCCCTGCTACATCGGGCTGAACAAAAACCAGCCGGAACTGCAAAAGGCAGTGGACGACATTATCACCCAGGCCAAGAAGGACGGGCAGCTTGAAGCCATTGCGCAAACATGGCTGCACACCTCTCTGCCGAAGGATTTTTAAAATTTTTCTGCCTAGTTGCCAAAAAGGGTAGAGAGGAACACCGTGCTTACCAACTCTTTACCGGTAAGACCACAAGGTTATAGCGGCAAGATTCGGATGCGGCAACCACGCAAGACTGCAAAATAGAGGATTTGCCGCAGCAGCCAGGACGTATGGAGGCGGTCGCCAGAGAGCGACCTCCAGTTAGGGGAACAGCCATGGCCTATCAGTTTACCTTCGAGCCCATTGCGGCAAACTGGCCATTGCTGGTTCAGGGGGCGGCACTGACGCTGGCCCTCACGGCGGTCAGCGCCACGGTGGGCCTTGCCGTGGGCATTTTGGGAGCGGTTTCGCGCGAGTGGCGGTTACCTTTTTTGCACTCGTTTTTTACCGCCTATGTGGAATGCGTCCGCAACACGCCCTTTATTGTGCAGTTGTACTTCATATACTTCGGCCTGCCCGCCCTTGGGGTGCGGCTGAACGGATGGGAAGCCTCCGTGCTGGCAATGGTCGTCAACCTTGGCGCATACTCGACCGAGATCGTCCGGGCTGGCGTGGCGGCTGTGCCCAAGGGCCTGATTGAAGCCGCAGACTCCCTGGCCATGAGCCGTTGGCAGTGCCTGCGCCACGTGATCCTGCGCCCGGCGCTCAAAACCGTGTGGCCCGCCCTGTGCAGCCAGATTGTCATTGTCATGTTGGGGTCTTCGGTATGTTCGCAGATCGCCGCCGAGGAGCTGACCTTTGAGGCCAACCTGATCCAGAGCCGCACGTTCCGCGCCTTTGAGGTCTACCTCGCCAGCACGCTCATGTACCTTGCCCTGGCCATCGCCGTGCGCAAGAGCCTGCATGCCTTTGGCAAACATTGCATCCGCAGGGGGCGCGCATGATCAGCTTCTCTATCTGGGACATGGTGCGCCATCTGCTTACGGGCGCTGGCTGGACAATCGTTCTGTCTGTCATCGCTTTCGCGCTTGGCGGCGTCATGGGCCTTATTGTGCTTTTTGTGCGCATTTCGCCCAAGGCCCAGCTGCGTGCCCTGGCCATGATGTATATTGAGTTTTTTCAGGATACGCCGCTGCTTATGCAGTTTTTTCTCATCTTTTTCGGGCTGGCCCTGTTTGGCGTGGATATTTCGCCCCTGGCCGCCGCTACGCTGGGCCTTACGTTCTTTACCAGCGCGTACCTAGCTGAAATCTGGCGCGGATGCGTTGAGGCGCTGCCCAAGGGTCAATGGGAGGCATCGGCGTGCCTTGCCATGAACCGTTACGAGCAGCTGCGTCACGTCATTCTGCCCCAGGCCTTGCGCATAGCCATCCCCCCGACTGTGGGCTTTTCAGTACAGGTCGTCAAAGGAACAGCCGTAGCCTCGATCATCGGCCTTGTGGAAATAACCAAAACCGGAACCATGATCGCCAACGCAACCTTCAGGCCGCTGCTGGTCTACGGCCTTGTGGCTGCGGGTTATTTTCTCATGTGCTATCCGCTGTCGGCCTTTGCCCGTCGCATCGAAAGGAGGCTCCATGTCGCTGGTCGTCGTTGATGAGCTGCACAAGCAGTTCGGTGAAACCAAGGTTCTGCGCGGGGTCAACCTCACGGTGGAAGAAGGCGACGTTGTGGCCGTCATTGGCCGCAGCGGGTCTGGCAAGAGCACGTTTCTGCGCATTCTCAACGGGCTGGAAACCTTTGATGCGGGTTTTGTGAAGATTGACGGCGACCGCGTCCGGGGGCTGGAAAATGACTTGCGCCCCCTCCGGCTCAAGGTGGGCATGGTCTTTCAGCAGTTCAACCTCTTTCCCCACCTTACGGCGGGGGAAAACGTCATGCTGGCCCCGCGCATTGTCAAAAAAGAACCGGAAGCCGAAGTGCGGGAGCTTGCCGCAGAAATGCTCGCGCGGGTGGGCCTTGCCGACAAGTTCAACGCCTTTCCCGATCAGTTGTCCGGCGGGCAGCAGCAGCGGGTGGCTATTGCCCGCGCGCTTGCCATGCGCCCCAAGATGTTGCTGTGCGATGAAATAACCTCCGCCCTTGATCCCGAGCTGGTGGGCGAGGTGCTTGAGGTTGTGCGCAAGCTTGCGGCGGAAGGCATGACCCTGATCATGGTCACGCACGAAATGCGCTTTGCGCGCGAAGTAGGCAACAAACTGGTGTTCATGCACCAGGGTAAGGTTCACGAGGCCGGGGCCCCCAAGGCGCTTTTTGCCAAGCCCGGCACTCCGGAACTGGCTTCGTTCATCCAGACGGTGAGCTGAGCACTATGGGCAATTTATCGAAAATTGCTCCGGCGTCCGCCCATGCGAACGCCCGTTGCGGAGACCGGCGCGCTGTGCCCGGTCTGGGCAAACAAAACTAAATCTGCTCGAGGAGGAAACATGGCTTATCCAGAGGGTTTGCTGAAAACACGGGCGGTCATCCGGCCCGGCGAATATGCGGTCATTCCGCCGGAAGGTCGGGTGCGCAACGTCATACCCGGCATTGAGGGCTGCAACATGTCCATCATTGCCTCCCCAAAACTGGGTGCGAGTTTTGTGCAGTATGTGGGCACAGCCCTGCCCGGCGGGGGCACGGTCGCCCCCTTTGCGCAGGAGCCGGGCGTGGAGGCCTTTTTATATGTCATGGACGGCTCTGGCGCGCTGACCGCAGCCACCTGCGGGCAAAAGCACGCTCTGGCCCCCGGCGGCTACGTGTTTGCACCCGCGGGCAAAGGCCTTGAGTTTACCAACACCACCAATGCCCCGGTGCGCTTCCTGCTCTACAAGCAGCGCTACATCGCCCTGCCCGGCCACGAGGCCGAAGCAGTATTCGGCAATACCGCAACAATGGAAGAGCGTATCTACGAAGACATGGCCAACGTGTTTATCCGCGATCTGCTGCCCACCCACCTGGGCTTTGACATGAACATGCACACCCTCAGCTTTGACCCCGCGGGCTGCCATCCATTTGTGGAAACCCATGTGCAGGAGCACGGGGCCTATATGCTGGAAGGCGAGGGCATCTATCTGCTCGGGTCCGAGTGGATTCAGGTGCAGAAGGAAGACTTCATTTTCTTTGGCCCCTATACCCCGCAGGCAGTGTACGCCACTGGCAGGGGACGGCTCACCTACATCTACTCCAAAGACTGCAACCGCGACGTGGCCCTCTAGCCTCCCGCTTTTTCAACAAGGATATACCATGTCACAGTTTGGTGAAATTTACAGGGACGAAGACGTTGATATTTCCGTGCTGCACGGCAAGACCATTGCCATCATCGGTTACGGCAGCCAGGGCAAGGCACAGGGCAAAAGCCTGCGCGACAGCGGCATCAACGTGATTGTGGGCGTTGGCGACAGAACCGTGCACAATAGCTGGAAGGACGCCGAGGCCGACGGCTTTGCCGTGTACGACATAGAGGAAGCCGTCAAACAAGCGGATATCGTTCATATTCTGCTGCAAGACCCGGCCCAGCCCGCCGTGTACTATTCTTCCATCCACGCCCACCTGCGCCCCGGCCAGACCCTCAGCTTTGCGCACGGTTTTGCCATCCTCTACGGCACCATCAAACCGCCCAAGGACGTGGATGTCATCCTGTTTGTGCCCAACGGCCCCGGCCCGGTGGTGCGCCGCAAGTTCAAGGAAGGTTCGGGCATCTACGGCGCGGTGGCCGTTGATCAGGACGTCAGCGGCCATGCCGCCGCCACTGCTCTTGCCATTGCCAAAGGCGTGGGCAGCACCCGCGTGGGCACCATCAAGCTCTCGTTCCAGCACGAAACCGAGGGCGACAATTTTGAAGAACAGGTGCTCTACGGCGGGGCCATCCAGCTCATGCGCTCCATCTACAAGGTCATGACTGATAACGGCTATCCGGCTTCCTTCGCCTATGCCAAGGCCGTGCGCTCCATCCGCTCCATCATTGACGATATTGATGAAGTGGGCGTGGAAGAATACCTCACGCGGCGGGCCAGCCGCACCTGTGAATTTGCCGTGCGCACATCCGGCCCGCGCGTCATCAACGAAGACGCCATCCAGCAGATTTTTGAAGAAACGGAAAAAGGCATCTTTGCCCGTGACTGGCTGAATGAATTCAATCTTGGCATGCCCACCCTCAACCGCATGCGCCGCACCTGGGCCGATTCGGACATGGAGCGCACAGGCAAGCTGTTCCGCGACAAATTCGGCATGTCATAGGCTTTTTCCGCCGCTGGCGGGATGTGCCTGCGGGCACGGGCTGTCAGCCCGTGCCCGCGCCGAATGAATAAAGCCAGAACCAAGGGAGAAGGCATGAAATCTGTGCGTGTAGACAAAGCGCGGCTGCAAAACCGCATGGAAGCAATGTCTGCATTCGGGGCAACAGCGGGCGGCGGCGTCACCCGGCTTGCCCTGTCCGATGCAGACAAAGACGCCCGGCAGCAACTCAGCGCATGGCTGAAGGAGCTGGACTGTGAAATCCATGTGGACGGCATGGGCAATATCTTTGCCGTGCTGCCGGGCAAGGACAGAACCCTGCCCCCGGTGATGACAGGCTCTCACGGCGATTCCCAGCCGCTTGGCGGACGTTTTGACGGCATGCTGGGCGTTGTGGCTGGCGTGGAGGTTGTGAGCGCCCTGCGCGATGCGGGCGTGACCCTGCTGCGCGATCTGGTGGTGGCCGACTGGACCAACGAGGAAGGTTCCCGCTTCACCCCCGGCTGCTCCGGCTCCGGAGTATGGGCTGGCAAGCTGGCGCAACAAGATATGTACGCCCTCAAAGACCAGCAAGGCCTTACCCTTGGCGGGGAGCTTGCACGCATCGGCTTCCAGGGGGATTCCAGTTATTTCCCCCGCCCCGTGCATGCGGCCTTTGAACTTCACATAGAACAGGGGCCTGTGCTGGAAGAGAAAAGCATCCCCATCGGCATACCACAGGGCATTGTGTGCCTGCGCTGGTACAATGTGCGCGTACAGGGCGTGCCCAACCATGCCGGGCCAACGCCCATGACCAGCAGGCACGATGCCATATACGCCTTTTCGCTCATGGCGGCGCGCATTTTTGAGATCGCCCGCAGTTCCGGCCAGGTGGTTGCCACTGTGGGCGAAGTGCATGCTTCGCCCAATTCACGCAACGTCATTGCCGGGGATGTGCAGTTCACCATCGACGTGCGCGGCTGGGACGAAGCCATCACGGATGACGTGTGCCAGCGCATTGAGGCCGCGCTGACAGAGGCCGCCCAGCAGGCGAAGTGTCAGGTAACGCCAGAACGCATCTGGCAGGTTTCGCGCGTGCCCTTTGACCAGCGCCTGCGAGGAATGGTGCGCGAGGCTGCGACAAGCCTTGGCCTGCCCTGCCTGGACATGGTCTCCGGAGCATCGCACGACATGATCTATATTGCCCAGGTTGCGCCGGGTGCCATGATATTTGTGCCAAGCATGGGCGGGCGCAGCCATGCCGAGGTGGAAAACACCTCGTGGGAAGACTGCGCGGCAGGCGCGGACGTGCTACTGCACTGCCTGATGCGCGCGGGCAACGAACCTGCGGAGCAAGATGCATAGCCCCTCGTAGCAAGCAGATAAATTCGGGGATCACTTGCCGACTCGGCCGGTAAAGGCGAAACGTCAAATCAGAAAGCACGGAAACTCACATGGCCGGGGCATGTTATTGCCCTGGCCTTTTTGCATGGCTACCGAAAATTATTGGCGGCCCAATTGAGTATGCTTGCCAACCACAACTGTGACTTTCGTCAAATTTCCCCATAAATTCCCAATTCATACTCAAATAATATAAATTATATAAACATGTTTTCATAACTGTATAACATCCTATTTTGCCTTTCATTTAAACAATAAAATTAATTTTAACATTGTATCTACGCGCACATTTTTTTCATTAAAACATTTCATAAAATATATATTCTACATTTTGCATTCATAACTCATAATAAAAAAATAATCTTCGTTGCATTTCTTTCATAAAAGCAAACCAATAATTTTTTTAACCCCTATCAAATGCACAAAAAATACCGATAGTTCACGCTGGCAGCGTATAAAATTGTTACAGTGCATAGCATATATATACAATTTTATGAAACACTAGCCGTCATGATTTGAAATAGAGGAAGAGTTTAAATGTGACCACCCAAGACGTATGGAGATTCCTTATGAAATTGTCCGTAAAATTGTCTCTGATGGCCGGATTTTTAATGTCACTTACAATTGCACTTGGAGTATTCAGCCTTGTGCAAATGGCAAAAATGAATGCTGCCACAGAAGCCATAAATAATGATTGGCTTCCCTCCACACGCTATGCGCTAAGTATCAGCGTAAACACATCTGATTATCGCGCGCTACAGGTTCAGCTCGCCAGCAGCACCACAACCGAAGACCACACGCGCTTTACGGGACGCATGGCCTCCATTCAAAAAGAGCTAGAAAGCAATAAATCCAAGTACGCGCCGCTGGTTTCTTCGACAGAGGAAAGGAAAACCTACGAACTGTTTTTGCGCGAATGGCAAAGCTACATGGACGCATCTAAAAATGCAGGCCAGCTGGCCGCAGAGGGAAACAACGAAGATGCGCGAAATCTTTTGCGAGGTAATACGCGTGCGCTATTCGACAAAAGCAGTGACCTGCTTGAAGAACTTGTGCGTATAAATGCCGAAGGCAGCCAACTGGCAGGTAAAGCATGTGAAGAGCTGTACGCCTCTTCCAAACTTTTGGTTATCAGTATGCTCGCTGTTGCGCTTCTGGTTGGCATAACCATTGCCGCCATCATTCTGCGCGGAACCCAGAAACAGCTTGGCAAAGATCCCGGCGAACTCAACATCATTGCCCTGCGCGTGGTTGATGGAGACTATAGCGTTGATGACGGCAGCCCCAAGGCTGGCGTGTACGCATCTATTGTTGCCATGGTGCAGGCCCTCAAGGGGCATATAGACAACGCCAAGGAAGAATCGCACAAAGCGCATATAGCGGCGGAGCAGGCCCACAAAGCTCAGGCTGTGGCCGAAGAAGCTACCGCGCGGGCCGAAACCGCCCGCAGGGATGGCTTGCTTGATGCCGCCACCCAGCTTGAAGGAGTCGTGACCATTGTAGCATCCGCCTCAGAGGAGCTGTCCGCCCAGATCGAGCAGTCTTCACATGGCGCAGAACAGCAGGCCCATCGCATTGCCGACACGGCAGCCGCCGTGGAAGAAATGAACGCCACGGTCATTGAGGTTGCCAAAAATGCGGGCGCGGGCGCAAACCTTTCGGCCTCTGCCCAAAGCAAGGCGCGCGAGGGCGAGCAGATTACCGCCAGATGCCGTAAAGCCATGGACGAAGTTCAGGCCGAAACAATGGAACTCAAATCGAGCATGGATGTGCTTTCTGATCATGCGCAGGCAATCAATGAAATCATGACCGTTATTTCAGACATCGCCGACCAGACCAACCTGTTGGCCCTCAACGCCGCCATCGAGGCGGCAAGGGCTGGTGACGCCGGGCGAGGCTTTGCCGTGGTGGCAGACGAGGTACGCAAGCTGGCAGAAAAAACCATGGCCTCTACCCAGGACGTGGGCAAGGCAATCAAGGCCATCCAGAGCAGTTCCATGGAGGGCGTAAAACGTATGGACATAGCCGTTGGCAAGGTCAATCTTGCGGCAGAGCTTGCGGCCAGCAGCGGCAACGCGCTGACCAAAATTCTTGCCCTTTCGGAGCAGACCGCTGATCAGGTGCGCAGCATAGCAACTGCCAGCGAAGAGCAATCTGCCTCATCAGAAGAAATCGCCCGCTCGGTGGAACACGTCAACACCATTGCGGCTGAAACGTCGCAAGCAATGAGCGAAGCCAACAAGGCAGTTTCCGAACTGGCGGCCCAGGCGCAGAGCCTGTCGAGAATCATTGACAATCTTAAAAATTCCTAAGCCTCTCCTCTTGCCTTGCCCGGCCCGGGCCAGCCCTGCACCTCCGGGTTGGCCCGGGCCGTTCGCCTCCCTCCATTCTGGCGCATTGCCCAGCAAGGCTTTGCCGTGTATGCTTGCCGCTCGCCGAACAGCTTCGGCAGGAACCCGCGTAAAGGACTACAATGCAGAAAGTGACCATTCATACTGACGGCTCATGTCTGGGCAATCCCGGCCCCGGCGGCTGGGCCGCCGTACTCAAACTTGATGATCAGGACTACCGCAAGGAATTTG
>OLQM01003936.1_pt1 | contig 12152 bp, 9 predicted proteins | sample 1673161 | NCBI WGS metagenome assembly OLQM01 (sample SAMEA3136761, study PRJEB25190) | human gut metagenome | reverse complement strand
CAGTGGTAACTTTTCAAACTCGGCAATTGCCATCCGAAGTGTTCCATCCAGCATTTCTCTTATTGTTTCTTCTAAGTCTTCTTCTCCGATTCGGTTCATAAACGGATTATAGCATCCTTTTTTTTCATCGTCTGCCAAATCCATAAAGGAGGACGAACATTTGAACACAAAGGTCACGAAGCTGCGCGCGGAGCGCAGCAAGAATGAAGCGAAAATCGCCGATTTACAGGCGCGAAACAAGCAGATCGACGATCTGATTACGGAGCAGGAAAACACGGACATCATCGGCCTTGTCCGGGCCACGGGCATGACCCCGGATCAGCTTGCCGCCCTGCTTCGGAATATGAATCATACCGCAAAGGAGGATACTGCACATGAGGAAGTCTAAACGCTGGCTGTCGGCGTGCCTGCTGACCCTGATCCTCTACCTGGGCGTATTCTGTACGCCGGCCATGGCGGACAATGCCACCCCGCAGCCGACGCAAACCCCGCAGCCGGAAAACGGCGTGGAAGTGACCGTTTCCGAGGACGGCACCTATACCGTCTCCCTGGGCGATTGGGAGTGGACCTTCCGGGTGGAAGATCTGGCGGAGGCGCGGATCGGCACCGTTGTCAACGTCCATTCCTATCTGAATGTCCGCACCGGCGCGGGCACAAGCAATCAGATCATCGGGCACCTTTTGCCCGGCGCACAGGTGAAGGTCCTGGGAGAATCGGGCGGCTGGTATCGGGTGACGGTCCCGGAAATCACGGGCTATGTCTGCGGCGACTACCTCCGCGTTTCGGATGCGGCGGCAAGCGGCATGTCCATGGATGAAAACACGCTGAAGCTCCTGCTCAGCGCCATGATCCAAAGCGGCAGGCCCAACGGCAGCGGCACCCTTGCCCTGACCCCGGACGGAAACCTGACGCTGCGGGACGACCTGGGGACCATGTTCGGCGCGGGAAAGCAGTTCCTCACCGTACAGACCAAATCCGGCAATTACTTCTACCTGATTATTGACCGCGACGCGGACGGCGATGAAAACGTCCACTTCCTCAACCAGGTGGACGAAGCCGACCTGATGGCTCTCATGGATGGAGACGGCAGCACGCCTGCGGCCACCTGTATCTGCAAGGACAAATGCACCGTGGGACATATCAATACCGCCTGCCCGGTCTGCTCCGTCAATATGAGCGAGTGCCGCGGCAAAGAGCCCCTGCCCGAAACAACGCCGGACACGGGAAACACAGAGACCGACAAGGAGAAGTCGGGCGGCTCCGGCGCAGGGATTGTTCTCCTGCTCCTTGTTTTGATCGCCGGTGGCGGCGGCGCGTTGTATTATTTCAAGTTCCGCAACAAAAAGCCCAGCACCAAGGGCCCGGACGATCTGGACGATTACGATTACGGCGAGTATGAGGACGATGCGGAGTACGAAAACGAGGACGATCTTGCGGACGACGCAGACGCGGAGGAGGACAGCCTGTGATGATGTTCACTAAAAACCCGCTGGAGCGGTTCATGACGCAGCCGCCTCGCCACGAAAAGGAGGAACCGGTCCGCCCTCCCGCGCCCCGCGGCCACTTCTGCTACGGGTGCGGGCGCTACGGTCTGAATTGTATGCGCCCCTGCTATCGGGACCGGCAGCGTCCGAATCCTCCGGTACAGGAAAAATAAGTAAATTCAAAAAATGTATTGCTATTGTGCGGACAACAGCGTATAATATAGGTGAGCCAACCAACGGAAAGGAGTGAACGGAAATGGCGAAAACATCGAATTTATACGCCCGGATCGAGCCGGAGGTAAAGGAGCAGGCGGAAACGATCCTGTCCGCCCTTGGCATCCCCGTATCCAGCGCAATCAATATGTTCTACAAGCAGATCATTCTCCAGCGCGGGATTCCCTTTGAGATGAAGCTGCCAACCAGCCATGTGCCGGATGTGAGCCAGCTTACAAGCAGGCAGCTTGACGCCGAGCTGGAAACGGGCTACGCCGACATTGCGGCGGGCCGTGTCAGACCGGCAGGCGAAGTCTTTGATTCCATCCGAAAGGACTACGGCGTATGAAGTATGCCGTGATGATTTCGGAGCAGGCCGAAGCGGATTTGAGAGGCATATTTGAATATATCGCCTTTGACTTACAATCCGTTCAAAACGCTGCGGGGCAGCTTGCGCGGCTGGAGGAAAGCATCGCCGGCCTGGACAGTATGCCGGAGCGGTACCGCCCCTTCGACCGGGAGCCCTGGTTTTCGCGGGGCCTGCGCATCATGCCGGTGGACAACTACTGCGTGTTCTACATCCCCGACCATGAGGCGAAGGTCGTCACCGTGATCCGCGTGATGTACGGCGGCCGCGATTTGGAAGCGGAGCTCGCAAGGCATACGACCGAATAAAACCGAACAACAGAACGCAGCGAAAAGCAGTCCGAAGGGGCTGCTTTTTTGCTGCCCGAACGAAGGAGGATACTCATGTCTCAATACAAATTAGTGGTATGCGAAAAACCGTCCGTCGCCCAAGCCATTGCCGCTGTGCTCGGCGCAAAGCAGCGTGGGGACGGCTGTCTCTCCGGCAACGGATACATCGTTTCCTGGTGCTTCGGGCATTTGGCGGAGTTCTCCAGCGCCGAGGCATACGATGGCAAATATGCCAAGTGGCGGCGCGGCGATCTGCCCATCCTGCCGGACCCCTGGCAGTTCCAGCTCACCAAGGGGAAGGAAGCCCAATATGACATTTTGCGGGAGCTCCTGCACCGCACGGATGTTTCCGAGGTCATCAACGCCTGCGACGCGGGACGCGAGGGCGAGCTGATTTTCCGCACGGTCTACTATCTGGCGGGCTGCACAAAGGCCATGAAGCGGCTGTGGATCTCCAGCATGGAGGATGCGGCGATCCGCGACGGCTTCAAGAACCTGCGCCCCGGAAGCGACTATGACGGTCTGTATCAGGCGGCGCTCTGCCGCGCCAAAGCGGACTGGCTGGTGGGAATCAACGCCACGCGGCTGTTTTCCGTGCTGTATCACCGGACGTTGAACGTGGGCCGCGTCATGTCGCCCACACTGGCCCTCATCGTCCAGCGCGAGGCGGAGATCGGCGCTTTCACCCCGGAGCCGTTCTATACGGTGAACATGGAGACCCCTGAGCTGAGCGCCGTATCCGAGAAGGAGAAGGACAAGGAAAAGGCCGCCGAAATCGCCGCTGCCTGCAAGGGGCAGACAGCGGTTGTGAAGTCGGTGGAGCGCAAAGAAAAGACTGAAAGCGCGCCTGCCCTGTACGACCTGACCACCCTTCAGCGGGAGGCGAATCGCGTCCTGGGCTTTACCGCCCAGCAGACGCTGGACTATCTGCAATCCCTGTATGAGAAGAAGCTCGTCACCTACCCCCGTACAGACGCCCGGTTCCTCACCGATGATATGGAGACCGCCGTGCCGGGACTGGTCAGCGTCGCCGCCGCCATCTGCGGCATGGAAGCGCCGGAGGCCGTCAACGCGACGCAGGTGTGCAACAGCAAAAAGGTCAGCGATCACCACGCCATCCTTCCCACGGCAAGCGCCGCAAAAGCGGATATTGCCGTCCTGCCGCTGGGAGAGCGGGAGATCATGAAGCTGGCAGCCCGTCAGCTTCTGTGCGCTGTCAGTGTGCCGCACCGGTACGCGGAGACCGTCGCAATCATCGAGTGCGGCGGCTGTCTGTTTACCGCCAAAGGAAAGACGGTCATCGTCCCTGGCTGGAAAGCCTACGCGCAGCAGGAGCAAGCGGAGAAACCCCTGCCGGAGCTGTCCGAAGGGCAGACGGTGGAAGTGACGGGCTTCTCCGTCAAGGAGGGCAAGACAAGCCCGCCCAAGCACTACACCGAGGACACGCTTTTGAGCAGCATGGAGACGGCGGGCAAGGAGGATATGCCGGAGGACGCGGAGCGCAAGGGACTCGGTACGCCGGCGACCCGCGCCGCCACCCTCGAAAAGCTGATCTCTGCCGGCTTTGTAGAGCGCAAAAAGGCCAGGAAAGCGGTGCATCTCATGCCGTCCCAGGTGGGGGTATCCCTGATTACCGTCCTCCCGGAGCAGCTTCAATCCCCTTTGCTCACGGCGGAGTGGGAGCATCGTCTGAAGGAGGTGGAATGCGGCGAGCTTTCGCCCGGAGAGTTTATGGACGGCATCACCGAAGGTGTGCAGGAGCTTGTCAAGTCGTATGAAATCATCCCCGGCGCGGAGGTGTTGTTCCCCTCCGGCCGCGAGGTCGTCGGTAAATGCCCCCGCTGCGGCGGCAGCGTGACCGAGAGCAGGCGTGGCTTCTTCTGCGAAAACAACACCTGCCGTTTCGGACTGTGGAAGGACAACAAGTTCCTGGCCGCCAAGAAGGTCACGCTGACAAAGGACCTTGCCGCCGCGCTCTTGAAGGATCGCCGTGTGAAGATGACCGGCCTTTATTCCGAGAAAACAGGCTCGACCTACGACGCCACCGTATTGCTTCGGGACACCGGCGAGAGTGTCCGCTATGAGCTGCAATTCGACCATGCCTGACCTGCCGCGTATGACCGAGGCGCAGTTTCGCCGCGCCAAGAAGCTCATACGCAAGCTCTGCGCCAACTGCGACAACGGCAACTGTCTGCTGCTGGACGACGGCGAAGCCTGCGTTTGCCCGCAGCTGATCTCCTATTCGCTGCTGTGCAAGTATTTTCGCGATGCCGTCCTCCCGGCTGATCGGGAGCTGTACGCGGAGATCATGGACGCGGACGCCCGGAAGCGCTGCGCCGAGTGCGGCCGGCCCTTTGCTGCCGAAAGCAAAAACGCCCGCTACTGTAAAACCTGTGCCGCCAACCGCACCCGCCGCAAAAAGCGGGAGTGGGCGGCCAAAAACTGGGGCAGACCGTAGAAAAAGCTGCGTCAGAAAAGCCTTGTGTCATGCGGCTTTCCGCGCCCGAAACCGGGACGGTGAAGGTGTTTGTACCTGAATGGCTGAAAACGCGGTTACTTTTTCTACACAACGCCCCTGCCCAGGATACCATTTTCCTGAGCAGGGGCACATTTTTATTTGGAAAGGAGCATCGAAATGGCAGAAAAACAAAGCTACGCCGAGCAGAACAAAGCGCGGCTCAAAGAGATCACCGACAGCATTGAGACCGGCATCCGGGAGCTGTTTCAGTCGGATAAGTACAGGCAGTACCTCTCCACCATGAGCCGGTTCCACCGATACAGCGTCAACAACGTCATGCTGATCCACATGCAGAAGCCCGACGCCACCCATGTAGCCGGCTTCAACAAATGGCGGGACAATTTCGGAAGAAATGTCAGGAAGGGCGAAAAGGGCATCAAGATCATTGCGCCCACGCCGTATAAGAAGAAGATCGAAGAAGCGAAGCTGGACCCGGACACAAAGCTCCCCATGCTGGACGCCGACGGCAACGCGATCATGGAGGAAAAGACCATCCAAATCCCCATGTACAAGGTCGTTTCCGTGTTCGACGTATCTCAGACGGAGGGAAAGCCCCTGCCGGAGCTGGCGGAGAAGCTCACCGGCAACGTGCAGGAATATGAGGCGTTCATGGAGGCGCTGAAGCGCTCCGCGCCCGTCCCCATCCGCATTGAGCCCATGGGGGCTGATATGGACGGCTACTTTTCCGCAAGCGAGCAGCGCATCGCCATCCGGGAGGGCATGAGCCAGGTGCAGACCGTCTCTGCCGTCGTCCATGAGATCGCGCACTCCAAACTGCACAACTATCAGAAGGAGCAGGAACAGGCTGCCCTTGAAAATGAGGCCGCGCCGCCCGTTGCGCGCAAGAGCCGTGAAACGGAGGAAATCGAAGCGGAAAGCATCTCTTATGCGGTTTGTGCCTATTACGGGGTGGAGACTGGGGCCAACAGCTTCGGCTACCTGGCGTCATGGTCCAAGGACAAGGAACTGTCCGCTTTGCGCGAATCTCTGGAGACGATCAACAAGACCTCCAGCGGCCTCATTTCCGATATTGACCGCCACTATCGGGATATTATGAAGGAGCGCGGCCTCGATAAAGCGGAACCGGAGAAAGAACAGAAAGCTGAGGAGCAAAGCCAGCCCGCAGTCGCGCAGGATGCCGAGGCTGAGCTTGATGTGCCCTCTGGAAGTGAGCCTGCCATGGACTCGGAGGAACCGACAGTCTCCCCGCGTCCTTCCCACGACGATTACCCGATGCCTGATACGAAGCTCACGGTTTCGGACAGGGACGCCTACGGCTACACGGAAAACGACATGTTGCCCCTATCCAAAGAGCGAGCCGTTGAGCTTTTCGAGCAGGATGTGCCGGTGTATATGCTCTATGACGACAACAGCGCGAACATGGCCTTTGACCGGGACGATATAGACGGGCATATCGGGATGTTCGGTGTCAACCGGGAGGAATGGGACGCGGCGCGGGAATACCTGGAGCTGGCCGCGGGCCACGAACTGACGGAGCAGGAGCTTGAAAACAGCTTCCTTCACAACCCCGCCGACGCATTTGCCATCTATCAGCTCAAACATGCTGAGCAAACCCGTGATCTGCGCTTTGCGCCGTTGGAGAGCATCACCGCCGCCGGGATGGTGGTGGACAGGGACAACTACGATCTGGTCTATACCGGAACGCTGGACGGAAACGGAAGCGCCAACGAAAAGCTGGAAGCCCTGTTTGAAACCTTCAATGTGAACCGCCCGGAGGATTTTAAGGGCCACAGCCTTTCCGTCAGCGACATCGTTGCGCTCAAACAGGCAGGAGCGGTATCCTTTCATTACTGCGACAGCGCAGGATTTTCGGAGGTCCCCGCCTTCATGAAGCCGGAAAACTATCTGAAGAACGCGGAGATGGCCATGGAGGACGATTACGGGATGATCGACGGCATCATCAACAACGGTCCGAAGCAGCCGACCGTTCCAGAGCTGGAACAGCAGGCCGCCTCCGGCCAGCCCATCTCTCTCATGGACCTGGCCGAAGCCATCCACAGGGAGCAGGCCCGGGAGCGCACGGAAAAAAGGCCGTCCGTCCTGGCGCAGCTCAAAAGCTATCAGAATACGGAGAGAACCAGTACAGCGCCGAAAAAGAGCGCAGAAAGGGAGCTTTGACCATGAACCACTTTACACAGGACGAACTGAACCTCATGAGCATCTATAACGCCAGCGGCACCCGCGATGGGCTTTTGCGGGAGCTTCGGGAAATGCGCGGCTATCTTGCGGCAGATGAAGCGGAGCTGCGCGCTCTCACCGATTCTGCTATTGAGAAGCTCGAAGCGATCTCCGACGAGGAATATGCCGGGCTTGATCTGTTCCCTGAGTTCGATTGATCCCGAAGCAGCCTCATATCTTGACAGGGACGGCGCTTGCCGTCCCTGTTTCATGGAAAGGAGCGTGAAAAATGCCAAGTAAACTACAAGCCTACGCGCAGATGGCGGAACAAGCCGCGTGGCAAATCACCCATCGGTATCAGGATTGGACGGCGTTCCTCACCACCGCCGCCCGGCTTTATAAGTACCCCTATGACGAACAGCTTATGATCTATATGCAGCGCCCGGACGCCACCGCCTGCGCCGAATATGATTTCTGGAATAACCGCATGGGCCGGTATGTTCGGCGTGGGAGCAAGGGCATCGCCCTCATCGACACCAGCGGCGATAAGCCGCGACTCAGGTATGTTTTTGACGTTTCCGACACGGGCGGACGCGAGAACAGCCGCCGCGTCGATCTGTGGGAGCTGCGCCCGGAGCACAGGGACGGGGTTTCCAATATGCTGGAACAGTATTACGGCGTCCCGGCAGCCAACGGCCTTGCGGATCAATTTGAGGGGGTTGCGTCCCTCCTTGCCAAAGAATACTGGAACGATCACAGGCGGGATATTCTCGGCATCGTTGCGGATTCCTATCTGGAGGAGTATGATGACTACAACAAAGAAGCAGCCTTCAAAAAAGCCGCAACGGTCAGCATCGCCTACTCCCTTATGTCCCGCTGCGGCATGGAGCCGGAAAACTTCTTTGAGCATGAGGACTTCCTCAGCATCTTCGACTTCAACACCCCGGACGCGGTAAATGCCCTCGGTACAGCGGTGAGCCAGATCAGCGAACAGGTGCTACGGCAGATCGAAGTCACGGTAAAAAACTACGAGCGCGAGCACAGCGCAGAAAGGACGGCTGAACATGGAGAACAATCTGACCTATACCCAGAACGGGGATTATCTGATCCCCGACATCGAACTGAGCCAGATGCCGGAGGGGAGTCTCGGCAAGTACGGCAGGATGCGGAAGAAATATCTTCAGGAGCACCGCCCGATCCTGTGGAACAACATGATCCTCTCGGAGACCCTGTACCCGCACCTGCTGGAAGTGGAGCAGACGGCGCAGCGACGTTTGGAGGAGCTGATGCCGAAGCTGGCGGCGGAAGCGGGAGCCACGGAGAGCCTGAAGGCCAGCGATCAGATGCGGTGGGTGGGCCTGATGAACACCTGCAAAGCCCAGGCGGAGGAAATCATCCTCAACGAGTTGATCTTCAGCTAACCGAGAGCAGTCCGGTCCAGCTCAGCCTGTTTCCGACAGAGGAGGATCAGATCGCCCATATCGAAGAAGCGGAGAGCGTGCAGCAAGCGCCCTTCGCTTTTTCTTTCCGGCAGGAGCAGATCGACCATGTACTCCGGCTCGGCGGCAATTCCGACGATTCCCGCATGGTGATCGCCTCGGCGTTCCAGAAGCAGTATGCCATGGAGGAGATCGCCGCCGTACTCCAGGAGGAGTTTCACGGAGGGAACGGCTTTAAGGATGAAGGTGCCGATTACGCCGCTTGGTACGCCGACGATGGGATTCACCTCTCCTTCAGCAGAAGCGCAGAGTATGACCGCGCAGCACAGGTGATCTCCTGGCAGGACGCGGCGGCGCGTATCGGGCAGCTCATGGACAGCGGCGAATACGCCTCCAACGTGGAGCTTACAGAGGCTGCGGGCCATGAAAGGGAGAAACTGGCGCAGTCGATATGGTATCTGAAACGCGATCTCAGCGATGAGGCACGGGAACAGGGATTTCTCTCTGTCCTGGATGATCTGCGGGGCGGCGGCTTCCCGGATGAGACGGCGCGGCTGGCGGAGCGCATGACGGACCCCGCGTTTTTAAGAACGCTTGCGGAGGAATACGCTCAGTTCTATGAAGCGCACGAACAGGACAGGTCTTTGCTCCGCTTTCACTATCACAGGCTGAACAGACTGTGGCAGGGGCTGAGCGATCAGTTTCTGCCCCGCAGGGAGTATACTTCGGAGATGGCCGCCGTCCCGGAGCTGGGCCGGTTCATCACCGAGGATGAAATCAACCATGCCCTGAATCGCGGCGGCGGTGTTGAGGGCGGCAAGGGCCGCATTTACGAATACTTCACCGCTGGACACTCGAAAAAGGAAAAAGCAGACTTTCTCAAAAAGGAGTACGGCACAGGCGGACGCTCCCACGCGGTTTCCGAGGCTTCCCACAGTTACGAGGATCACAACAGCAAAGGCATCGTGCTTCAAAAGGAAGGCTGCGCCAATGTTGAGATACGCTGGCCCCAGGTAGCAGAGCGGATTGACGCGCTGATCCGCAGAGACCGATACTTTACTCCGCAGGAAAAGGCGCGGTTTGAGGAATTGCAGCTTGCGCGGGCCGCAGAAAGGGAACGCGAGCAGCGATTTACAGCAAGCTTATCTGAATACAACACCATCAAGGAAGCCCACCCGGACGACATCGTGCTGTTCCAGGTGGGCGACTTTTATGAGATGTACGGCGAGGATGCACGTCAGGCCGCAGAAGCTCTTGGCTTGACCCTCACCGCCAGGACCATCCCCGGCATGGGGCGGGTAGAGATGTGCGGCGTTCCGTCGCACAATCTGGAGCTGTACACAGACCAGCTCCGAGACCGCTATGATGTGACGGTTTCTCCCTCACCGAAGTATGGTGAAGAAAGAAGCGCTTATACGCTTCTGTCTATTGACCACGAAGCCGCGCGCGCCATTGACGCCCACGAAGCGGAGTTTGGCGCGGATGGCTACCGGGCCTTTCCCGGCGATCGACCGGAGACAGAACCCGCAGAGGAACACGCGCCGCCGATGCGGACGCTGACGCAGGAGGACATCGACGAACAGCTCCGAACCATGTTTCCGGACATTGAGACGAAACGGGCTGTAGTCCGCTATATGAACGAGCACGGGCGCGAGAAAGATACGGCGGCATGGCTTGCCGAGCAGTATTACGGCACAGATGTGGATACGCCCCTCCACATAGGCTTTGCCGGTTGGGACGGGCGGCCCGGCGACGAAGTTACCCTGTCCTGGGCGAAGGTGCAGCGGCGGATTGCCCAGCTTATCAAGGCCGATAAGTTCTACACCCAGGAGGAATACGACAACCTGGACGATGTGGACCCGATTGCCATACGGGAGCGTCTGGCCCAAGCAGGGATCGTCAACGGAGAGCTGGTGGACCCGGAAGCGTTAAACCGCAACCCCTTCATTCAGCAGGTCATGGCCGATGCGGCGCGGATCGCCCAGGAGGAACGGGGCGAGACGTTCACGACGCCGGGGGGCGTTACCTATCACGCCGGGATGGATGTGGATACGCACTCCGCAGACGGCACGATGGTCCGCATGCACATTGACCGTGTTGAGGATGGGTATGTGTGGTACACCTTCCCGGATATGCCGGAGCAGGAGCCGGTCAATGTGTTCCGATCCCGGTTTGAGGACTGGTTGGACGACGGGAGCAGTATCATCGTTGGCCCGGAAGGTGGCTTGCCCGTCCAGATGGGCACCCACGAAGAAAGGGACTTCACCCCGTACCGTGTGGGCGATACGGTGTATCTGGACAACACCGCTTTTGAGATCACTGCCATCGGGAGCTTTGATGTGCAGCTTCGTGACCCTACGCTGCTTTATCCCATCTTCCGTTCAGAAAGCAAGGAAAGGTTTGAACGGTATCTCCGGCAGGATGAGCGCAACGCTCAATTCTACGCTGTTGAAGATCAGAAAACTGAGACGGCGGTTTCTGCTGCGAAGAATCCGGCCTATAAGATCGGCATCATGCTCTATCTGGACGATAAGCCTTACGAAATCATCCGAAAAGATGATTGGAACGTGACGCTGATGGATCGCTCGATCCAGAACCCCTCTCCGCGTTTGGTGAGCTGGGATAACATTGAGCAGCTTCTCCGACAGGACGAGCGGAATGACCACCTGTTCAACCAAGAAACTCCCGAAGCATCCAAGCCGGAGCCCAGGTCTGAAACCGTGGCTTTTTATCCCGGCGACAAGAACGGCTTGCCCTATGACATCGAGATACGCACCTTGCGAGAGGATGAGCCGGAGCATGAGCCGCCCGCACCGGAGCCGACGCCTGTTCGTGCAGCGGGAAACTTCCGTATCATGGACGACCATTTGGGCGAGGGCGGGCCGAAAGATAAATTCTGGCGCAATGTGAAAGCCATTGCCACCCTAAAGCAAATCGAGGACGAGAACCGACAAGCCACCCCGGAGGAACAGCATATCCTCTCGCAGTATGTAGGATGGGGCGGATTACCCGATGCTTTTGACCCGGAGAAGCCTGCCTGGGCCGCAGAGTATTCCGAGCTGAAAGGAATTCTGACCGACGAGGAATATGCCGCTGCCAGAGCGTCTACACTCAACGCCCATTACACCAGCCCTACGGTCATTCAGGCCATCTATGAAGCGGTGGGCCGTATGGGATTTGAGACCGGAAATATTCTGGAGCCGTCTATGGGTGTGGGCAATTTCTTTGGTATGCTGCCGGAGAAAATGCGAAACAGCCGTCTGTACGGCGTGGAGCTGGACCCTGTTTCCGGGCGCATCGCAAAGCAGCTCTATCCCAAGGCGGACATCACAGTAGGCGGCTTTGAGACCACCGACAGGCGTGACTTCTTTGACCTTGCCATCGGCAATGTACCTTTCGGTCAGTATCAGGTCAATGACAAAGCCTACAACAAGCTGAATTTCAGTATTCACAACTACTTTTTCGCCAAAGCACTGGACCAGGTGCGTCCCGGCGGAGTGGTAGCTTTTGTAACCTCCCGCTATACTATGGACGCCAAGGATTCCACCGTGCGCCGCTATCTTGCCCAGCGTGCTGAGCTGCTGGGAGCGATCCGTCTGCCGAATGACGCGTTCAAAAAGAATGCCGGTGCCGAGGTGGTATCGGACATCATCTTCCTCCAAA
>OLQM01003922.1_pt1 | contig 12202 bp, 8 predicted proteins | sample 1673161 | NCBI WGS metagenome assembly OLQM01 (sample SAMEA3136761, study PRJEB25190) | human gut metagenome | reverse complement strand
GAGGCACATCCTTGCGCACGCCGCTATAACGGTTGCGGTCGGCAATGGGGCGTCCCACAAACTGGGCGGTGGTCAGATACAGGCCCCTGCTGTCGATGGCGAGCACAGCCTCCGTTCCATTTTCCTGAACGGTCTGGATCATCATTTCCTGCGTTGTTCCAAAACGGTTATACATGTTACCTGTTCTCCTGTGTGCCTTTGCGGCGGTAAACAGTGCGGCCCTATTGAGGGCAACAGGCTCCATTATATGAAATAGAAATTCAAAGTCAATGCAAAAAGAAAAATATTGCCGCGTTGCGGGCCGCATGATCGCAACTACATGGATTATCAGCGCAAAGCTGGAAATTTGAGCACGAAAAACTGCGTAATGGAGAGCGCAATAATGCGCTGTGTCAGGAATGAGGACGTATTAAACAGTCCGTATTCTCTTCTTCGCTGCAACTGTCTGCCAATATGCTGCGGTTGCGCCCCTGAGCCTTTGCGCTGTACAACGCTTCGTCAGCTCTTCTGAAAGCTTCATCAAACGACATATTGCAACAGTCGTGCACCAGTAAACCGCCCAAAGAGATGGTTACAACCTTGTCTGCCCCATCTGGATGCTGGAGGCGCATATCCTCCACAGTCTTTCGGATCTTTTCCATAAGGGAAACGATCTGCCGCTCCTCTGACGCACTGGCCAGCACGGCAAATTCCTCCCCTCCGATGCGAAAAACCCTGTCGCCCCGGCGGGACAGACGGATACTCACACATCTGGCGATTTCGCGCAGAACATGGTCGCCAGCCTGATGCCCAAAGGCATCATTCAGTCGCTTGAAATGGTCGATGTCAAACAGCACCAGCGAAAAAGGCACGCCAAGCCGCAATGTCTGGGCAAACCACGCCTCGGCCATTTCATCAAACATTCTGCGGTTGAGCAGCCCGGTCAGGGAATCATGCTGCGCCTGAACCCGCAAGGTATCATTAAGTTTTTGCAAGGTTTTGCGCAGATACCTGTCGCGCAGCAGGTTCACTGTGGTACCGATTATGACAGCAAAACCAAGCACAAAAAAAATAAACGTGGTAGCAAGGTGCATGCGGAAGCTTTCCGCAAGGTCGGCCAGCAGAGGGCCAAGGCCCTCAAAGCCGTATACACTGAGCCCCTCCTTACTTATGCGGACAGTCTTGCACAAGTAGGGCGGGCCTCCGGGGCTGAGCTCCCATGCATCGTAGCCGTCCACATCCACTTTGCGCAGATACATGGGTTCAAGACTTTCGCGCTGATAGCGGAGCAGACTCTTGGCCGGGGCAAGCAAGGCGGCACTCTCGCCAGGCACGACGCGCAGCATGTTCCCCGGCGAATCGGAGAGCACCACCACGCCCGCCTTGTCCGTAACAAAACCCGTGGGCAGGTAAAGCTGCTGCGCACCCATCCGGCGCATCTCCTCTTTCAGCAAGCCGGAGGCGGAGTCCAGACGTTCGGCTTTCAGGCTGTTGGAGCAGATGAGCTCCGCGAAGCCCTCGCTCTTGTGGGCCGGGGAGAAGTGAGTGGGCTTCTGCTCATAGAGCTCCACCTGCACGCCTTTGCCCGCCAGCCAGAGGGCGGCTTCGCAGCCCGCCAGACCGGCACCCAGTACAGTAACTTTATAGTTGCTCATGTTGTATCCCTTTATCTTATCTCGCACTTCCAGCAGTCAGGAAAAGCTTTCCGCCCTGCCAAGGGCTCCCCTACTAGGGGAGCTGGCAATGCGAAGCATTGACTGAGAGGTTTGATCAATCCTTCTTCGGCACCGGCATCTCAAAGCCGCAGCCCTCTTTTGCGCAGTAGAGCTTGGAGCCCTTGCGGAACAGGGTGGAGCCGCACTTTTCGCACTTGGTGGGCACCGGGGTATCCCAGGTCATAAAGTCGCAGTCGGGGTAGCGCTCGCAGCCGTAGTAGATGCGGCCCTTGGCGCTCTTGCGCTCCAGCATCCGGCCCTTGCCGCACTTGGGGCAGATACCGCCGGTGTCCTTGACCAGACGCTTGGTGCCCCGGCACTCGGGAAAGCCGGAGCAGGCCAGGAACTTGCCGTACTTGCCCACCTTGATGACCATGGGGCGGCCGCAGAGGTCGCATACCTCGCTGGAAGGCTCGTCCGGCACCTTGACCTTCTTGCCCTCCATGTTCTTTTCGGCCTGTTCCAGGCTGGCTGCAAAGCCCTGATAGAAATCATCCACGGTCTTGTGCCAATCGGCCTTGCCGCTCTCGATCTTATCCAGGTTCTTCTCCATCTCAGCCGAGAAGTCTACATCCACGATATGGGGGAACTGCTCCAGCATCAGGCCGTCCACGGCGCGGCCCAGCAGGGTGGGCTTGAGCTTTTTCTGCTCCCGCTCCACATAGCCGCGGTCGATGATGGTGGTGATGATGGGCGCATAGGTCGAGGGACGGCCAATGCCATTTTCCTCCAGCGCCTTGATCAGGGTCGCTTCGGTGTAGCGGGCGGGGGGCTGGGTGAATTTCTGCTCACTCTTCAGCTCCTTGAGCTTGAGCAGCTGGCCCTGTTCCAGCGGGGGCAGGCTGGTCTCCTTCTTTTCCTTTTCATCGGTGGCTTCCTCGTACAGCACAGTAAAGCCATCAAAGGTCACGGTGTAGCCGCTGGCCTTGAAGCGGTAGTCCCCCGCGTACACGGTCACGCTCACGGTATCCTGCTGGCAGTCCGCCATCTGGCTGGCCATAAAGCGGCTCCAGATCATCCGGTAGAGCTTGGCGGTATCGCCGCTGATGCTCTTTTCCACCTCGTCAGGGGTCAGCCCCGGCACCGAGGGACGGATGGCTTCGTGGGCATCCTGCGCGGCGGTCGCGCTTTTGGTCTTCCAGGTGCGCTTGTAGGGGCAGATATACTGTTCGCCGTAAGCGTCCGCAATATACTCCTTTGCAGCGGTGACCGCTTCATCGGAGATGCGCAGGCTGTCGGTACGCATATAGGTGATTAGACCCATGGTGCCGTGGCCCGCGATGTCCACGCCTTCGTACAGGGTCTGGGCGGCACGCATGGTGCGGGTGGCCGTAAAGCCCAGACGGCGGGAGGCCTCCTGCTGCAGAGTACTGGTGATAAAGGCCGGGGTGGGCTGCTTGGCCCGCTTGCCTTTTTTCAGTTCGCCCACGGTGTACTCGGCACCCTCCAGACCCTTTTCAATGGCACGGGCCTCTGCCTCGTTTTTGGGCAGCAGCTTTTTGCCGGTGCTGTCAGAGGCCAGGCGGGCGGTAAAGCTCTTGTGGCCGGTGCCCAGCGTGGCATCCACGTTCCAGTATTCCTCGGGCTTGAAGTTCTCGATCTCCTTCTCGCGGTCATCGATCAGCCGCACCGCCACGCTCTGGACACGGCCCGCCGACAGGCCCCGGCGCACCTTCCGCCACAGGAAGGGGCTGAGCTTATAGCCCACCAGACGGTCGAGGATGCGGCGGGCCTGCTGGGCGTTGAACAGATCCTCGTCGATGGCACGGGGATTGGCCATGCCCTTCTGCACGCCCTTTTTGGTGATTTCGTCAAAGGTCACGCGGTTGGGCTCGTGGGGGTCCAGCCCCAGGATATTGGCCAGATGCCAGCTGATGGCTTCGCCCTCACGGTCCGGGTCGGTTGCCAGCAGAACGCCGTCGGCCTGCTTGGCTTTTGCCTTGAGCTCCTTGATGAGCTTGGATTTATCCTTGATATTGATGTACTGGGGGGCGTAGTCATGTTCCACGTCGATGCCCAGCTGGGACTTAGGCAGGTCCCGGATGTGGCCCATGCTGGCCGTGACCTCGTAATCCTTGCCCAGATATTTGCCAATGGTCTTCGCCTTTGCCGGCGACTCCACGATTACCAGTTTTGCCATGGTTCTCTTCTCCTACTATCTATATGAAACCCTCTCAGTCTCGCTTCGCTCGCCAGCACCGGGTTGCGGTTCCCAGCATCCGCTTCGTGCCTTGGGCGGCACTCGCGTCTTGCTGGCCGCTGCCCCAACAACTTCTCCCTGTTTCGGCCGCAGGCCGCGGTCGTCGTCGTTGCTCCCAGAGGGAGAGCCAACGCATATCCCAGGCTTAGCAACAGCTATCCGTGAGCCACAATTGCCTCTCCCTTCGGGAGAGGTGGCAACGCGCCAGCGTTGACGGAGAGGGTCATATCTTCAACTTAAATTGCGCAGTTCAGCGCAGAATATACCGCTTGCCGGGCAGGCAGGTCACACGGCCCGCCAGCTCCAGCTTCATCAGGGTGCCCAGCAGCAGGCCGGTGGGCAGGCCGCTTGCCGCGCCCAGCTCCTCCACACCCTTTGCCTTGGGGCCGATACAGGCCAGCACCCTGCGCTCAGTCTCGCTCATGGGGTCAGGCGCAGAGCGCACCGCCGCCGGAGCCGCCGCCCCCCGCAGGCCCAGCACCCCGAACAGGTCGCCGGGTTTGCAGACGGCTTTGGCACGGCCCTCCCGCAGCAGGGCGTTGGTGCCTGCTGAGTTGGGAGAGTAGATGCTGCCCGGCACCACGAACACCGGCTTGCCATACCGCTCGGCATGGTTGACTGTGGACATGGTGCCGCTCTTTTCCTGCGCTTCCACCACCACCAGCGCCGAGGACAGCGCCGCAATGAGCCGGTTGCGCTGCAAAAAGCCATTGGGGCCAACGGGGCCGCTCTCGGGCGGGTACTCGCTGATCACGCAGCCTTTTTGCTCGATCTTTTTCCGCAGCTCCCGGTTGGAGGCCGGGTAGGTGCGGTCAATGGGCACGCCCAGCACCCCGATGGTGGGGCAGTTTTCCTTCACTGCGGCCCGGTGCCCGGCGCTGTCCAGCCCATCGGCCAGACCGCTGACGATGATGGCCCCGTTTTTGGCCAGACCGCTGCCCAGGTCTGCCGCCGCCTGCAGGCCGTACTCGGTGGGCCTGCGGCTGCCCACCATCCCCACAGCCCCCGGCTCATTGAGCCAGAGGGGGTCGCCGGTGCAGTAGAGCACCAGCGGCATATCGGGAATGCGGGAAAACGCCAGCGGGTAATCCGGGTCATCATAAGTCAGAATACGGATGCCCAAATCATCACACCACATTATAAGCTCATGGTACTTTTCAGCATCAAGTGTTTTTGCACGCCTTGCCGCCGCCAACCCAGCCGCAATCAGAAAATTCTCTGTGTAACGAGCTTCCCACGCTTTCTGTGCATCGCCAAAGGTGTCCAACACACGTCCCGCATGAATACTCCCAGGTCCCATAACATCAGCCAGCCAGAGCCAGCAGAGCAACGGGTCGGGGGCCGGCTCGGGCGGGAAAAGACTGGTCTGGCCGAAGCCGGGCCCGGTCACAGGCTCTCCTCCCGGAAATGCCACAGCAGGATGCTGCCCGCAATGCCGGCGTTCAGGCTTTCCACCCGGTCGGTCATGGGGATGCGCACAGTGCCGCTGCAGGCGGCAATGGTCTCTTCCGTTAGACCCTGGCCCTCACTGCCGATGACTACGCAGACACCGCCCGGGTAGCCGGGCCGGGCCGCGCTCAGGGGCTGGCTCTGGTAGAGTGCCGCCGCAAGGCAGGTGATGTTCTTTGCCCGCAGGGCGGCAATGGCGGCAGGCATTGCCCCCACCTCCATCACCGGCACCCGCACGGCGGCCCCCATGGAGGCCCGCAGGGTCTTGGGGGCAAACACGCTGGCACAGCCATCGCTCAGCAGCACGCCGTCAAAGCCGAACGCGGCGGCAGAGCGCAGCAGCGTGCCCACGTTGCCGGGGTCCTGCACCCGCTCAAGCGCCAGATACCGCCCGCCGGTCTTTGCCTCGTCCAGCGTATGCACCGGGGTGCGGAAGATGCCGAACACGCCCTGATGGGTGCCCACATCGGCCAGCTTATCGGCCACATGGACCTCCACCAGATAGTGCTCCCCGGGCAGCCCGGCCAGCTCCGGGCACTTTTCCAGCGCTGCCTCGGTGCAGAACAGGGTCTCCAGCGCCGCGCCGCGGCAGAGCTCCGGGCAGAGCTTGCGGCCCTCGGCCAGAAATTTCCCCTCACTGCGCCGGAACGCCCCGCTGGAAGCAAGGCGGCAGGCATATTTGATCTTTGCGTTTTCCCGGCTGGTGATCTTTTCCATGCGGTCCTCCAGAAGATATACAAATATACAAAAAGGACGCCCGCGTATTTTACTACGCGCGGGCGTCTTTCAGGTCTTTATCAGGCGTTCTTCACGGTCTCGACCAGAGCAGCAAAGCTCTGAGGATCGTTGATGGCCATCTCGCTCAGCATCTTGCGGTTCAGCTCGATGCCTGCCTTCTTCAGGCCAGCCATGAAGGTGGAGTAGTTCATGCCCAGGGGACGAACTGCGTTGTTGATGCGGCAGATCCACAGGTTGCGGAACTGGCGCTTCTTCATGCGGCGGCCAGCCAGAGCGTAGTTGCCGCTCTTCATGACCTGCTGCTTGGCCATCTTAAAGTGCTTGCTCTTGCAGCCGTAGAAGCCCTTGGCCAGCTTCAGCATCTTCTTACGACGTTTGTGAGTCATGGTTGCGCCCTTGATACGTGCCATTTTTTATATCTCCTTTAGTTATCTCTTAGAATGTCTTTGCCTGCGGCTCGCACTTAGGCGTAGGGCAGCATGCTCTTGATGGTAGCGGCGTTGGTCTTGTCAACGTAGTTGGGCTGACGGTAGCCACGGGTCAGCTTGGTGGTCTTCTTGGTCAGGATGTGGCTGCGGAATGCGTGGCCGCGCTTGATCTTGCCGTTCTTGGTCAGCTTAAAGCGCTTCTTAGCGCCGGAATGCGTCTTCAGTTTCATCTTAGCCATTTTAGTTTCCTCCTAAAATTAGTCCTTATTGGGTTTCGGGATCAGCAGAATGGACATCGTGCGGCCCTCGAGCACCGGCGGCTTATCCATGCTTGCCTGGGGCAGAGCCTCGGCAAAGCGTTTCAGCACGTCAGCACCCAGAGCACTGTGCGCCATCTCACGGCCGCGGAAGCGGATCGAAGCCTTCACCTTGTGACCAGCGGCCAGGAACTTGGCAGTCTGGTTCAGCTTGGTGTTGAAGTCGTTGGTGTCAATATTGAGCGAAAGGCGGGTCTCCTTGACCTCGACCACTTTCTGGTTCTTCTTGGCTTCCTTCTCCTTCTTCTGCTGTTCAAAACGGTATTTGCCGTAATCCAGCACCTTGCACACAGGCGGGGTAGCCTGCGGTGCGATCTTGACCAGATCGAGCCCGGCTTCTTCTGCAGCGCGCATGGCCACCTGAATGGACACAACGCCCTTCTGCTCGCCATCGGCACCGATCAGGCGAACTTCACGATCACGGATCTGACCGTTGATCTCCAGTTCCTTCGACTTTCCAGCGGTAGCGATAATGAATGCACCTCCAAACAATAATCCATAGTGTTGCAATATTTGGCATAGAAAACGCGGCCGCCCATTTGCAGGACAGCCGCGCGAAATTTCACACAAAAGCGCAGTTCGTTCAAAGAATCGAACCGTGTTTGGGTATAGCCCGGGGATTCCGACCCCACAAGGCGAGCGCGGCACAGGCCGTAGCTGCTTTCTTTACCGGAACAGTTTACCACACCCACAAAGCCCTGTCAAGCACTTTTACGCGATTTCAGGGAAAAATATTCTGAGATGGATCAAATCTCTCAGTCGCGCTAACGCGCGCCAGCAATGGCAGAGAGGTTGGACAGAGCATCACTTGACCTCGATCAGTTTTCCCAGTTCCAGCGAGTAGATGCCCTTATAGGTCACCGGCTTCGGGGCAAAACGCTTGCTGATGGCAAGGGCATAGAGGTCAAGCTGGGCGCGATAGGCGGCAAGGAAGTCGTCCTCGGATTTTCGGCGGTCCGTCTTGTAATCCAGCAGCTCCAGGTGATCCGGGAACACCAGCACCAGATCAGCGATGCCCTGCACCAGCACCTTTGCCTGTGCCACGGCAGCGCTGTCGGCGGGGGCAGTACCCTGAGCGGCCAGCACCTCGGCGGCAGGCAGGGCCGTGATGAAGTCCAGCTCCCGCAGCACCTCATCCGCAGCACAGATACGCGCAAAGGCTTCGCTCTCCACAAAGCGGCGGATGCGCCCTGCATCCAGCTTCTCCGCAATTTCGGGCGCGGTGAGCTTTGCTTCCACCTGCCGGTCACGCTCGGCGGGGATCGCCGTTTCCAGCGTGCCTGCCTGTTTTGCCGCTGCAAGAGCCGCAAAATCGGCGTGCTCCAGGAAGGCGTGAAGGGCCGTGCCCATCTCGGCGGCGGTCAGGCCGTCCTTTGCCAGAAAGCCCGGGCGCTCCAGCGTGGTCTGCTCTGCCTTGTGGACGATGCCGGTCACGCTGACCTTGGCGGGCACTTGGGCCAGCTCCGCCGCCGGGTACTGCCAGGCAAAGCCCTGCCGCAGTGCCTCGGTCAGGGCCGGGTCTGCCTGGGCCAGCGGTCTTTCCTCGGGTTCCGGGTCGGTCGGCTCCACGCCCTCGGGCAGCGCCTGCTGCACCGTCAGGGTGATGGTGCTCCCGGTATCCGCAAAGGCCAGTTCCAGATCCTCGGCCAGCCGGCGCAGAGGGCCGCCGTTTGGGTGGACGAGCAGGGCCGCGCGGAGCCAGTCGGCAAAGCTGTTCGCCTGCCGGCAGAGCGTCTGCCCCGCCCCGGCTTCAAGGAAGGCCGCCGCTCTGGTAAAGGGGTTGGAGGTCTTCCCGATGCCCAGCGGCACGGTCAGGATCAGCTTATCCTGCGCGCGGGTCAGCGCCACATAGAGCAGGCGCATCTGCTCACTGCGCATCTCGGCGGCGTGGACATTGGAGAGCGCCGTGTAAGCCGCCGTCTTGTAAGCGCCCTCGCCCTCCTCGGGGCGCAGGCGCAGGCCCGCCCCATACATCCGATGCAGGAGCACCGGCTGGCGGGTATCGGCGGCATTGAAGCGACGGGCCGTGTCGGCCACGAACACCACCGGGAACTGCAGCCCCTTGGAGCGGTGGATAGTCATCACGGTCACACAGCCGGGGCGTGAGCCGCCGGGCACGGTATCCTGCCCCGTGGAGCCTGCCAGCGCCGCAGCGTCAATGGCCCGCACCAGCGCCGAGATGCCGCCGGAGCCAGCCCCGGCACAGAAGGAAGCAAACCGTCGGGCATCCTCCCGGCGGCGGGCACCGTTTTCCATCACGCCCAGTGCGGCAAGGTAGCCGGTGGAAGCAAAGATCTCCTCCAGCAGCTGCTCTGCCGGGGCACTGCGGGCCATCCGGCGCAGCTCGGTCAGCCGGGCATAGAACGCCCGGACTTTTCCGGTAAAAGGGGTGTCCTCCCCGCTGTTCACGGTGAGCAGCAGCGCACCGTAGAGGCTGATGCGCCGGGGGGCGTTTTCCTCCTGCTGCTTCTGGATCTCTTCGGCTCTGGCCCGCAGGCGGACAAGGTCGTCATCGGTGAAACCGAACAGCGGGCCCAGCATGGCAGCGGCAAGATAGATATCCTGCGCCGGGTTGTCAATGACCTTCAGCAGGGCGATGAGGGGCCGGATGTGGGGGGCATCCAGCAGGTTTTCGCGGGCATCCGCATACACCGGGATGCCCCGGGCGGTCAACGCTTCCACATAGGCCGGAAAATCATTGCGCGCCGCCAGCAGGATGCAGCAGTCCTCGTACTGCACCGGGCGGGTGGCACTGCCGTCCCGCACCGGCTCGCCGCTCTGCACCATCTCCTCGATGCGCCGGGCGATCCAGCCCGCGTCCGTTTCGGCGGTGTCATCGGGCAGGAAATGCGCCTCCACGCTGCCCGTGTATTCCCCGGGTGCCCCGCAGACCAGCCGCTGGCCGTCGCCGTAGGCCGTGTCGCCGAGTTCCGGGGACATGAGCCGCTCAAACAGGAAGTTGATCCCTTCCACCACCTGCGGAGCCGAGCGGAAGTTGGCATCCAGCGCCAGCATGGCATCGGTGCCGGGGGTACCCTCTGTCGGGCGGGGCCGCGCTGCGCCGCCAGGCAGGGCGGGCCAGCTATCCAGTTTTTCCCGGAAGATGCTGGGGTCTGCCTGCCGGAAGCGGTAGATGCTCTGCTTCAGATCTCCCACCAGGAAGAGGTCGTCCCCCGCCGGGGATGCGAGGCACCGGTACAAGGCATCCTGCAGGGCGTTGGTGTCCTGATATTCATCCACCATCACGGCGGCATAGTTCTGCCGGATGACCCCGCACAGCGCAGTGGGGGTGCCGTCCGGGTCACGGAGCAGGCGGAGGGCCTGATGCTCAAAGTCACTGAACTCCAGCAGTTTCCGGTCCCGCTTTTTGGCCGAGAACCGGGCATCGAAATCCCGCACCGCCGCAAACAGGGCCTGCAGCCGGGGCAGTGCCGCCTGCCGGTCGGCTTCCGCTTCTTCCTCGCTGCAGGAGACAAGCTCCGTGATCTGAGCAAACAGGTCGGCGGCCTCGTCAGCACGGGTCTTGATGGCCGTCTTGTGGTCGCCCTTCAGCCGTTTTTTCATGCCCTTCAGGCCGGGCTGCTCTTCCATGCCCAGCACAAAAGGGGTGAGCCGGTCGTACAGGGACGTCCACTCCCCTGCCTGTGCCAGCCGCTCCACCTCGCCCAGCAGGGCGGCAGAGCGTTCCAGACGGCCCTGCGCGTCGGCGTATTTTTCGGTTGTTTTCTACGCTTCCGCCCGTTGATGCCGTAGAATCTGCTGTTTCTGTTTTCTGGGTAGAATCTTTAGACTCTGATGTGGATCCTCCACAACCAGCCATGGATACTGCCATAGCTACTGCCATAATTGCTGCTAATGCTTTTCTTTTCATTTTTATTCCTCCAGTTTGGTGATTTTGCTAGATTCGCTTCGTTCCTAGCTGATGAATTCATTATAATCACAAGAGGCCTGAAAAAAAATAGAATATTTTTGGATTAGTTATTGAAATTTTTGGTTGTTTCTTGTCGTAATTCCCCAAAACTCCAAGAATCATGCAAAAAAGCAGTCCCACAGAGCGCAAATTACTGCATGACAGATTTTTGTCGTACCTCGGGTACGCCTTCCCATCTGTTTCCTGTAGTTTGCGTTCTGCAGCACTGCTTTTTTTGTATTATTTCTTACTTATGCTTTAAGCGGGGTAAGAGCTCTAAAATCCTCTTGCAGGCGAGACTGCATCAGCTTTCTGACGTTTTAGCATCTTTATATTTTCGCATCAGAATCATATAGCTTATGATCAGTAAAACAGCTGCACTGCTCCATGCACAGATCTCGGCATAGTATATTCCCTCTTCGCCGATCCATTTCGGCAGCAGCAGCGCAACGCTGACACGCATCACAAATTCCGCAATGCCGCTGGCAAGCGGAATCAAAGTATTGCCCAGCCCCTGGATCGCGGAACGATACACATGCAGCAAATACAGTATCCACAAAAAGACAGCCATGATAAACAAATACTTATATGCAATATCTAACACCTGTCTGATCTGCTCCGGTTCACCGGATACAAACAGGGACAGTACATTACGTCCAAACAGTACCATCATGCCGGAAATGAAAGCCGAAGTGAGCACTGCCATATAAGTGCCGCTGCGCACGCCTTTTCGAATCCTCTGGTATTTTTTTGCACCAAGATTCTGGCCCACATAGGTTGTAATAGCATATCCATATGAAACGGCAGCCATCTCCAAAACCCCATACAGCTTGTTCGATGCCGTAAATCCCGCCACAAACAGAAAACCAAATCCATTGATCACATACTGTACCACAAGTCCTCCCACGGAGATGATCACATTCTGTATCGCAAGAGGAACCGCCAGTTCCAAAAGCCGCAGGCTCATAGAGGGCTGCCTGTAAAAGTCCTTCTTTTCCAGGCGGATATCCGGGATTTTACGTAATACGATCAAACAGTACAAGGCTGAAAATCCCTGTGCGATAACGGTCGCCACTGCTGCTCCGGCTATACCCCAGCCAAAAACCGCCACAAACAACAGATCCAGTCCCACATTGATCACTGCCGCCACTGTCATTGCGATCAACGGTGATCTGCTGTTTCCAAGTGCCCGAAGGATCGCTGCAAATATATTATAAGCAGCTATGATCGGGATTCCTGCAAAGATCAGCCGCAAATATAGCATTGTCAGATCAATGACATTATCCGGTGTCTGTAAAAATAAAAGAACATGATAAACTGTACCTTCACTTACTGCGAGTACGACCACAGACAGTAATGCTGTCATGATATAGCTTTTCGCTACTGCACATTTCAGATTTTCCTTTTCCCTTGCTCCATAATACTGAGATACAAGAATAGAAAAACCCTGTGTGATACCTGTCATG
>OLQM01003915.1_pt1 | contig 12226 bp, 13 predicted proteins | sample 1673161 | NCBI WGS metagenome assembly OLQM01 (sample SAMEA3136761, study PRJEB25190) | human gut metagenome | reverse complement strand
TGAATCTTTCGTGTTCGCTATGTTTGTGGTGATTTGCTTTATATGAATCCCGACGGTTCTGTCGAACGTGAAATCAAGCTTGCAAACCAATATTTACGTTTAAACTTTGCACCGTTCAAAGCTGATAACAAAGTCGGCGGTATCATTGTCGTTATACACGATGTTACAAAGCAGGAAAAACTTGAGCAGTCACGTCGTGACTTTGTTGCGAACGTGTCGCACGAACTTCGTACACCGCTTACAACAATCAAGTCTTACTCCGAAACACTTGCCGATATGCCCGATGTTGACAGAGAATTGCAAGTACGTTTTCTCGACGTTATCGCATCCGAATCTGACAGAATGGCAAGAATTATAAGCGACCTGCTTACCCTATCGGAGCTTGACGAAAACCAAACATTCACAAAACCGCCGGAGCCGATCGACATTCGTCAAATGCTTGAATCAATCGTTGAGCGTATGTCGCTTACGGCAAAGAAGAAAAATCAGACTTTGACATATCACCCTATTAATGAAGTGCCTGTTATATCCGGCGATCACGACGGTTTGGAACGCGTTATTATAAATATCGTCAGCAACGCAATGAAATACACACGCGAGGGCGGTACACCCCGGGATTTTCCAGACATAAAATGTGGTATCCGCCATTCAACACAGGAGCCGGATACGCGATGGGAATCCGTTCCGGTGCAGAGATGACAACCTTTGAGATGCGTTTTATCGCACTCCGCTGCAAAGATACGATCGCTCCGACAGGAACTATCGCACAGGGCGTGCAGGCAAAGCAGGTCAACTCCAAAGGCGAAGTCTATGAGCACATTTACGGTCTGACTACCAGCCAGCGTGTATATGGAACTGTCAAAGAAAATCAGCTTGGGCATGGCCCTTGTTATCTCAAGACCTCCGGTATCACATCCGATCAGGATCAGGATCTTCTCAAAGCATACCTGAATATGGCACCGAGCCAGACCCTCAAATGGATCGAGAGCGGTAAGATGCCAAGCGAACAGGACGTAGAGATCCAGGGAACCGAGCCGTACATCGTAGGCGGTCATACAGCCAGCGGTTTCTGGGTAGATACCAGAAGAGAAACCACCATTCACGGACTTTATGCAGCCGGTGATGTGGCAGGCGGATGTCCTCAGAAATATGTGACCGGTGCTCTGGCAGAGGGCAAGATCGCCTCTCTCGCGATCATCGAACAGTTAAAAGATGATCATAACGAAGAAACATCCGAAATCGAAAAACAGGCACAGACGATCATTAAAGATTACGAAAAGATCCGCAAGGCACAGAACGGTCTGTTTACCATCGACGAACTGGAAGAAGCCATGCAGAAAGTCATGGACGAATACGCAGGCGGAATCGCCAGCAACTATCAGTTCAATGAGAAAAAGCTGGATCTTGCAGAAGAAAAGATTGTAGGACTGAGTGAACTTGCCGATCAGGTCGGTGCAGAAGATATGCATGAACTTCTTTTTGCATACGAATTAAAAGAAAGACTTCTCGTCTGTCAGGTGCTGATCGAACACCTCAGAAACAGAAAAGAAACCAGATGGCATTCTTTCAATGAGAATCTCGATCATCCGGAAACAGACCAGAATTTTGAAAAATACGTAAATTCCAGAATGGAAGACGGCAAGATCCGTATTCTGTTCAGGGATCTGGTAAAGGGGGATACTTATGAGCATACGAATTCGTGAAGACCGATGTGTCGGCTGCGGTAAATGTCAGGAAGTATGTCCTGGCACCCTGATCCAGATCAAAGACAAAAAAGCGGTCATGAAATACCCGAAGAACTGCTGGGGCTGCGTTTCCTGCGTAAAGGAATGTAAGATGGGAGCCATTGAATTTTATCTTGGCGCAGACATCGGCGGCATGGGTGGAACCATGAACGTTACCCAGAAAGGTGATCTCCTCAACTGGAACATCACCAGATCTGACGGCAGTGAACTGGTCATCAGCGTTGACCGGCGAAATTCCAATAAATATTAGTACAGGAGTAGAACTATGAGCGGATTATCACATTTAGATGAACTGGAAGCAGAAGCAATATATATCATCCGGGAAGTGGCAGCAGAGTGCGAAAAACCTGTTATGCTTTATTCCATCGGAAAAGACAGCTCAGTGATGCTTCATCTCGCACTGAAAGCCTTTTATCCGGAAAAACCACCTTTCCCGTTTTTACATGTAAACACAACCTGGAAATTCCGGGAAATGATCGAATTTCGTGACAAGACAGCCAAAGATCTTGGAATCGAGATGCTGGAATATATCAATGAGGACGGTGTGAAGCAGGGAATCAATCCTTTTGACAACGGATCCGCTTATACCGATATCATGAAGACACAGGCTCTGAAACAGGCTCTCAATAAATACGGATTTACCGCAGCATTCGGAGGCGGTCGTCGTGATGAGGAGAAGAGCCGTGCCAAAGAGAGGATCTTTTCTTTCCGTAATGAAAACCACGCCTGGGATCCGAAGAACCAGAGACCGGAGATGTGGAAACTTTACAATACAGAGATCAACAAAGGCGAGAGCATCCGTGTTTTTCCAATCTCCAACTGGACAGAGAAAGATATCTGGCAGTACATAAAAAGAGAAAATATTCCGATCGTACCTCTTTACTTTGCAAAAGAGCGTCCGGTAGTATATCGTGACGGAAATATCATCATGGTAGATGATGACCGTATGCGTCTGAAACCTGGCGAGAAACCGGAAATGAAAAAAGTTCGTTTCCGTACCCTGGGATGTTATCCTCTGACCGGTGGTATTCTTTCTGATGCAGATACACTCGATGCGATCATCGATGAGACATTAAGTTCTGTAGAATCTGAAAGAACCAGCCGAATCATTGATTCTGACGGTGGTGCAGCCAGCATGGAAAAGAGAAAGAGAGAGGGGTACTTCTAGATGAGCGGTTTACTGAAATTTATTACCTGCGGAAGTGTGGACGATGGAAAATCCACACTGATCGGACATATACTTTACGATTCCAAACTGCTTTATGCAGACCAGGAAAAAGCCCTGATCCTCGACAGTAAGGTAGGATCCAGAGGCGGCGCGATCGACTATTCACTTCTTCTGGATGGTCTGATGGCAGAGAGAGAACAGGGTATCACCATTGATGTTGCTTATCGTTATTTTACAACAGACAAGAGAAGCTTCATCGTTGCGGATACACCGGGACATGAAGAATATACAAGAAACATGGCAGTTGGTGCTTCTTTTGCACAGCTTGCGATCATCCTTGTCGATGCAAAACAGGGTGTTCTGGTACAGACAAGACGCCACAGCCGCATCTGCGCCCTGATGGGAATCCATCATTTTGTATTTGCAGTCAACAAGATGGACCTTGTAGGTTACAGCGAAGAAAGATTCAATGAGATCGTAAAAGATATCAACGAACTTTCCGAAAGCCTCGGACTTCAGGATGTTGTGATCGTTCCTGTCAGCGCGACAGAAGGAGATAACGTCACAGTCAAATCCGAGAACATGCCATGGTACACAGGCAAAACACTTCTGGATCATCTGGAAACCGTCGATGTGACAGAGACAGAGAGCGAAGCAGGATTCTATATGCCGGTACAGAGAGTCTGCCGCCCGAACCATGAATTCCGTGGCTTCCAGGGACAGATCGAAAGCGGTAAGATCAAAGTCGGACAGACCATTACCACACTTCCAAGCAACGAGACTGCAACTGTCAAATCCCTTCTGAACGGAAGCACTTCCGTAGAAGAAGCCGTGACAGGACAGGCAGTGACCATCCAGCTTGACAAAGAAGTGGATGTCAGCCGAGGCTGCGTCCTCACCGACCAGGCACAGCTCTCCATAGCAAAAAGCTTCACCGCAACACTGCTCTGGATGGATGACAGCAAGCTGACTCTTGGGAAAGAGTATCTGGTCAAACTGGGAACTAAGAGAATTCCTGGATTTATCCGCAGCATCAAATATAAGATTGATGTTAACACCGGAGAACATATCTCCGCAGATTACATTGAGAAAAATGAGATCGCACTGTGCGAGATCGAGCTGGCTGAGAAGATCGTCCTTGACGAGTTCAAGAAACATAAGACTCTCGGCGAAATGATCCTGATCGACCGCGTAAGCCATATGACATCTGCCTGCGGCGTTCTTGAGACCGTAGAAAATGACGGAGAAAAGCCGTATTTTCAGAAAGATGACATCAAAGTTGGAGGATATGTATTTGAAGAATTTTACTTCAACCTTGAAAATGCGATGATGTCCAAGGCTGGATCCGATAAGAAGACTTATCATGTCGGCGACGAAGTGCCGGTTGTTGGTGATAGCTTCAAATATCCGGAGTATTTTGATATCCTTTCCGTTGAGGATGGAGCTGCGGTTCTGATTCGCGATGGCAAGGTGGAAGATATCCAGAAGATCGAAGAGTATCGTTATATGGGACTTCCGGTTGTGGATGAGAGAGGTATGGAGCTGCTTGTGAAGAATAAGGAAGAACTTGGGAAGTTCTTATCGGAAGCGAAAGAGGTTACTTCGGAGAATCGGTCTGAGGTGCATAATAAGTGGTTTAGGTTTGAAACTTATCGGAAGGTTGTTTGCACGGATAATTTCTGGGTGATCTAAGGTACTTCCTTAGGAACCTTCGATATTTGAAGAATAAGAAAACCCTGCGAGGGGAGGGCACTCAAAGTTGCGAAGGCCGTTCTCCCCTCGCGCTCCCCACCGGGCCACGCGGAATGCTGTTTTGCTGACGCGAAAAGTGCGTAAACTAGAACTATCATAGTTGACAATCCCGGAGCGTGCCACAGGTACGATGTCTCGGGCTAGTAGTATGGCATACTACGGAAGTACCTGTTCCACAAGACTACATAGACTCAGGGAGCAGTAGTGCAAGTTGGAATACATTTATACGAATCTCTTCCGACATGATGAACCTATCGAATTTTTCTAAGGGTATTACATGAGACGAAAATTGGGCTAGATATTTAGCCGAGGGTGTGCAGAGGGACTGGCGAAGTCCCTTTGCGGTTTTTTTGTGAATCCTTCGCATATCATGCATAAAATATAATAAAAACATAAGTTTTTATACAACAATTTATAAAGTGCCTTGAATTACAAGAGAAACAATGCTACTATAAAACAAAGCATATTTCTCTTTAATTCAAGGCACTTTTGCCGTCTATTTTTTCTAAAAACATTTCAGAAATCCATGCTTTTAAACCCAATTAAATCAAAAAGCAGGAGTCTGAGAATAAGATAAAATAGTACAATGCGTTCTTGCACTCCTGCGGAAAACAGGAGGTACTGCCTATGGCAAAAAGAAAGAACAGAAGGACAACAAAGAAACCTTTGATTGCAAACAAGAAATATAAAGATACAGTATTTCGAATGCTGTTCTCGGACAGGAAGAATCTGTTATCGCTTTATAATGCGATCAACGGAACAGGATATGCAGATCCGGAAAAACTGGAGATCGTGACATTGGAAAATGCAATCTACATGGGTATGAAAAATGATCTGGCGTTTATCATTGATACGAACTTGTTTCTTTATGAGCATCAGTCGACATACAATGCAAACATGCCCTTGAGGGATTTGTTTTATATTGCGGGTGAATATCAGAAACTGGTGGATCATAAGTCTCTCTATTCATCAGCATTGCAGAAAATCCCAGCACCGAATTTTATTGTGTTTTATAACGGAACCGAAAAGAAAAAAGAACGATGAGAAAATCTGCTGTCAGAGGCATATGAGAATCAGACAGCAGAACCGAATCTGGAACTGAGATTTATCACATTAAATATTAATGAAGGACATAACCGAGAACTCATGGAACAGTGTCAGATTCTGAGAGAATATGCACAGTATGTGGCAAAAGTACGAAATTACACAAAAGAAATGGAACTGGATGCAGCTGTAGAGCATGCAGTAAACGAGTGTATCCACGAAGGAATTCTTGCTGAGTTCCTGAGGATGAATCGAGCGGAGGTTATCGCGATGAGTATATTCGAATATGACAAGGAAGAGGAAGAAAAGAAACTCCGGAAAGCAGAATTTGAAGCCGGAGTTGCAGAAGGAATAGAACAAGGGGAGATGCGAAAAGCAAAAGAGATAGCATTGATGCTTCAAGAAATGGGGCTTTCGATAGAAGAGATTGCACATGCGGTTAATGTGAATAAAGAGACAATTAGGAAATGGCTGGAATTGCAAGAAGTAGCAGACTGATTTGGAGGGAAGTACATAATGAACAGGATATTTTACGATGCGGTGGAAGAGAACCCGATCATAGCAGCGGTCAAGAATATGGACGATCTTGAGCAATGTTGTGCACTCGAAGATATTCGGGTGGTATTCATTTTATTCGGGGATATCTGCTCCATCGAGGAAATCGTACACAGGATAAAATCTGCCGGGAAGGTGGCGATGGTACATATAGATCTGATCGGCGGGCTGAGTGCAAGGGAAGTTGCGGTTGAATTTCTGAGGAAACATACAGAAGCCGACGGAATCATCACAACGAAACCGGCTTTGATCAAGAAAGCCGGAGAAATGGGGATGTATACAGTGCTCAGGTATTTTCTTTTGGATTCTATGGCATATGAAAATATCCTTACACAACAAAAAAGCGTAAAGCCAGACTTCATCGAAGTCCTGCCCGGTGCAATGCCGGAGGTACTGCGGAGACTCTGTAGAGAGGTCCGAATCCCGATAATCGCAGGAGGATTACTCACAGACCGGGCGTCTGTGATGGCGGCGTTGGATGCAGGGGCTGTGGCAGTTTCGTCTACAAACCATAAAGTGTGGGGACTGTAATTTTGTCCCCTTAGCCCCCGGGATTTTAACTTGAAAAGTTAGGAAACCGCAAAGGGACTTCGCCAGTCCCTCTGCACACCCTGGGCTGAGTGCTTGGTTCAAGTTTTGCCGTGTGTAATACCCTTAGAAAAATTCGACAGATGTATCAGGTCGTGAGAGTATTGTATGAATGGACTGCCAATTTGCACTGTTGTTTCCTGAGTCTGTGTAGTCTTATGGGACAGGCACTCCTGCAATATGTCATATTATTAGCCCGAGACATCGTGCCAGAGGCACGCTCCGGGAATTTACGTTGTCTTCCGCTATAGCCCCGCGCTTTTCGCGCCAGCGAAACAGCCTTCTGCGTAGCCAGGAGGGGAGTGAGAGGGGAGAACGGCTTTCGCAACTTCGAGTGCCCTCCCCTCGCAAAGAAAAACTACCTTTTGGAAAGGAATAAAAAGGATAGACAAATCCATTGAATCCTCCCCACTTTTGAGTTAAAATAAACGCATATAAAAATACCAAAAAGGGGATTTTTACTATGCAAAAATACGTAATGTCACTGGACGCTGGTACGACCAGCAACCGATGCATTTTATTCAACAAAAAAGGTGAAATGTGCAGCGTAGCACAGCGTGAATTTCACCAGTACTTCCCAAAGCCAGGCTGGGTGGAGCATGACGCGGATGAGATCTGGGCAAGCATGCTTGGAGTAGCAGTAGAAGCCATGAATATGATCGGCGCGGAAGCCTCCGACATTGCTGCAATCGGCATCACCAACCAGCGTGAGACCGCAATCGTCTGGGACAAGAACACCGGGGATCCGGTCTATCATGCGATCGTCTGGCAGTGTCGCAGAACCTCCGAGTACTGTGATTCCCTCAAAGCCAAAGGTCTTACTGAGAGTTTTCGCCAGAAAACCGGCCTTGTGATAGATGCTTATTTTTCCGGAACGAAGGTCAAATGGATCCTGGATAACGTACCGGGAGCGAGGGAGAAGGCAGAGCGTGGCGACCTTCTTTTCGGAACAGTCGAGACCTGGCTGATATGGAAACTGACCAAGGGGGCTGTACATATCACAGATTATTCGAATGCTTCCAGAACGATGCTGTTCAATATCAACACTCTTGAGTGGGATGAAGAAATCCTTAAGGAACTGGATATTCCACGCAGTATGCTTCCGGAGCCGAAACCGTCAAGCTGTGTTTACGGAATGGCAGATCCGTCTTTCCTGGGTGGTGCGATCCCGATCGCAGGTGCGGCCGGGGATCAGCAGTCGGCACTTTTTGGACAGACCTGTTTTCAGGCGGGAGAAGCCAAGAATACTTATGGTACGGGCTGTTTCCTTCTTATGAATACAGGAGAGAAGCCGGTATTTTCTGAGAATGGACTGGTCACAACGATTGCCTGGGGACTGGACGGCAAGGTGAATTATGCATTGGAGGGCTCCATTTTTGTGGCGGGAGCTGCGATCCAGTGGCTTCGAGATGAGATGCGCCTGATCGATTCTGCTGAAGATTCCGAGTATATGGCGAAGAAAGTCAAGGACACCAACGGCTGTTATGTCGTTCCGGCATTTACCGGGCTTGGCGCGCCGCACTGGGATCAGTATGCACGTGGTACGATCGTGGGAATCACCAGAGGGGTGAATAAGTATCACATTATCCGTGCAACCCTGGAATCCCTGGCATATCAGGTAAACGATGTCCTGCAGGCTATGCGAGCAGATTCCGGCATTCAGCTTTCTGCACTCAAGGTCGATGGCGGGGCAAGTGCCAACGACTTCCTGATGCAGACGCAGGCAGATATCATAGATGCACCGGTCAACCGTCCGAAATGCGTTGAGACGACGGCAATGGGAGCAGCTTATCTGGCGGGTCTTGCGGTAGGATACTGGAGCAGCAAAGAAGAAGTGCTCCAGAACTGGGCAATCGACCAGACTTTCAAGCCGGAGATCACCGAAGAAGAAAGAAGCAAACGCATCCGCGGCTGGGAGAAAGCAGTCAAATATGCCTACGGCTGGGCCAGGGATGAAGAAAATTAATATTATCAGCAATAAAGAAAAAAGTAATAAATTGATTAAGTAGTAAAACGGATTGCAAATGCCCGTTTAAAACAATTAAATATTTTGGCATGAGAGAGGAGAGCCTGATTATAAATCCATGAAAGTGGGTTTATTTGTCAGGCTCTTTTATATTGCAGAAATGTTTGTAAAGGCAGGCAGATTCTTCACAGAGAATCAGCAAACATTTTATTTAAAGTCAATTTTACAGAAACAGGAGGGATTCATAATGAAAAAATACGACATCGCTATCATCGGTGCAGGCGTTTCCGGCACCGCAATTGCACGGGAACTGTCCCGTTATCAGACAAAAATATGTGTTTTGGAGCGAGAAGAGGATGTCTGCTGTGGCACATCAAAGGCAAACAGCGCGATCATCCATGCAGGCTATGATGCAGAGCCGGGATCTCTGAAAGCGAAATTAAACCTGCGTGGGAATCAGATGATGGACCAGCTCGCAAAGGATCTGGATTTTCCATTCAGGAGAAATGGTTCGCTGGTTCTCTGCCTGGATGAAAAAGACCTTCCAAATCTTCAGAAACTCTATGAGAGAGGAATCACAAACGGCGTAAAAGGACTTCAGATTTTAAACAAAGAAGAAGTCAGAGCGATGGAAACAAATATTTCTGACCAGGTGATCGCAGCCTTATACGCGCCAACCGGCGGGATCGTCTGCCCGTTCCACATGACGATCGCCTTTGCTGAAAACGCCTGCGCGAACGGAACAGTCTTTCACTTCAACACAGAAGTAAAAAACATCACCCGCAGACAAAATATCTGGGAAATCGAGACAACAAAAGGTACTTTCGAGGCAGGCTGTATCATAAATGCAGCAGGTGTCTATGCCGACAAGCTCCATAATATGGTCAGTCAGAAGAAAATCCACATCACTCCACGAAAAGGAGAATACTGCCTTCTCGACAAAACCGCCGGAACACATGTCAGTCATACAGTTTTCACCCTTCCAGGCAAGCTTGGCAAAGGTGTCCTTGTTACCCCAACAGTCCATGGAAATCTCCTGATCGGACCGACTGCAGCAGACATAGAGGATAAAGAAGGGGTCAACACGACAAGGGAAGGTCTGGATGAAGTCCTTCAGAAATCAGCCGCGAGCGTGAAAAACATCCCAGCCCGTCAGGTCATCACTTCTTTTGCCGGACTTCGTGCACATGAGGACGGAGACGACTTCATCATAGGAGAGACAGAAAAAGATTTCATAGACTGTGCCGGTATCGAATCCCCGGGATTGTCCAGTGCACCTGCAATCGGTGAAATGGTTGCAGAGCTTCTTAAAGAAAAATACAACCTGAAAGAAAAAGAAGATTTTATTTCCACAAGAAAAGGAATTACAGATCCGTCGAAATTGTTTCTGGAAGAGCGCAACGCCCTGATCCACCGGGAACCAGCCTACGGAAACATCATCTGTCGCTGCGAAATGGTGACAGAAGGTGAGATCATAGACGCGATCCGAAGACCTCTCGGTGCAAAATCCCTCGACGGAGTAAAACGCCGCACCAGAGCTGGTATGGGACGCTGTCAGTCGGGTTTCTGCTCCCCGCGTGTGATGGAAATTCTGGCAAGAGAACTTGATATTCCTGTCGAAGGGATCACAAAATCCGGTGGAAATTCCAGAATTATTGAGGGAGTTAATAAAGATTCTTTTTGAGGAGGAATAGATCATGAAAAACTATGACATCGTAATCATCGGCGGCGGTCCGGCAGGACTTGCGGCAGCAGTTTCTGCAAGAAAAAACGGAGCCGAAAGCATCCTGATCCTGGAAAGAGACAAAGAACTGGGAGGAATCTTAAACCAGTGTATCCATAATGGTTTCGGTCTTCATACATTCAAGGAAGAACTGACAGGTCCGGAATACGCAAACCGTTTTATCTGTCAAGTCCGGGAACTGGAGATCGAATACAAACTGAATACCATGGTCATGGATATCAGCAGCAAAAAGATCATTACAGCGATGAACCGTGAAGAAGGAATGTTTCTCATTCAGGCAAAAGCAGTGATCCTGGCGATGGGATGCAGGGAGCGTTCCAGAGGTGCCTTAAACATTCCGGGATACCGCCCGGCAGGCATTTATTCTGCGGGAACCGCCCAGAGACTTGTAAATATAGAATGTTATCTTCCGGGAAGAGAAGTTGTAATCCTCGGTTCCGGCGACATTGGCCTTATCATGGCACGCCGCATGACTCTGGAGGGAGCAAAGGTAAAAGTGGTTGCAGAGTTGATGCCATACTCCGGAGGACTCAAAAGAAATATCGTCCAGTGTCTTGATGATTTTGGAATTCCGTTGAAACTCAGTCATACAGTCGTCGATATCAAAGGCAAAGAGCGCGTGGAAGCTATCACTCTCGCAGAAGTTGGTGCAGACAGACAACCGATTCCGGGTACAGAGGAAGAATACACCTGTGATACCCTGCTGCTCTCTGTAGGTCTGATCCCGGAAAATGAGCTTTCCAGAGGCATGGGTGTGGAAGTAAATCCAGTGACATCCGGCCCGAAAGTCAATGAAAGCCTGGAGACAAACATCGAAGGCGTTTTCGCCTGCGGAAATGTCCTGCATGTGCATGATCTGGTAGACTTTGTCTCAGAAGAGGCCGCAGCGGCAGGAAAAAATGCTGCTGCCTATATAAAAGAACAATATACAAAAACGCAGCAGAAACCAATTGTCGAAGAATCAGATCAGACACAGAGAACGATCATCCTCGAACCACAAAACGGTGTCCGTTATACCGTACCGACAACAATAAGACCAGCTCAGATGCCGGAAGAACTCACCGTCCGTTTCCGCGTAGGAGCTGTCTATAAAAACTGTTACATCAGCTGTTACTTTGATGATGAGCGCATCCTTCACAAGAAACGTAAGATCCTGGCACCGGGCGAGATGGAGCAGATCAAACTGACAAAAGAACAAATTTCAAGTGCACCATCACTCAAAAAAATCACCATTCAGATTGAGGAGGATTAAACTATGGAAGAAAGAAATCTCATCTGCATCGGCTGTCCGATGGGCTGCCCTCTTGTGGTAAAAATAAAAGACGGCGAAGTACAGAGCGTAGAAGGAAACACCTGCAAACGAGGAGCCGTTTATGGAAAGAAAGAAGTAACCAACCCAACCAGGATCGTGACAACGACCGTTCGTGTCTTGGGCGGCACAGAAAACGTAGTCTCCGTCAAAACAAAAGAAGACATCCCGAAATCAAAAATCTTCGACTGCATTCGTGAATTAAAAGAAGTAACCGTTGCCGCTCCGGTGCAGATCGGAGATATTATCCTGCATAATGTGGCAGGAACAGGGGTGGATATTGTTGCTACGAAAAATATCGGTTACTGTTCAAGGGTATGCATAGCCCATTGTAAAAAGTGACGAAATTTATTTT
>OLQM01003912.1_pt1 | contig 12230 bp, 11 predicted proteins | sample 1673161 | NCBI WGS metagenome assembly OLQM01 (sample SAMEA3136761, study PRJEB25190) | human gut metagenome | reverse complement strand
GGAGCTGTTCGGCGGAGACAGCAAGGGGCTGTATATGCTCAACAGCGAGCTGAAGGCACGGGTCTACACCGCGCCCTCCATGACGATGGAATGACGCCGCCCCCCCCGATTCAGCAATCAAACCAATTATAAAAAGAAAAGGAGATTAAACCATGTCACTTATTAACAAAGAAATCAGCGATTTTTCCGTACAGGCATATCAGAAAGGAGAGTTTCGGACCGTGACCAAGCAGGATGTGCTGGGCAAGTGGAGCCTGTTCTTCTTCTACCCCGCAGACTTTACCTTTGTCTGCCCCACCGAGCTTGAGGATTTGCAGAACAAATACGCTGAGTTTAAGGCGGCCGGCTGCGAGGTTTATTCCGTATCCACCGACACACATTTCGTGCATAAGGCGTGGCATGACCACTCTGAGCGCATCGGCAAGATCACTTATCCCATGCTGGCCGACCCCACACATGCGCTGAGCCGCGACTTTGAGGTGTATATCGAGGAAAACGGCCTTGCAGAGCGCGGAAGCTTCATTGTGAACCCGGAGGGCAAGATCGTAGTATACGAAGTCAACGCAGGAAACGTGGGCCGCAATGCCGACGAGCTTCTCCGCAGGCTTCAGGCCAGCCAGTTTGTGGCGGAGCACGGCGACCAGGTCTGCCCCGCCAAGTGGCAGCCCGGAGCCGAGACCCTCAAGCCCAGCCTTGACCTTGTGGGCATGCTGTAATGGAGATGGAACAGCTCTATGATGTAATCGTGATAGGTGGAGGGCCGGCCGGACTTACGGCGGCCCTTTATCTTGCCAGGGCACGCTATCGCGTGTTGGTGGTAGAGAAGGAGCATTTCGGCGGCCAGATCACTATCACGAATGAGATTGTGAACTATCCCGGCGTAGCAAAAACCAGCGGCAGAGAATTGACGGACACAATGCGGCAGCAGGCAGAGGGCTTCGGTGCAGAGTTCCTGCTGGCCGAGGTCACGGCTTTTGAACTGGACGGGGACGTCAAGACCGTGAAGACCGGGCGCGGAGAATACCGCTGCTTTGGCGTGCTTTTGGCCACGGGCGCCCATCCGCGTATGATAGGCTTTCCCGGCGAGGCGGAGTTCCGTGGACGGGGCATAGCCTACTGCGCCACCTGCGACGGCGAGTTTTTTACCGGCAAGGAGGTTTTTGTCATAGGCGGCGGTTTTGCCGCGGCGGAGGAGAGCGTTTTCCTGACACGCTACGCAAAGCACGTCACCGTACTGATTCGCGGCGAGGACTTCACCTGCGCCGAGGCTGTGTCGCGCGCCGCTAAAGAGCATCCGAAGATCACTGTCCTCTCCCATACCGCAGTGGTGGAGGCCACGGGCGATACGGCGCTGCGGAGCCTGCGATACAGAGATTTGAGAACCGGAGAGGAAACGGTTTTCGCACCGCATGGGAATACCTTCGGCGTGTTTGTGTTTGCCGGCTACGAGCCGGAAACGGCCTTGATCCGGGACAAGATTGAGACTGACCCGAGAGGCTATATCGTTACGGACGGCTCGCAGCGGACGAGCCTTGAGGGCGTATACGCCGCGGGCGACGTGTGCGTGAAGGAGCTGCGGCAGGTGGTCACCGCCGTGGGCGATGGCGCAAAGGCTGCGACTGCGCTGGAAAAGTATGCCGCAGCCATGCAGGAAAAAACCGGTCTTCGCCCCCGAAAGCCTGAGATAAAAGAAACGAAAGCGGCATCCGGCGGCGAGGCTCAGCCCGAGGGGATATTCCCGCGGCAGGTAATGCAGCAGCTTGAGGCAGTATTTGAAAGAATGCAGGAGCCCCTGATACTGGAACCTTGCCTTGACGAGAAGGCTATTTCAGAGGAACTCCGCTCCTATATGGAGGAGCTTGCACGACTCACACCCAAACTCACAGTAAGAAAATCTACCGAAAGCGCTGAGCATGTGCCGCTGGTGCGTGTGTTGCGCTCTGACGGCAGCGACTCCGGTCTCGCCTTCCACGGGGTACCGGGCGGACACGAATTTACTCCTTTTATCATGGGGCTTTATAACGTGGCCGGACCGGGACAGGCTCTTGACAGGGAAACTATGGACCGAATAAGGGCTCTTGATGCACCGACAGATATGCAGATATTCGTTTCGCTGTCCTGCACCATGTGCCCGGAGCTGGTGATTGCAGCCCAGCACATAGCCGCCCTCAACCCTAATGTCAGGGCAGAGGCATACGATCTGAATCACTTCCCCGCCTTGAAGGAAACGTATAATGTCATGAGCGTACCCTGTCTCGTGCTGAACGGCGAAAAGGTACTGTTCGGGAAAAAGAGCATAAGCCAGTTGCTGGACACGCTGGAACAGCAAGAGCAAAAGAGCCGTACATCGGATCGGCCCGAGGGATGATGGACGGAAGCAGTACATATCAGTTACTTGAGTAACCGCTGACGGTCCCTGCGCTGACAATGGCGTTGTGATAACCGGGGTTGATATGCGACTGAAGCCAAGGCAGACTGCACACAGGCGACCTGCCTTTTCTTCCACCAAGCGGTTAGAGGTGGCTAACTGAAATACAGAGCAGAAAGGAACTCAGAGCTTGAACAAGGAAAAGGAGATCGAAACCGTTACCCTCATGGTGCGCCGGTATTGCCGGGGCGTACATGGGACAAGGGGTGAGGCGCTTTGTCCGGCGTGCAATGCGCTGCTGGAATACGCCAGACAGCGGCGGGACAGATGCCCGCATGGGGACAATAAGCCCTTCTGCTCAAACTGTCCCATCCATTGCTACAAGCCGGAAATGCGCCAACAGATGCGCGCCGTGATGCGCTATGCGGGGCCGCGGATGCTGCTGAGCAACCCCATACTGGCGCTGCGTCATATGGCGGAAACCATGCGAAGGAAAAGGAGAAACGCCCATGCCGGATAAACAGCTTTTGCGCCTCTTGGGCGAGGACAAACGATATATCTACCGCGCCGTGGCGTGGATGCTCACAGGCTCTCTCGGCAGCATCGGCTTTACGGCCTGCCTGTGCTATGGGCTTCATCTGCTCCTTACCGATGCGAAGGCGTCTTTCTATCCGCTTCCTTTCGTTTTGGGAGTGGTATGCGCGGCGGTGCGTTTTCTTGCCACAATTCGCGCCGCGGCGGTGCGGGACAGGCTGGGGCGCAGCGTGAAGAAAAGCCTGCGCACGCAGCTATACGCAAAGCTCCTGCGCCTCGGCGTGCGGGAGACGAAAACCGTGAAGATGGCGGGGCTTACCCAACTGGCAACGGAGGGCATCGAGCAGCTGGATCTGTACTATTCCGCCTACCTGCCGCAGTTTTTCTACGCCATGCTCTCGCCGCTGCTACTATTCGGCATCTGCGTATTCCTCAACTGGCGCGTGGCGGCGGTGCTGCTGGCCTGCGTGCCGCTGATCCCCGTGTCCATCGTGGCGGTGTCCCGCTTTGCCAAGCGCATATTTGCCAAATACTGGGGCCAATACACCGCCATGGGTGACATGTTTTTAGACAGCGTGCAGGGCCTGAAGGAGCTGAAGCTCTTCCGCGCGGACGCAAGACGGCAGGCGTATATGAACGAGAACGCCGAGGAATTTCGGAAAATCACCATGAAAGTCCTGGTCATGCAGCTTGCCAGCGTGACCATCATGGACCTTGTGGCCTTTGGCGGCGCGGGGATCGGTGCGGCGCTGGCGGTATCGGGAACGCCGAATGGCGGAGGCATTGCTGCCGCGCTGTTTCTGGTGCTGGTGGCGGCGGAATTCTTTCTGCCGCTCCGGGCCTTCGGAAGCGCCTTTCATGTGGCTATGAACGGGGTCAGCGCGGGTAAGCTGATGCTGACGCTGCTGGAGGAGCCGGAGCCCGCATGGGGCGAGGAGCAGCCCTGCGGCGGGAGGCTGGAGCTGGAGGATGTGCATTTTTCCTATGCGCCGGGGCGGGAGACGCTGCACGGCGTATCCGCCGTGTTCCCTGAGCGGGGCATGACCGCCATCGTAGGGGAAAGCGGCTGCGGCAAGACCACGGTTGCCAAGCTCCTGACCGGGGCGCTGCGCCCCGACTCCGGTCGGGTGCTTTTAGACGGCAAGCCGGTCGAAAGCCTCGACAGGCAAGCGTATTATGCTTCCCTCGCCCATGTGAGCTGCGAGACCTTCCTCTTTCACGACACCATACGCTCAAACTTCCTGCTGGCAAACCTGCACGCGACGGAGGAAGAGATGTGGCGGGCGCTTGCCCTTGTGCGGCTGGACGGTCTTGTGCGGGAGCGTGGCGGCCTTGATTTTGTGCTGAACGAGGACGCGGCGGACATCTCCGGCGGGCAGAAGCAGCGGCTGGCGCTGGCCGTCAACCTCACCGCCCCCAAGCGGATTTACATTTTTGACGAGGCCACCGGCAACATCGACGCCGAGAGCGAGGGCATCATCATGGAGATCATCCGCTCTCTCAGCACCTTTGCGGGCGTTACGGTCATTACTCACCGCCTTGCCAATGTGGCGGCGGACAGCATTTTGTACATGGAGGACGGCCGTATCTGTGAGCGGGGCGACCACCCTTCGCTCATGGCCCGGGGTGGACGCTACGCCGCGCTGTTCTGCGCGCAGCGGGAGCTTGAGCAGGGCTATCTAGAGCTGATAAAGGAGGCGCAGGCATGAAAAAAGAGCTTTCCCGCAGAAGCGGCGTGCAAATCGCGGCGGAGCTGATGAAGCTCTTGGGCGGCAGGCTTTCCGCCGTCATGCTGCTGGCGGTATTGAACGGGAGCCTCGGCTTCCTGTGCGCCATGGGCGTACCCTTTTTCGGTGCGGTTGGTATCGCAAAGGCGCTGGGAGAGAGCATTCCCCTGTCCTACGGCTCCATTGCGGCCCTCTGCATAGGCTGCGGCGTCCTGCGCGGGGGACTGCGGTATCTGGAGCAGTATGGCAACCACTATATCGCCTTCCGGCTGCTGGCGGTGCTTCGGGACAGAATTTTTACCAAGCTCCGGGCCCTTTGTCCCGCCAAACTGGAAAGCCGGCAAAAGGGCAGCCTTCTCACCATGATCACAGCGGACATCGAAACGCTGGAGGTGTTCTACGCCCACACCGTTTCCCCCGTCTGCATCGCCGTGCTTGTGTCATTGGCGGTGATGGTAGTCACCGGCCTTGCTGCAAGCTGGTATCTGTCCCTGATCGCGGCGGCGGCCTATCTGTGCATTGGCGTTCTGCTGCCCCGGTTTTTCTCCCGCCGCATGGCCGAGACCGGCATGCGGTACAGGCGGGAGCTTGGAGACTTCGGCGCGTATTTTCTCGACAGCATCAAGGGCATACGGGAGCTGGTCCTCTATAACGCCGGAGAGACGCGGGCCGCCGAGGTAGACCGCCGCTCCGACGCCATGCTGGGCAGGACGAAGGCTCTCAAGCGGGAGACGGCCCTTTCCGCCGCCGCCACGGAGGCTGTCGTGTCGCTATCGGTATTGGCAGTGCTGGCCGTGGGGATATTCCTCGTTCACAGCGGCAACCTCAGCGCGGGGCGCATGGTGCTGGGCGTAACCGCCGTGTTCGGCAGCTTCGGCCCGGTCATCGCCGTGTCCGCCCTGCCCGCAAACCTCAACCAGACCTTTGCAAGTGGAGAGCGCATCCTTCGCCTGCTGGAGGAGCAGCCGGAGGTAGAGGCCGTGGAGAACGGCACGGAACTTGCCTACGAGGGCTTGGAGGTACACGATCTCTCTTTCGCCTATGGCGGGGAGGCGGTGCTCAAGGGCGTTTCCATGACCGCCCGCAAAAACGAGATCGTCGGCATCGTGGGGGAAAGCGGCTGCGGGAAGTCCACGCTGCTGAAGCTGCTGCTGCGGTTCTGGGAGCGCTCCGGTGGTGCGATACGCTATAACGGCACGGATATTGACGAAATCAACACCGAGAGCCTTTACCGAAACGTTACCATGGTCAGCCAAAGCACTTATCTGTTCGACGCTACCATTGCCGAAAACCTGCGCGTCGCAAAGCCCGACGCCACGGACGAAGAGCTGATGGCGGCGCTGCGGATGGCCTCCGCCGAGGAGCTGGTGCAGGCACTGCCCGAGGGGCTTAATACCCCAGCCGGACTGCTGGGAGGACGGCTTTCCATGGGCGAGCGGCAGCGCATCGGTCTGGCGCGGGCATTTCTCTCCGGCTGCCCGCTTATTCTGCTGGACGAGCCGACGAGCAACGTGGACAGTATCAACGAGGGCGTGATCCTGCGGGCGCTTTTGAAGCACAGGCAGGGCAGAACCATCATTCTGGTATCCCACCGCGCATCCACCATGGCGGTGGCGGACCGGGTATACAAAATGGAAAACGGACAAATGGAGGAGCAAGCAATATGAATCGCAGATACCTGCAGAAATTTCAGATCAAGGACGTGGTATTCCTCGCCATCATGTCGGCGGTGGCGCTGGCCACCTGCGCGGTGATGCCGTTGGTGATCAGCCTGCAGCCGCTGATCTTCGGCATTTCCCAGCTGGTCACGGCGCTTCAGATCGGCGTGTTCTTCGCCATCGGCCAGTATAAGGTGCGAAAGCCCGGTTCACTGCTGATCATGGCGCTGATGATGGGGCTAATCCAGCTGATGATGTCGCCGCCCATGTTCCTCTCCAGCGTTTTGAACGGCGTTTTGATCGAGCTTATCGTGCTGCTGCTGTTCAGGGGGTATGAAAAGGATGGTGCCGTATTTTGCGCCGCCATGCTGCACACGCCCCTGTCTCTGCCCTTCAACTACCTCTATAACCGGCTCATAAAGGGCGCGGACAGCCCGCTTGCGGCGGTGGCGGACAGAGCGCCGCTTGCCGCCGTGGGAATGACCTTGGCCGTTGTTGCCGTGTCCGCGCTGGGAGCGCTGATCGGCATCAAAATCGCAAGGGAGCTGAAAAAGTCGGGAGTGCTGAAGAAATGAGCGAAAGACTGTATGTGAAGAACCCCCTTTTCCCCATGGCGGGCATTGCCGTGTCCGTATTCACCTTTGCCTTTGGCCTTGCCATGGCAAAAAGCTCCGGCGTGTTTTTCTTCCTCGGAGGGATATGGCTGCTGCTGGCGCTGTTCGGGTATCTCCGCCCCTGCCTTGCGGTGCTGCCTGCCGCGGCGCTTCTGTGCGGCATTTTCTGCGCCCTGACCTACGCCATCTCCCGGGACGTTTCCCAGACCTCTGCCGCCGCCGCACGAATGCTGGCGCTGTGCGTTGCGGCCATACCGGGGCTGGGGCTTGCGCCCGTCTGCCTTGCGCGAGGCTTTTCCTGTATGCGCCTGCCCCGGGTACTGACGCTTGCCATGCTCATCACCTTCACTTTTTTTCCGCTGCTGCGGGCGGAGGTGCGGCAGACCCGGGAGGCCATGCGCACACGGGGCGCAGGAGGGCTGTTGAATCCCGCCATCCTCTACCGGGCCTTTCTGATCCCGCTGATGGTGCGGCTGGTCAACCTGTCGGATACGCTGGCGCTGAGCGTGGAGACCCGGGGCTTTACCACCTATCCCGCGCCGTACACCGTGTACCGGCCCGTGCATTTGCAGGCCAGGGACGGGGCGTTTGCGGTGCTGAGCGCGCTGTGCGCCATGGGGGCGGTGCTGCTGTGAGAGCCATCGAGTTCAAAAATGTCTCCTTCCGCTATGAGGATATGCCGGAGCCGGTGCTGCAAAACGCCTCCTTTTCGCTGGAATACGGACAACTTGCCCTGCTGTACGGCGATTCAGGTCAGGGGAAAAGCACGGTGCTGTCCATCCTGTCGGGCGTCATCCCCAACGTGACAAAGGGGACGCTTTCCGGCGAGGTGCGCGTCGGCGGCGAGGACATATCCGGCCAGAGGATAAGCGACATTTGCCGCAGGGCGGGCGTGGTGCTGCAAAACGCCGACGCGCAGATCATCCACCAGCGGGTGGAGGACGAGCTGGCGTTTGGCTGTGAAAACTTTGCCTTTTCGCCGGAGAAGATCGGCGGCTGCATCGAAAAAGCCTGCGGGAGGATGGCGCTGTGTCCCCAATGGGGCACCCGCACCCTCTCCGGCGGGCAGAAGCAGCGGCTGATCACCGCCTCCGCCCTGGCAACCGAGCAGAAGATTCTCCTTTTAGACGAGCCGCTGGCAAACCTTGACCGCAAGGGCGCGGCGTTTCTCATGGCGTCGCTGCGGACGCTGACCGAGTTCGGCTATGCGGTGCTGATCGTGGAGCACCGGCTGGAGCAGGTCCTGCCCTTTGCCCATGAGGTATGGCGGCTTAAAAACGGAAGCCTTGAGCGGCAGACCAGCTGGGAATCGCTCCGCGCCGCACAGCCGGAGGCGGCAAAGCCTATCCCCGCAGAGGCAAGGCAGGAGGAGCCGGTCATGACCCTGCGCGGCGTGGGCTGGCGCGCGGGCGGACGCAGCATTTTAGAGGGCGTCGATCTGACCCTATTCCGTGGCGAGCGGCTTTTGCTCCTTGGCGACAACGGCTGCGGAAAGACCTCCCTGCTGCGGCTGATTGCCCGCTTGGCGCGTCCCACGGCGGGAGAGATACGGCAGTTCATCGACCCCGCCTTGGGGCAGCGGCGCGGCAGCCGGGCGTGGTTTCGGCGGGTGGGTGTGGTGTACCAGAACCCCAACTGTCAGCTCTTTATGCCGACGGTTGCGCAGGAGGTGGCCTTTGCCGCCAAAAGCGAGGACTTTGCGCGGGAGATCATGGAGCTGTTCGGCATTGCACATCTGGCGGAAAGACATCCCCACTCACTTTCCGAGGGCCAAAAGCGCCGGGTGTCCATTGCAGCCGTGGCAGCCTCTCAGCCGGAGCTGCTGCTGTTGGACGAGCCCACCGTGGGGCAGGACAGAGAGGGGCTTCGGACGCTGCTCCATGCGCTGAACCTTTTGCATACGCGCACGGGCAGCACCATCGTCACCGTCACCCATGACCGCCGGTGTGCAAGCGCCCTGTGCGACCGGGCCGCATGGCTCAGAGAGGGACGCATCGAGAAAACCGGCGGACCGGAGCTGATTGGGGCCGCATGGAGAGATTTAGCGGCACTTTGAATCCTTTCCGAGAGGCGCAAGGCGGCAAAGAAACAAAGAAGAGATAAGGACGATGGCCATGCGAGAACACAAGGACTTTTGGGACAAAAATGCCGGTCGGTACGACCGCTTTATGCGAAAGGATGGGGCGGCGTATGGAGAGATGTATGCGCTAATTCAGCCAATCGTGCGTCACAAAACGGTGCTGGAGCTGGCGACCGGCACGGGACTGATTGCAAAACACATCGTAAACGCGGCGGCACACATCGAGGCGACGGACGCCTCTGCGGAGATGATCGCCGAGGCAAATCGGGATAACCGATCTGCGAAGCTGCACTTTTCCGTGCAGGATATGTTCCGCCTGCCCTATGCGGAGGAGTCCTTCGATGTGGTGATCGTGTCCAATGCGCTGCATATCGTGCCACAGCCGGAGAAGGCCCTTGCCGAGATCCGCCGGGTGCTGAAAGACGATGGCGTGTTGATTGCGCCCACCTTCACCCATGCGGGAAACTCGTTTACCGGCAAGGCCATGCAACAACAATTTCAGGAATTATTGCAGATGAAGCAGCTATCGGTATGGTAAATCAGAAGACAACAGCAGTAAGAGTTATCCCTGCACCGGGTAAGGTTGAGGGTGACGTTGTTGAATTCGGCGGACTTCTGGGAACAGGTCCCGTAATGCCGGTTAAAAAGTATTCAAGTGCCGAATTTATAAACAGAGGCGGCAGAATTCCTGCACCGCTTCAAAGTTTGAAAAATTAATGCAGACAAAATCGTAATGATTTTTGAATATAGTCTGAAATAATGCAGATTAATCTGCAGAGGAAAGAGAGGTTGGGAAAATGGAAGATCTAATTATGAAGATTATCGACATCGAGGACAGAGCACAGGAAGTCATTAAGGACGCTAAGAAAGCCGACAGAGAGCTTGAAGAGCGAATTAAGGACGAATCTCGTAAAATGCGTGATGACATTACGAGAAGAATGGAGGCTAAAAACGTCACTCTAAAGCAAATAGAGGAAGAAGATGCCGATAAGAAAGTAGAGGCCATAAGAGTAAATATGGAAAGACATCTTTCCGAACTCGAAAAGAAGTACAACGACAATAAAGACAAATGGGTTAATGAAATTGTACAGAATATTATCGGCAGATAAGTGAGGTGGCAGCAAAATGAGCGTGGAATACAGTGCAATCGCCGCTAAATTAAAGGCGATGTATTCAAAATTTCTGACAAGAGATGACTATGAACAGCTCCTTGAAAGAAAAAGCGTAAATGACATATGCAGTTATCTTAAAAGTACACCCGGCTACGGTGAAGTTCTTGAACAGGTGAATGAGAGAGATATTCACAGAGGTCAGATGGAAATCCTGCTTGAACAGGAAATGGTTGACGAATACGTCAGACTATATAATTTCATGGACAATTCAAAGAGAACCGTTATGGAATTTTGGTTTATGCGCAGAGAGATTGCATTTTTGAAACGTGAGATAAGATATATCTATACTCACGAGGAAAGAAGTAATGATGAGGTAAACCAAAGCAAATTTGACGCTTTCTTTGAAACACACACGAAAATAAATCGTGAGATAATGCATAATGCAAAATCCCTGTCGGATTGTATCGAGGCTTGTAAAAACACTCCTTACAGCGAGCCGCTGCAACGAGCGGAAAATATAGGCGCGGAAAAGCCCGCAGGCGCGGGATAAACCGGCAATTTGGTAAATATTCCTAAAAAATGGAGGGCCAATTTCACGGATATAAATCTATTTTGACAGTAAATTTATAATTGACGGACATGAGGTGCAATGCTATAATGGGTCCAACAAAAGTGGTCCTGTTTTTGAAAAACATATAAATATGTTTGGGAAATTGGGATCATGATGTATGCGGCTCCCACAGGACCGCAAATCAAAAAAGTTTATAGGGGAAAGGAATTGGTGTTTAAGATGAGAGATGGGAAACGGAAACCGGGATATGAGGTTCAATCGGAACCGGATTGGGGGTGTTGACCTGTGGAAGCATACTATGCGGGATGGCTGTCCATTTTGCCGCCGATCATTGCGATTGTGCTGGCACTGGTGACAAAAGAGGTGTTAACCTCTCTGATGTGTGGAATTTTAACCGGAACATTAATCTATACGGTTGGAGTCGGTTTGAATCCGATCGTTGGAACCGTTGAGACGGCGTTCAACGTGATGGTCGACAAGGCTGACCTGAACATTCTGATCTTCTGTTGTCTGCTGGGCGCTCTGGTATTTGTGGTGTCCGCGGCCGGCGGCAGCAGCGCTTACGGGCGGTGGGCGACGACCAAGATCCGCAATAAGAAGCTGGCGCTTCTCTCCACCAGCGCGCTGGGAGCGATCATTTTCATCGATGATTACTTTAACTGTCTCACTGTTGGAACGGTTATGAAGCCGGATAAGTATAAGATAAGCCGGGCAAAGCTTGCTTACATTATCGATTCCACCGCGGCTCCGGTCTGCATCATCGCGCCGGTCTCCTCCTGGGCGGCCGCCGTGGGCAGCAACCTGCAGTCCACCGGACATTTCGAGAGCGACTTCGCCGCGTTCATTTCCACGATTCCCTTTAACCTGTACGCGATCCTGTCTCTGGTTATGGTGCTCACGCTGTGCCTGAAGGACCTGGATTTCGGTCCAATGGAGGAACGGGAGCTGCGGGCGGCCCGGGGCGACCTGGGAGCGGTTGAGCTGAATGCGGAGCAGAAGCTGACCATTTCCGACCGCGGCACGGTGTTGGACATGCTGGTTCCCATCGTGGCCCTGATCATTTTCTCCGTCTTAGGAATGCTTTACAACGGCGGATTCTGGGGCGAGGACCCGGCGTTCCACAGCGTGGGCGCTGCCTTCGGCAACTGTACCGCCGCTCCGGCGCTGGCCTGGGGCTGCTTCGGCGCTCTGGTGGTGGCAATGATCATGTTTGTTCCCCGCAAGCTGATGTCCTTCAAGGGATTTATGGACAGCGTTCAGGAAGGCATGAAGTCCATGCTTCCGGCCTGCGCTATCCTGATGCTGGCCTGGACGATCAGCGGCGTCTGTAGGGACCTGCTGTTGACGGCTGATTTTGTGAAGGACGTGGTGGCGGGAAGCACCATCCCCGGCGCCCTTCTGCCGGCTTTGATCTTCGCCATTGCGGCGTTCCTCAGCTTTTCCACGGGAACCGCCTGGGGAACCTTCGGGATTCTGATCCCCATCGTCGTGCCGGTGGCTGAGGCGGTGGCCCCTGAGCTTATGGTGGTGTCCCTGGCCGCGACCCTGTCCGGCAGCGTGTTCGGA
>OLQM01003906.1_pt1 | contig 12242 bp, 12 predicted proteins | sample 1673161 | NCBI WGS metagenome assembly OLQM01 (sample SAMEA3136761, study PRJEB25190) | human gut metagenome | reverse complement strand
CGATCACCTTAACACTGCCAGTGTTACGCTCTAGCCAGATGAGCTAACGCCCCTTCTTTAATCTTATATGATAACGTTTGTAAACGAATCTTTTTTGTTGGTGCAAATATAATGCAATATTCTGAAATAATTGCTATGTTTGCGGTAAATAATAGTTTAAAATAAAGAAATGCTGATTTATAATACGACTTTTCAGGTGGATGACGACGTTCACGATAATTTTCTGATTTGGATCAAAGAATCCTATATTCCCGAAGTACAGAAGCATGGTGCATTGAAGACGCCGCGTATCTGCCGGATATTGAGCCACCGGGAGGAAGGAAGTGCTTACTCCTTGCAGTGGGAGGTAGAGAGTAGTGGGATGCTGCACCGCTGGCATCTGGAACAGGGAGTGCGCCTGAATGATGAACTTACAAAAATATTTAAGGATAAGGTGATTGGTTTTCCGACATTAATGGAGGTGATAGAGTGATTCAACCGGTAAAAGAAAAGATAATCCTGGGTATTGACCCCGGTACTACGATCATGGGATATGGGATCTTGAGAATAAAAGGAACCAAGCCCGAAATGGTTGCAATGGGGATTATCGACTTGCGTAAATTTGCCAATCACTATCTGAAACTACGTCATATTCATGAGCGTGTATTGAGTATCATTGAAAGCTATCTGCCTGACGAACTGGCTATTGAAGCACCATTCTTCGGCAAAAACGTGCAGTCGATGTTGAAGTTGGGGCGTGCGCAGGGAGTAGCAATGGCAGTGGCCCTAAGCCGTGACATACCAATCACCGAGTATGCTCCTTTGAAAATTAAAATGGCTATTACCGGAAACGGACAGGCCTCGAAAGAGCAAGTGGCGGATATGTTGCAGCGAATGCTTCACTTTTCGAAAGAAGATATGCCTACTTTCATGGATGCGACAGACGGTTTGGCGGCCGCATATTGCCATTTTCTACAAATGGGACGACCGGCATTGGAAAAAGGATATAATAGTTGGAAAGATTACATAGCAAAGAACCCGGATAAGGTGAAATAATTGAGGATATAAGTTCTATGCTATAAGTTTATAGGTGCGATAAAGCACTATATATCAAAGGAAAGGGTTAAGATGAAGATGGGAACTAATTATTTAGCAATACTGGGAGTAACTACGATGACAACAGTGATGAGTTGTTCTTCTGCAAAAAAGGAATACGCTTCTTATGAACTCTATCCCGTTCGTTCGGGGAATCTTGTCGAAATGGAGTATGCTCCGGGGGCTACCAGGTTTACGCTTTGGGCGCCTACGGCTGATGAGGTACGCCTGATGCTTTATGATGCAGGGGAAGGTGGTCATGCTTACGAAACGGAGAAAATGGAACCTGCTGAAGACGGAACATGGACGGTGACCGTAGACAAAGATTTGCTGGGTAAATTCTACACCTTCAATGTGAAGATTGATGATAAATGGCAAGGAGATACACCGGGTATTAACGCTCGTGCTGTCGGAGTAAATGGCAAGCGTGCTGCTATTATCGACTGGAAATCGACCCAGCCGGAAGGGTGGGAGAGTGACCGGCGCCCTACCCTGAAATCTGCTGCCGATATGATTATCTACGAAATGCATCATCGTGATTTCTCGTCGGATTCTACTTCGGGGGTAAAGAACAAAGGAAAATATCTTGCCTTGACCGAACGAGGAACCATGAATGCTGATAAACGTCTGACAGGGATCGACCATTTGAGAGAACTGGGGATCACGCATGTACATCTGCTTCCTTCTTATGATTATGCTTCCGTAGACGAGACGAAGTTGGAAGAAAACCACTATAACTGGGGATATGATCCGCTGAATTATAACGTGCCGGATGGTTCTTATTCGACCGACCCTTATCAGCCTGCGGTTCGTGTGAAGGAGTTCAAACAAATGGTACAGGCATTACATCAGGCAGGTATCCGAGTGATAATGGACGTAGTGTACAACCATACGTTCAATACGATAGAGAGTAACTTTGAACGTACCGCTCCCGGTTACTTTTATCGCCGGAAAGAAGATGGTTCTCTGGCAAATGGCTCGGGATGCGGCAATGAGACTGCAAGTGAACGTCCTATGATGCGTAAATTTATGATAGAATCTGTCCTTTACTGGATTAATGAATATCATATTGACGGCTTCCGCTTTGACCTCATGGGAATACACGACATCGAGACGATGAACCGCATCCGGGAGGAGCTGTCGAAAATCGACCCGACCATCTTCATCTACGGCGAGGGGTGGCTTGCGGCCGACTCTCCCCTGCCGCCGGAAAAACGGGCCGTGCGGGACCACGTCGGACAGATGGAGGGCATCGCCGTTTTCTGCGACGACTTCCGCGACGCCGTGCGGGGCAGCACGTTCGACGAACACGCCTGCGGATACGCTTCCGGAAATATCGGCGGACACTACGAACCCGTGAAATTCGGGATCGTCGGCGCCACGCAGCATCCTCAGGTGGATTACAACGGACTGCTATACAGCTCCGTGCCCTACGCAGCCGCCCCGTCCCAAGCGGTCAACTTCGTCGCCAGCCACGACGGCTACACGGTCATCGACAAACTGCGGCTCTCCGTCACGGGCGACCGTGCCGAAGAGGAGCTGCTCCCGATCGACAAACTGATACACACCATCCTGCTCACGGCGCAGGGCGTTCCCTTCATCCGCGCCGGCGAGGAGATGATGCAGGACAAGCAGGGCGAACCGAACAGCTTCCGCTCGCCCGATGCCGTCAACCAAATCGACTGGGCGCTGAAAGCCGAACACCGCGGGCTGTTCGACTACGTCCGGCAACTGATCGCCCTGCGCAAAGCGCATCCGGCGTTCCGCATCCCGACGGCCGAAGGACTGCGGCAGTGGCTCCGGTTCCTCGACACGGGCGATTCGGGCGTGATCGCCTATACTTTGGGCGAACACGCCAACGGCGATGCGTGGAAAGAGATACTGGTGGCCTACAACGGCAACCGCCATCCGGCCGAATTCCGGATTCCCGAAGCGGAGCGGATCGTGGTCTGCCGCGACGGCCGGATCGATCCCGACAGCCGCGAGCGTCTCTCCGGAGAGGTCGTCCGCATGGCCCCCTCCTCGGCTCTCATCGCATACTGCGAATAATTTCCCGAAAGTTCATCCTCCGGGGTACAAATTTTGTATTATCCTGATTGTCAACCAAAATTATAAAAATTATGTATTTCTTATGGTATTTACTCATCGGCTTGGCGGCCGGATGGATCGCCAGCCTGATTTTCAAGGGCAGCGGCTCCGGATTGCTGGTCAATCTGATCGTCGGTCTGATCGGCGGCATTCTGGGCGGCTGGCTCGTTTCTTTGTTCGGATGGGTTCCGACGGGCACATGGGGAACTTTCCTCTCGTCGATCATCGGCGCCATCGTCCTGCTGTGGATCGTATCGCTGTTCACACGGCACAAACCCGCTAAAACGATGTAATTATGGAAAAGTATTCGACTAAAGAGAACGAAACCTACCGGGAGCACGCCGAAAAAGCGGTTCACAAGGTAGAAGAACACGGCCAGCAGGCCAGACACAACCTGCAGGAAAACATGCAGAAGCTGAAAGATGACGCCGAAGAGGCGGCCATCGAAGCGAAGAACGAAGCCCGAACGGGCGTTCACAAGATGGCCGGCAAAATCGAAGAGGCCGGCACGAAAGTCAAGAACGCAACCAAAGAGGGCATGACCAAAGCCGCGCACAAGGTAAAAGAGACTGCGACGCAGGCGGCGAACCGGATCAAGGAGAAAGTATGACCCGGCAGCCGCGGCAAAAGAAAAGGGAAGTCTTCGGACTTCCCTTTTTTGCTGCGCCCGTCTAAGCGGGTACGAGTATGCCCGGATCGGCAGCGACTTCGTGCATGAAGTCGCACCGCACGGGTTCGCTGTGCAGCTCCTGCTCCGGATAAGGCTTGAGCAGTGCGGCGATCTGCGCATCGGACAGCGCGGGACTGAGCCAGCGGCTCTCATCGTCGGAACGAAGGATGACGGGCATCCGGCCGTTGGCGTTGTTGACGTAGCGCATCAACGGATTGGCTTCGGTAGTGATTATCGAGAATGTCGTCGTCCACGCAGCGGTCGCGCGGCAGTACCAGCGATCGAATATCCCGGCCAACGAGAAGAGAGGACGCTCCTTCAGGGTCACGTACAAGGGGATCTTACGATGCTGTTCATGGCGCCACCCGTAGAATCCGCTCACGGGAACCAGACACCGTCTCTGACGGATCGGAACCCGGAACGAGACGTTTTCGAAAATGGTTTCCGCACGGGCGTTGACCGTCTGGTTGCGGACCGTCACGACATCCTCCGGTCTGCGCAGCCAATAGGGAATCAGCCCCCAGCGGGAATACCGGATCTGCTCGTCCCCGGTCAGGACCGGATAGGGGAGATGCGAAAACGCGCAGGCACGCAAGGGCGGACGGAGATTACGGATCAGATCGGCCTTCCGGCCGAAATGCCGGGCAAGCTCCTCAGGCCCGGCAGCGAGGAAAATATGATAACACATGGCATGACAGAATTACAATTCGGGCCTGCACGGCCCGTTCGAGACATAAAAACGCAGGGAGCCTGACGACGGTCGCCCCCTGCGCTTTTCATACGGCAAAAACTATTTCGTAGCTTTCGTAAAGTTGCCGTCCTTATCGAAATCGAGTACCGTCTTGTCCGCGAGGGCCACCTTGTAGCCGTCGGCGGTCGTCTCCATCATGACGATCCGCTGCCCCGCATAGTTGTTGCCCGCATAGGTCTTGATCTTGGCGGGAATCACCGACATGGGAACCGAACCGTTCTTCATGATGATCTGCGAGCAATCGCCGCTGCCGCCCTCGAAGGAGACTTGGTTGCCGCTGTTGAAGTAGACGGTGTACTTGTCCCACGACGCCTCGCGGTCCATCTCCACGGCCTTCACCTTTTCGCCGGGGAAGTTCTTCTGAATGAATTCCTGCGAATTCTTCGGCAGTTTACCGAAATCCACCTTCTGGGGAGCAGCGTTCACGGCAAAAGCAAATACCGCAGCTGCGACGAGTAAAAGAATTTTTTTCATAATATAAAGAATTTAAGTGATGAATGATACCGGAATACCTGCAAATGGTATTCCATTGAGGTTGAAATTGTCCGAAAAATATTTTTCATACTGAGAATCAGTTTTTTTCAGGGGACGCCCAAGCCGCCGGCATGTCCGGATCCGGCCTGCCGGACAGCACGAACGGACTGCGGGGCCGCCTCATACGTCCGCACCCGTAAACAGTTTGAGGATATAACCGATCAGGAAGCTGATTCCGGCGATGCCGAAACTCAGCAGGGCCATTTCGAAAAAACGCCGTCTGAAACTCTCGCACCGGACCACGGCGTAATAGTAATTGAACAGCGCGATCACGGTAAGGGCCGCCAGAAGCATGACTCCCAGCGCGGCAAGCGCACTCGAAAAGAGCAGATAGGGAAGTATCAGTATGGCGACCGTCACCAGATAGGTGACCCCGGTGCAGACCGCAGCCCGAAGCGGATGCTTCTCCCGGCCCTTTTCCGACTTGGTCGCAAGGTACTCGGAAGCCGCCATCGAAAGGGCCGCGGCAATGCCCGTGATGCCGCCCGTAAGCGCCACGAGCCGCGGCTCGTTCAGCGCCAGCGTGAATCCGGCCAGCGCGCCCGTGAACTCGACCAAAGCGTCGTTCAACCCCAGCACGACCGAACTTATGTAGCACAATCGCATTCCGCCGGCCAGCGTCGTCAGCTCCTCCCCGTGACGTCGCTCCTCCGAAGCTATCCGCACGAACTCTTCGCGTTCGGGATAGCGCGAATAGCTCGCCTCCGTACCCTTTTCACACTGCTCCATCTGCCGGACCACGAAAGCACGGCCCAGCACCCTGACCATTCCCACGTACCACCAAACCCGTTTGGGATCGGGAGCCACCGTACGGCCCGTACGGCTTCTGAGGACCTCGCAATGGCGTCTTTCGTCCTGCATGATACGCAGCAGCGTCCGGCGGCGGACCGGATCCTTTTCCAGTCCGGCCAGCCGGCGGTAAACTTCGCACAAGGTAGTCTCGTCCCGTTGCAGGGTCAAAAGGTTTTTTGTCATCGCAGTCCCGTTTGTGTGGTTATTTCACCCGGAGCCTCCCCGGCCGGGGAGCAGCGGGCTTACGGTCCGGAGTCCGCAAAAAATCTGCCGGAACAGCGTCCGAACCTCCGCAGGAAAAAGCTTTTACCCCAGCGTCCGAAAACCCGAAAAAATCCATCCTCCCGTTACTGCGTGTTTTGCAGGAATATCCATCCTCCCGTTTTTTCAATCCATCCAAAAGTATTTTTCATGGCATAAATGATGCACGCAACTGCATCGAAAAGGGTGCCGGACAACAAATACGAGCATATACCTTAATATAAATAGCAATAACGGTTTAACCGAGTATTAACTTAATTAATCATTCTATCAACTATGAAAAAAAAGTACTTTTTCACCGCATTCGCTGCGGCTTTGCTTTTCGCAGGATTCGCCTTTACGGCCTGTGACGACGATGACGACAACAGCGCCCCCGGCACGAAGCCGACGATCAAGTTCGAAAACGTAATCCCGACGAAGAATTACGTTCAGAGCGGCACGTTCGCCGCCGTCGCTCCCGGTGCGACGACTTCGTTCACATTCCATGCGGCCAAAGGACAGCGGCTGATGTTCGCCACGATGTATTCCTACTCCAACGACCTCTTCTTCGCCCCTGAGAATCCGGGCATCGCGCTCTTCAACGATGCGGGCGTCCCCTATACCGGCGTCATAGCCAATGCCGTGAAGCTCTGGGACAACGGAACCCGCGTCAACGAACAGCCCGGCCCCAACGTCAACCATCCGGGCGTAGCTCTGGCCAGCGTAGTGAGCGAGGTGAACGGTACGGACACGGAGGGTCACACCTACCCGGCGGCTTCGAGCCTGCTTCAGGTAAGTCTGACTTTCGACGCCGTACAGTCGCTGTTCACCTGCACGATCTCCAACATCTCTAACGGCACCTCGAACGAGACTCCGTTCTCCGGCGGCGTATTCGTCGTATCGAACATGCTCGACGGCAAGCTGGTGATGGAGAAGCCGTTCTTCAACGTCGATCAGAAATCGGGCGTGGAGCTGACCAAGCTGGCCGAAGCGGGCAACGTCGATCCCCTGAAGTCGCTCGTAGCCGATCAGACGGGAATTATCACCACGCTGCACGGCGCCATCGTAGTAGTCTACACGGGCAACACCAACCCGATCTATCAGCTGGGACAGAAAGACGCTCAGCTCGGTCTGGCGGCTCTCGCACAGCGCGGCGATCCGGGACAGCTGAAAGCTTCGCTCGAAAAAGTCCCGCAGGTGCGCAAGATCTACACGATTACGAAGACCGCCCTGCCGGGCGAGAGCATGGAATGCACCTATGAGGCCGCAGCCAACGAAAAGGTAGCGTTCGCAACGATGTTCGGCTATTCGAACGACTGGTTCTTCGCCAACGGTCCTGAGCTTAACGCACTGACCAAAGGCGACATAACGAGCAAGACCGTCCTGCTCGACGACGGTACGGCCGTAAGCCAGTATCCCGGCGCCGGCAATGCCCAGTCCGTATTCGGCGGAACGCTGATGCCCGAAGACAAGGCCATCAGCGCAGTCGGCGACACCTACCCGGTTCCCGCCGTCGACGGAATCGTCAAGATAACGATCTACTAAGGATCGTCGTGTGTGTTAATTGCGGCCGGAGCAGGAAACTGCTCCGGTTTTTAAACCCGTACAATCATGACAAACGACAAATCACAAGAAGGCAAGGTTACCGTTGCCGTAGAAAAAAAGACCTCCAAAATTCCCTCGATGGTCTACCTGAGCGCCGGTCTGGGCGCATTGGCGGTCTCGGCCTGCATGATGTTCCGCGGCCGTAAATCCGCAGCGCTGCTCGTCGGCCAGTGGGCCGCCCCGCTGCTGATCATGGGCCTTTACAACAAGATCGTCAAGACCGAAGGTCACGACCGCCCCGAATCCGGGACGGACAGATTAAACCGAATCATTTAAAAATCACGATTATGGACAAGACAAACCAGATGCACGGCGAAAGCCGTGAACAGCAAAACGATACGCAGACCTCCCCGATGCAAAACGGCAATACGAACGACCTCGACAGCCGGAGCCACAACCGCGACAACAGCGGCATGCACGCAGGCGGCACCGAGGGCAGCAGCTACCGGCCACAGCCGGTGTTTGCGGCAACCGCAGATGCGAAAGCCAGAGGGTATAAAAAGGGAAGATTCAGTTTTAATGTAAAAGGAGGACGGTGTGAGGCATGCAGCGGTGACGGTATCATCAAGATCGAGATGCACTTTTTGCCGGATGTTTATGTTCCTTGTGAAGTCTGCCAGGGAAAACGTTATAACCGGGAGACACTGGAAGTGAAATATAAAGGAAAAAGCATCTATGATGTGCTGAATATGACGGTGGAAGAAGCTGTGAAGTTCTTCGAAAATGTCCCGTCTATCCGAAAAAAGATCGAGACGCTTTATGATGTCGGACTCTCTTATATTCGTCTTGGACAGCCATCCACGACACTTTCCGGCGGAGAAGCGCAGCGGGTGAAGCTGGCCACGGAATTATCGAGACGAAGTACCGGAAAGACGATCTATATTCTGGATGAGCCGACTACCGGGCTGCATTTTGCAGATGTGCACAAGCTGATAGAGATTCTGCAGCGTCTGTCAGAAGGAGGCAATACGGTTGTGGTTATCGAACATAACCTGGATGTGATCAAAACAGCGGATTATATTATTGATATCGGACCGGAAGGCGGAGACCGGGGAGGTACGGTGATTGCGAAGGGAACACCGGAAGAAATAGCAAAAAGTCCGATCTCATATACCGGAAAGTATGTCGAAAAATACCTCTAAAAAAAACTTTTCATTTCAACAGGAATTGATTATAATAAACTGAAAGCCTGTTACAGGGAACGAAAAGGGCGGCCATGCAGGATTCGCCGTGGGAGAACAGGCAGTGTACAAGAAAGGGGATTATTATGGCAGCAGCAGATATTGGAATGAAAGGGGAACAGGAATGGCAGTTGAAATCGGAATTGATTTGGGGACCGCAAGCGTTCTGGTGTATGTGAAAGGGAAGGGCGTAATATTAAAAGAGCCTTCCGTAGTAGCGTATGATAAGGATGCAGACAAGGTCAAAGCCATCGGGGAGGAAGCACGTCAGATGATCGGAAGAACACCGGGAAATATCATGGCAATCCGTCCGCTGCGGCAGGGTGTGATTTCCGATTATACGATCACAGAGAAGATGCTGAAACATTTTATACAAAAAGCAATGGGAAGAAAGGCGTTTCGCAAGCCAAGGATCAGCATCTGCGTGCCAAGCGGCGTGACAGAAGTGGAACGTAAAGCTGTGGAAGAAGCTACTTACCAGGCGGGAGCGAGAGAAGTATATATCATTGAGGAACCCATTGCAGCAGCAATCGGTTCCGGTATTGATATTACCAAGCCGTTTGGCAATATGGTTGTCGATATCGGGGGAGGAACCACAGATATTGCGGTAATTTCCCTTGGGGGTGTGGTGGTTTCCGCATCTATCAAGGTAGCGGGCAATGATTTTGATGAAGCAATCATCCGCCATGTCCGAAAAGCACACAATCTGTTTATCGGAGAGCAGACTGCAGAAGCCATAAAGATGAAGATCGGAACAGTGTGCAAGCGGCCGCAGGCAGAGACGATGGAAGTGAAGGGAAGAAATGTGATCACCGGTCTTCCGAAGACTGTCACCGTTACATCAGAGGAGGTACGGGAGGCATTGCAGGAGTGCACCACAAAAATTGTGGAAGCAGTGCACAGTGTACTGGAGAAGACACCACCGGAACTGGCTGCGGATATTGTGGATCGGGGAATTGTCCTGACCGGAGGCGGAGCACTTCTGGATGGATTTGAAGAGGTGATCAGCCAGAGAACGGGAATCAACACCATGACAGCAGAGAATCCGGCGTGTGTGGTAGCCGAAGGAACCGGACGGTATGCGGAAGTAATGGAAGAGTTAGGAAAATAAAGCATGTCACAGGATACAATCGAAGGGTATGTGGATCATATCATATTTCGAAATGAAGATAATGGATATACAGTGTTGAATCTGATTGTAAAAGGATCGGAAGTGACCTGTGTGGGGACATTTGAATATGTAGGCGAGGGGGAACTTCTTGAACTTCATGGTTTCTATGTGGAACATGCCACATATGGACAGCAGTTTAAAATGGAGTCTTATGAAACGAAACTTCCGGAAGATTCCATCGCTATGGAACGATATCTCGGCTCCGGCGCTATCAAAGGCGTGGGAGCCGCTTTAGCTGCAAGAATTGTGCGAAAGTTTAAAGACGATACTTTGCGGATCATTGATGAGGAACCGGAACGTCTTGCAGAAGTAAAGGGAATCAGTGAAAAAAAAGCCAGAGAGATCGCAGAGCAGGTGGCAGAAAAATCAGAGATGCGAAGTGCAATGATGTTTCTGCAACAATATGGTATTTCCGTCAGTCTCGGTGTGAAGATCTATGGAAAATATGGTTCCCGTGTCTATACGGTATTGAAGGAGAATCCATATCAGCTGGCAGAAGATATCCAGGGAATCGGTTTCCGGATTGCAGATGAGATTGCCGGAAGAATCGGGATCCATACCGATTCCGATTATCGGATCAGAAGTGGTCTGTTTTATACGCTGACGCTGGCAGCTCAGGACGGGCATGTTTATCTGCCGGAACGAATACTTCTGGCAAAGGCTTCGGAGCTTCTTGGAGTGGAGCCACAGCATATGGAAAAACATATTATGGATCTTGCCATTGAGCGGAAAGTGGTAATAAAAGAAATTCCGGTGGAAGGCGCAGTTAATGAAAATGGAGAACCGGAGACGGAACGGATCGTTTATGGCAGCCAGTACTATTATCTGGAACTGGATACAGCGCGACGGTTGTGTGAATTGAATATTCAATCGGAAGAAAATGAAGAAACGATTCGGAAACGGCTGGCAAACATTGAAAAGAAAAATGAGCTGGAACTGGATGAACTGCAGAGAGATGCAGTGGTTGAGGCAGTGAAAAATGGGCTTCTGATTATCACCGGAGGTCCTGGTACCGGAAAAACCACGACGATCAATGCCATTATTCAGTATTTTGAGATGGAAGGCATGGATATTTTTCTTGCGGCACCTACGGGAAGAGCGGCAAAACGAATGACGGAGACAACCGGCTATCAGGCATCTACGATTCACCGACTTCTGGAACTGTCGGGAATGATGGACGATTCATCTGCAGCAGTACATTTTGAACGAAACGAGGAGAATCCGCTGGAGGCAGATGTGATCATTATCGATGAGATGTCGATGGTGGATATTTCCCTGATGCATGCACTGCTTCGTGCCGTACAGGTGGGAACCAGACTGATTCTTGTGGGTGATGTCAATCAGCTGCCGAGTGTGGGACCGGGAAGGGTTTTAAAAGATGTGATCGATTCCCGGTGCTTCAGGGTAGTGAAACTGAATAAAATTTTCCGACAGGCAACGGAGAGTGATATCGTCATGAATGCTCATAAGATCAACCGTGGAGAAACCGTAAAAATCGATAATAAAAGCAAAGACTTTTTCTTTCTGAAGAGGTATGATGCAGATGTGATCGTAGCCGGTATCGTATATCTGGTACAGAAAAAACTGCCACCATATGTGAAAGCAAAACCTCTGGATATTCAGGTTCTCACACCGATGCGGAAGGGGCTTCTCGGAGTGGAAAGATTAAACGAGGTTCTGCAAAAATATCTGAATCCGCAGGATGCGAAAAAGAAAGAAAAAGAAACCGGAAAAGGACTGTTTCGAGAGGGCGATAAAGTCATGCAGATCCGGAATAACTACCAGCTGGAGTGGGAAATCCGTGGGAAGTACGGTATCGCTGTGGATAAAGGAGTCGGTGTTTTCAATGGTGATATGGGTATCATACAAGAAATCAATACCTTTGCAGAGACATTGACGGTTGTTTTTGAAGAAAACCGGTATGTGGAGTATTCTTTTAAACAGCTGGATGAACTGGAACTTGCTTATGCAGTCACAATACATAAATCTCAGGGAAGTGAATATCCGGCAGTGATTCTGCCACTTCTCGGGGGTCCAAGGATGCTGATGAGCAGAAATCTTCTGTATACGGCCGTTACAAGGGCACGTACCTGTGTGACGATCATTGGGAGTGAAGTGACTTTTGAAGAGATGATC
>OLQM01003898.1_pt1 | contig 12267 bp, 15 predicted proteins | sample 1673161 | NCBI WGS metagenome assembly OLQM01 (sample SAMEA3136761, study PRJEB25190) | human gut metagenome | reverse complement strand
GTACAAGTCCATGGCATACTTGGTGTAGTTGCTGCTGCCTGCATTAGCGGTCTTGCTGTCAAGCTGGCTGTTACTGCGTTTTTCCAGGTATCCAATCTCCTGGCGAGCAATGGATAAAACCTTCTCTATTGATTTCATGTCGTACCTCCATTTCTTATCTCATTAATCTGTGCCTGTAAATCTGCTATTACCATCCTGGTATCTTGTACATACTCCAATGTCACGTCCGGCTCCGGCCCCTCCGCAGTCACTGTGGTGGTTGTCCGTCCTTTGTAGGTGGTCAACTCCGCAAGTGCTGCTATGGTGTCTGCCCCCAAGTCTGTCTCTACCGGGGTATCCAGGTAAGTGACTACCTTAAGTGGATGGGCAGCAAGGTGGGCTTTCCAGGCAGAGAGGCCCTTGTCGGCTACTGTAGCATCGTAAAATGGACAGTAAAAATAATATAGATTTTGATTATTACTCCCTAAAACAATCCGCTCAGCTTCTTCATTTCCTCCGACTAGTGCTTGATTACATATTCCATTCCGATTATTCATTGATATCGGAAGGACATTAATTGCCGAAAATCCTGTGCGGCTACCACTAGTGTAGACGCCCCAACAATCCTCGCTTCCGTCAAATGTCAGTTCCATACACCGGTCAATCCGATTGGTCATGGTTATTTCGTCCCTGTAATCCCCGATACCTCGTAACGGCTTCGTGAGGGTGATGGATGCGGTCTTGGACTGGTAGGGTTCCCAGGGGAGGGCTTTTGGACCAGCGTTGAACATAATATTGATATGAGAAAGGTTTACTGTAACCCCAGAATCCACCCATAATGTACAGCTCTTAAATTTAGAACCAGCCGATATTTTTTTCGTTCCATGAATAAAGTATTTCGTCCCATTATAATCGTAACAGATGGATATGTTACAGGTATTTGGATTATATTCTGCATTAATCAGCGAAAAACAATATTCTCCACCTTTTGTAAAACAGGTTTTGACTGTACTATCTACTTCAATCAATCCTATCATTGTTGTGGCTGTGGACGTACCAACAACACTTAATGAGCCATCACGATTCGCAGTAACTGTCAGTCCGTTGATTGCTTTTGATATATAAGACTCTTTCAGCATCTGCGCTCCCGTCACTGTCACCGCCGTGACATCCGTACTCACAATCTCCTGCGGATTATCCGTGCTGGGGTCTGCTCCCTGCTCACTCTTACCGGCTATCTCCAGGCCGGGTATCGGCGCCTCCCATGCGTCGTCCACCGTGACATGCATGGTGTCTGCGGCCGAGCCGATAAGGGCATTGGAATATTTAAGGTCCGTCTCACGCTTGTTGTAGCCTACGAAAGCAGCCTTCTGGGACTCCACGTAAGCTTTATTATCTGCCAACGCCTGTGCCGAAGCGGTGGCGGACTGAGCAGACGCCGTGGCAGAACCGGCGGCGGCTGTCTTACTGGCCTGGGCGTCATTGGCATATCCCTGGGCAGTGCTTACCTTGCCCTCCATCTGCGCCACGAACTGTTCGTACCAGCTTGTGTCCGGCCCCGGGATTCCGCCGCCAATCTCCAGCCCGTCATGGATGGTATAGGATGCAGGGAGGGTTTTCCAGGTCACGCGCTCCCCTGCGCTGTTGGTGCCGGTCGCATATATCATCATCTGGATTGTCCCTGGCTCCTGTGTGGCCTGTGCCGGTACCTGCCAGCACATCCTGACGTAATTGTCCGACCAGGACACGTTGCAGGGTACGCCATCCCCACCCCCATAGACCGTCTGGTAGTGGATGTACAGGTGCTGGGTGGTGAGGTCCAGGCCGTCATCGTACCTGGGCAGCTGGAAGCCCACGAACTGGGCATTCTGTTCGCCCATGACCGATATCTGGTCATTAAAGTCCGCAATGCGCTTGTTGGTGACCGGGACATACCCCGGCTCCACGTACAGATGATAAGATGGGTAGTTATCATCCTTGGTCCAGCTTTCGTCACCGTCTGCATAAGCCTGTCTTGTAAGTATCTCATCTACCGTTGCCATGTCTGTCCGCTCCCCCTCTCCTGCTTAATGGTTATCAGGTTGGTGGTAATCCTCTGGCCATTCTCACGCTGTCCCACCACTCCGATTTTAAAAGTGTCATAGACCGTGATTTCATCCGGCACAATGCAGGTGCCATCCTTAATCAGCCTGCCAACCTCCTGGGACTGAAAGTATGGATAGAAGGCCGCCACCTGGACCGTCCCGTCCCAGTCCTGCCCAAACTCAAATGCCGCCTGAAGGTACCCGGATGTACCTGCAATTATGTTGCTGAAATTACAGCCAGGAGCCCTTATCAGCTCCTGGCCGGATACTTTAAATCTTAATGTCCTCATAGCATAGCCTTTCTGCCGTTGCGATATCGCAGCTACTCTGTTTTCTGCGATTTACCCTTTAACACTTCAATGGCATTGATTATCACATCGGATTTCACAATACCCATGAGTCCGGCATTCTCCACAATCGACAACGACTCATTTGCGATAAATCCATATGTAGCTGCCAGCATAATGTAATCCACTCCCAGGGCCGCATCAAGCTGATGGGCTACCGCCAGAAGGCACACCATCATAAATTTCTTGCACAGCCCTTTAAGCATGGCGTTTGAACTAGCAGCACCGCTCTCCGACTTTGGTGACTTTTTAAACACCACAGCCACCAAGAACCCTGCCATCAGGTCCAGTCCCATGAGTATGAGCACGATACTCAATGTCGGTGTCCAGCCCCCAAAAAGCTTTACTCCTGCCGCCGCTGCCATTCCCATAATGGCACATACAATATCTTTCTTCATCTTCATATACCTCACCTTTCCTATTCTTCTAAGGCTTCCAACAGCTCTGCCTTTTCCTCTTCTGTCAGGTTCTTGTAACCATCCAGGATGCCTGCCGGTTCCTCTCCCTGATTTTTCCGAATCTGCAGGGCCCGGATAATGATGTTGCGCTGTATATTGGATAACATTACATTGCACCTCCTATCATGTCTGCCAGGGCAAGTGTAAGCTCCGCATTCTCTCGCCGGAGCTGAGCCACCTGCTGCTCCTGGGTAGGGATATATTCAATGGGTGTTATCCCATCGGCCTTGTAAAATACGCCGTTTATGTACTTATCTCCTATCTCACAGGGATATTGCGTGCAATCCACCGCAAAGGCATCGTCACCATATACGCACCGTGTTACTCGGTTGACCTCTTCATAGTTATATGCCACAACAACATTCTGTACCGTTTCGTCAAATATCATTGCGAATACTTCGTGCGCTACCATCTTAATCCTCCTATCTTAATCTCAGTAAAACAATTCCTGAGCCACCAGTACCTCCAGGCATTTCAGTATTCCCAAGGCTACCTCCGCCACCTCCGCCACCGCCCGTATTAGGCGAAGCAGAACCTCCGACAACATTCCCGCGGCCTCCATAGGCCCCGCCACCAGAACCAGGACTACCAACATTAGCCGTTGTGCCTGTCCTACGCTGACCGGCTCCTCCGGAACCTCCGCCAGAATATAATGTACCCTGTGGCTCTCCAAATGCTCTGGTGGTACGGCCTTGTCCGGCCCCTCCTGAACTGGAACTCCCCGTAGTACTGGACCATCCTCCACCAGAATTACCATCTGAGCCACCGTCCCCACTGGTATTGTCGAAACATCCACCTCCTCCACCAGAACCTCCAGCACCGCCATTAGCGTTAGTTGATTCTGGTGACTGCCCACTATATCCACCACCAGCATTGCATAATGAAACGCCATCTCGCCACACGGAAGTCCCTCCACCATTATTGTTAGAATTTCCACCAGCACCAACAAAACAATTTATCACCTGTCCAGCAGAAACGGCAATGTTAAATACAGTAATTGTATATCCGCCGCCACCTCCGCCGCCGCCTATTGCAGATAGGTCATATGGTTCTTTTCTCGATTGTGCTCCACCGCCACCTCCACCAAGGCAAAATATATCCAGTATAGAGAATCCTTCGGGGATTGTATAATTCTGTGTACCCGTAATGGTAATCAATTGCATTACACCAGTAGTTACTGAAGCCTTCTTAATAGATGCTGGGTCATATGCCGGACTGTATATCTCTCCAAAGTTTGTTGTGGCATACCCAAAGCATGTAAAATAATAAGTGGTATTTAAAGCTGGTAAATCCATAAATGCTTGTGACCAGCCTCCAGGAGTAACATTGTCTCCTGCTCCTACATAAATTGCATCCCAAGCAGGCGCATCCCAAGCTGGATATCCGCCCGTACTGGCTTTTATTACTACTCCGCAATAAGGTTTTCCAGGAGCCGCATACGGATTCTGCCATTTCAAAAGTACTCGGCGTCCACTATATGCGGCTACGCTAAAAGACAGTATACTATTTACTGTCATGGTTCCTCTTTGAGGTTCGTCGCTATCAGCTCCATAAAATATTTCTCCGTTCAGTACGTGAGCGGCAATAGCGGTCAAACCGTCTGTATCCGCTCCTCCACTGCCGTGTATAATTGCTTTCAATCCCTATTTCTCCTCTGCTGAGCAGCCCCTTAACCATACAGCAAATTCCGTGGCCGGTTTCTTGCTGTAGGAGGTTACCGTCAATATGCCATCTGTATTACACTCTGCATTATCAATCATGTTCAGGTATTTTCTTCGTATTTTTATTTTTTCTGCCTTCTGCGCCACCGTAAGTTCGCTGTCGCTCTTTATCATTCCCGCATACAGCTCAATCGCATCTGTTGTCTTGAGATGTTGCACTTCTATATCTGCTGTGTATGGCGCAGCGGATTGCGTGAATGCAGGGATAGTAATTGTTTTATCATTCCTCAGGGCATTTACTGCCCTATTCGTAGCGTCCATCTCCTGTTTCAAGTACGCGTCATTGGTATCGAGCACATCAAGCGTCCGCTGCAATGCATCCGTAATTGTAGTGATTTTCGGCCCTACATCTGCCCCCAGTACCATCCCTGCGTTATTACTGTCCAATACATGCGATATCATTGCCTGACGGATCATCTTGTCTGCAAGGCGCTCCAGGAACGCATCGTTATTAATCAGTTTCTGGAACAGGGCATTATAGATGTCCGCATGTACCGGGTCGGATGTCTCAATCTTTCGTAATTCCAGCTCCAGCGTCTCCTGGTTCTCATCAATTAGAAAATTTGCCATCGTACTGCCTCCTAAAATTTATCATCAATCTCAAAGGACATCTCTTCATCATCATCCTTGTCTTTGTTCGCCGCATTCCGTATTGCCACCAGGTCACCTTCCGCATCACAAAGCGCAATCTCATTAATGGTTGTATTTACTAAGTCTTCCTTGCCCAGGATGCAGACATACCGGAAGTTTGTCTCTGATATCTGATCCACCCTGGCTATATTTTTCCTTAATAGTTCGTGTTTGAGTGTATTATCATCTTCCGATGGCGGGTTTCCATCCGCGCCATTTCCAAACGCCATCTGTGTGACCGCTGGGAGTGGTGCAATTCCCGCCCGCGCTTTCAGGAGCTTATTCCTGCCCCGTTTGGTAATCGTTGTACTTGCCATGTTATATGCTCTCCTCTATGATTGCTGCATCGAAGCATTTTGTGCCATCGTTTTTCGTAGCCCCATCGTTGATTCTCCAATGATGCCAGGTTGTACTCCTGAAGAACATGGATTCCTCATGTTTTACCGTATTCCGTACCCGTACATATGGGCTGTGGTTCATCACCATATTATTGTTATAGATTAAACCATTGTTAGACTGCATCCCATTAAAGACGCGATTGTTATACCAGCAGAACTCTGTCCGTATGATGATACGATGAAGCTTGATGGAATTTTCGGTGAACATGTCCTTGATATGATAAGAAAACCTGTAATTATCCTTCCCGCTGACCTTTTTTACAGTTCGGACCTCTCTACGTATTATCTTATGGCTAATATCAAACGTATCATCCACATCCCTGGATATTATAACGTAGAATTCCGCCCAGCGTTCCCTATTCCCATCCAGCTTATATGCAGGCAGCATTTCCACCTCAGAAAAACCAAGTGCACGGACTGCCTGAAGGGTTCCTACCTCAGTCCCCCCTAACCGGCAGGTATCTGCATACATCATAAGCCGTATTCGGAAGTTTTCCCAGGTTTCGTCCTCATACCGTGACAACCTCCGGTCGAGGCCATGCTCCGGTAACATAGCCTTACTGGCCGTCTGGACCATACTCTCCCTGCGGACCGTCTGGAATGCAAGTTTAGCCGTGTCAAACAGCGGCCCGATTACATAAAAGAACAGATACCACTGGTTGACTTCTTTCCTGGCCCGCTTAAAAGGGGTGGACAGCAGGTAATACATATAATCACCGAACTTCTCTATCACGGCTTCACCTCCCTGTCTTCTCCGGATTGCCGGATGTGATTATGTATTAAGTACGGTAACGGTAATGTTGCCCAGCGTAACCACCTTGCCTGCGGACAGCTCCACATCCGCTGCCGGACTGTGGAAAACCGTCTTTCGGTAGTCCGGAATGTTCTTACGCAGCACATACCGAATGTCATCCTGAAGGAATAAGTTAAGATCCGTCCGGTTGGATAGCTTCATGGCTCCGGATATTAATGTCTGTGCCGTATTTCCGATATCCGTTGTGCTGGATCCGGCTTTCAGGTATAGGGTGATATCCACATCCTGATAGATGATTTCCCCCGACTTAGCTAAATAATCTTCATAGTTATCCTTCAGCTGATCAGCAGCAGCCTGGGCCTTCTTAACCAGCTCAACGGATGCCGCGCCAGCGGTTCCTACCACAATTACATCAACTGTGCCCTGGCCTCTTGGATGCTGGTCATCAATATAAGCGCACATGACTCCTGGTATCTTCTCCACTGCTGCTTTAAGCTTGGCGGATGTGGTATTTATGGCCAGTTCGGACCAGCTGGCCAGCGTCCGGTTCTGAAGACTGGTTTCTGTCTCTTTGTCTGCTCCTTCGGAATATATCCAGTCCTGCTCATTCGTGACGTTTGATACGCCCTCCAGATAGATCATGCTGACGGTAATGCGGTTTTCACTCACATTGTAGTCAGCTCCAGCCATTTCCGCTTCCACCAGTACCCGTCCGGACTGCTCACCTGCCTTAATGGTTGTATTCTCCATAACATAATAAGTCAGTGTGTCTCCATTGGAATCCGGAGCAGTCTTGAACATATGCCCCTTGGTGATGGTCATGGCCCCGCTGTACTCGCTTCGGGTGATGGTTATATAACCCTGTGTCTTGGTGGCTTGCTTCAGAGACTTGCTGAAGTCGGCTGCCTTAATCTCCAGCCACTTTCCTGTGGCGTGCCGGATGAACATATTATTCAGCATGGTTCTGGCCAGCTTCAGCAATTCGATGTGTACCTGAACGCAGATCCGGGCCAGCCAGTAAAATACTCCACCATTATCCCATTTTGTGACAGCGAAACCGGCTTCTGCCAGTTCCGTACGCAGCTCATCCATCTTCTTTTTCGCATCTGGAACAGGGATAATCTCATCCAATATACTGTCATCAATCACAATACCGTCACCTCCGCTCCGTCCATGCTTAAATCCATCAAATAGGGAATGTCCGAATTTTTGATCTTAAACTCCAGGTGAATTCCTATGATATCGTCCGGCAGCTGGGTGATTGTAATACAGATGCTACGCTGATTGATCTCCTTACGCTTCGCCAATTTTTCCTTAATTCGGTTCTGAAGCCCGATTTTCTCCAGCTCATCATATTCCCGGTGAGCAAAATCCAGCAGAGACCATCCATATGACGCGTCATAGAAGCATTCCCCTTCCGTGGTTACCGCTTCATTGCGTATATCTTGAATCAGACAATCCAGACCTGTCACCAAAGATTCTGCCCCTGACGCCAGTGGTATCGGCTGTCCTGTCAGGTCCATCATGATATCTGTTTCATTGATAATCATTCCAGGCACCTCCCCAGTATGTATGGTACGTTACCGCCATATGGGAATCCCACCACCACAAAATCGTTCAATAAAAGTTCATGCTCCGTCTTAACAAATGGGAATGGCGGGTAATTCTCATCTACTTTCCATTCCGCTGTCAATATTCTCAGGGTCACCTGTCTGATATCCCCAGCCTGCTTCATCTCCGTAACTTTTGCATACACAATGGATGGGCGCTTAATATGTGGATAGTTTGTTTTAATTTCATCTTCCATTGTAACTTTGACAAATTCGTTAAGAAAATCAGCCATAACTATCCTCCCTTAAATGTGAGATACATCCGGACGCAGCCCTCATCATCTGCCTTGATTCTGGTTGCAGTCACCTTTACAGTGCCTGTGTATTTTCTGTGTTTTACCTGGATCAGTTCGCCCTGGTGTATCCAGGGGACTCCTATGGTCTTGATCTCATATTCTCTGTTAAACTTTATAAGGGACAATATGTTTTTCCCTTCCTCCAGAATATATATGTTGGTTTGCGGGATGTCTGTGCCCCAGTAAAAACATCTATCCTTAAAGTAGAAGTCGGCATTAATGCCCCATGCCTTCTGAATATCCTGAATCAGCTCCACCACATTCTTCCGGAGCACTGGATATATGTCCTTTTCCGGATAGACCGCATCTGACAGCTGAAATGCTGTGATTCCGGCTTTACGCAGGGCATACGCAATGATGTTCTGTGGTCTACAGCTTAGGAACGTTTCCCGGATCACCGTCCGCTGAAGAAATACTGTGTCATCCAGAATACGAAGACTGCCGCCTTCATCCGGATGTCGGACAGACAGATATCCCGATAGTACTGTATCATAATCATCCTCATACCCCAGTTCCATTCTGGCCGGTTCCATGTCCCTGTATTGAAGAATTTCATCATATACCGGTTTCAGCTCCACGGTTCCCCAACTACATCTCTCCGCTGTGGAAGAATAACATTCTGCCTGGAAGCCGCTGTCCAGGATGGTATCTCCGATCCAGATACGAAACTTAGGGTTTAACAGTTTTTTCTCTGTCATATCACAATCCCCTATTCATCGGATGCCGGGCTTTCCGCCGTCTTATCCTTAATCTTCGGTGCCTGTCCTCTCTGGGTATTCAGATATTCCTGATATTCTTCCGTGATTCCTACGGACTCTGACGCCTTTGCTTTGGAGTCGGACTTTCCAGTTCCAGCAGAAGCTGTCTTGGTCTGTACACTGATGGGAAGATACTCCCAGAACTCTAGTGTTGCCTCACCAGAACTGCTCTCCGTCTTCTGTGCTATGCTGATGCTTTTGAAAAATACATTGGTCAATCCATGGGCGGCTGTTAGACTGTTAACAATGGCTAGAGGGACGGCGGCTGTCTGGCCCGGAGGTTTAAACAGGTATTGAATAGCTGCCGTCATGTCCTCTATGGTCTGCCCGCTGGCGGGTTCCAGGAGAACGTCCACATTAACCTTCATTGGTTCATATCCGTTCGCCTGATACCCAAGGGTCACGTTATTATCATCCGTTATGGCATCAATCACAGCCGCCCCGGTAACCTCCACCTTTTTGACCAGTCCGGGAATCAGTATACCCGATACCTGCATGGTCCGGTCCGTTATATACAGCATGTACTCAAACTCCCTTCTAAGCAGTTTCTACGCTTACGTTTCCGTTGGTCTTTTCTTTAATCTCTTCAATCAGCTTGATCAGGAGAGGGATTTCCTTAATCTTATCCAATGATACCTTCATCTCTAAACGCTGGATCACGATACCATCCTTACTACTCCCGTTGCCGGTTCTAGACCCAAAGGACTGCCTCGTCCCCTGATTGGACGATAATTGTTTTGAATTGCTGTTTTTCATAAGCTGTACCAGTGCCGCACCATTTTCACTGTTTAATGCCTGAAATGCATCACGTGCGGTCTCTGCCGGCATATCTGCCGTCTGGGACATGCCTGCATCAAGCGTTTCAAATACTTTTCGTCCTGACAGGGTAAGCTGTGACAAGGGACCCTCCTTGGCATCAGAGAATGGCAGCATCTGACGTATTTTTGATAATGCCCCTTTGACTGCTTCCACAGGTTTACTGACAGCCGATTTAATGCCTTCCGTGAATGTATCCATGATCTTACCCCCGGATTCCCTAAACCATCCGATTGCATCAGTCACCACGTTCTTGACTTTGTTCATTCCACCATCCCACAGCGCTTTGATTCCATTCAGCCTGCCACCGGTTAATGTATTGAGGAAGTCAAATCCGGCTGTGAAATATCCCTTGACTCCTGTCATAGTAGCCGCCGCAATCCCCCGGATTCCTCCACCATTCTGTTGGTAAGCGTTCTTCATGTTATCCAGTCGTGATTTTACAGTCGTAACTGCTGCTCCCATGACATTACCCATCACATTTTTGACAGCAGCCATTTTGGATGCTGCTATGTTCCTTACACTGTTAAATACTCCGGAAAAGACATTCTTAATTTTCTCTCCCGTATTTTTGAAAAAATTCCCCAGTGCATCCAAACCGGCCCGTACTTTTTCCACACAGCCGTTCCAGACACCCTGGACAAATGCAGTAACTTTATCCCAGTTCTTCCATAACAGAATCAGTCCCGCTACTAGTGCAACAATCCCTATCACAATCCATGTAACCGGATTGGCCAACAGGGCCGTCGTGAATCCCCACACGCTGGATATCAGCCCAGGAAGTGCCGCTGCTGCTGACGCTATCCCCTGCCGGACCATATTAACCAATCCAGCACCCATGGCCTTGATCCCGTCCGCTGCGTACATACCGTAGATCCGCAGTGTTTCAAATCCACCTTTAAGCCTGGATATTAGTCCTATGGTTCGTGTGATACCTGTACCGAACACTCCAATAATAGATGTAACACTTCCGGTCACAGTTAAAAAGAGGCCCAGGAACAGCGCTGCATTCATGATGGCTGTTGCCAGTCCCTGATTCCTGGATATCCAATCAGATACCGTTCCCACTGCTTTAGTTCCTGTTTCTATCCATGAATTAACCGTTGGAAGCAGGTTCACTCCAAGCTCCTCGCTGACATTATGCAGCTGCTGCTTTAGTACCGTATACTTTTGGGATTCCGTTGAGTTAATAGCCGCCGCCATATCATATGCGGCGCCGGATCCGCTTCCCAAAGCATCATACATATCCAGGATACCCGTCTGCAACTCATCGGTCTTCCCATACAACAAATCAATGACAGCCACAGCCTCATCAGAGCCGAATGCCTCCTTGATTTTTTGTTTTTCCATGGCGTCAATGGTATCCCCATACTTCCCGCGGAGGATACCCAGGATTTCCGGCAGGCTCCTGAGCTGATTGTTCGCATCGAGGAAATTAAGGCCCAGCTTTTCACCGGCTCCGGCGGCTGTATTAATCAGCGCCTTGTACTTGGTAGCCGCCTCGCTGCCGGACATGGTAGCCTGAAGCGTTCCCAGAATAGCAAGCTGTTCTTCTAATGGGACATTGGCAGATGTGGCGGTTCCGCCCAAGGCCGATATGGATGCTGCCATCTCGGAGCCGCTTGTCTTATAGGCCCGCACTGCTGTTGCAATACCTCCGGAAAACATCTGCCCGAACTCAAGATCGGACAAATCGGAATAATAATCCTTGTAAATTCCATAACCGGTGGCAAACAGGGATGTCATTTCACCAACGGTTGATTTTGTTGCCTTAGCTGTCAGACCAGCCAAATCTGTGAACTGTGCCACACCTTCATCCGATAAGGATGCGATACCGGATTTAATATCATAGGCAGCAGAGATAAAGTCGGCTTTCGTGGTGCCTGCCCAGGTATCTGAAAATTTTCTGGCAGCATCCTCCACGGCCTGAAGATCGGTCACTCCAAGGGATTTTAACTCTGCCAGTGCGTCCTGTGTCTCAAATGTGGATCCTGCTACCTTCATCAGGCCGCCGGTAATGGCCACTCCGGCTGCCGTCATTCCGCCTCCGGCCAGGGCGGCCGTACCAAATGCTCCTTGCAGTTTTGCCAGAGTCGAACTTACCTGGCTGGAAGACCGGGTAATGGGAGCTGTCAGCTGGTCCACCATATTCAATATCACAGATAATTTATATACAGATTCCATGCCCATAACGTCTATCCTTCCTTGTGTTTGTGGTGCTGTCTATGCTATAATCAAATTAGTTTCAGATGGATAAAGGAGGGGGGATGACCTATGCTGTATATGTTGTTGATTATACTTGGTTCGTTATTTCTAATCGGAATCGGATTAAGTTTTATTGTTTCTGTATGCATGGTTGTAGGTTATTTTCTTTTTTGCGGTCCATACCTCTGGTGGACTTCCGCTTATCTTCCGC
>OLQM01003892.1_pt1 | contig 12296 bp, 10 predicted proteins | sample 1673161 | NCBI WGS metagenome assembly OLQM01 (sample SAMEA3136761, study PRJEB25190) | human gut metagenome | reverse complement strand
TATTGAATTGGTCTTCGGCTGAGGCACCGAAACAACCGTCGGCTGGCTCTGTGCCGCATCAATCAATGGATTTACTGGTAGATGAGTCATCCGAGTTGCCAAAGAAGTGTAATCAATAAGAAGCGCGTGAGCTGAATTTGATATGTATGGCCTGTGAGAGGGCTGTCCTTATAGGAGGACTGAGGAGGACAAATACATGGAGGTTTCAAGAAAGACAGACTATGCTCTGCGTATTTTGAGTATTTTGGTCAAGAACCCCGATAAGGTCATTTCCGTAAGGGATGCGGCACAGGCAAGCGATGTTCCTTACTCGTTTGCACGCGTTATTCAGCATGATCTTGTCCGTTCACATATTGTCTCGTCTACGCGGGGTGCGCAAGGCGGCATGAGCTTGGCGGTCGATCCAAAAGAGATTACGCTGCTTGATGTAGTGGAAGCCATACAAGGCCCTATTTTAATTGCAGGTTGTGAATCTGCCGGTCCTGACAATACGCCATGTCCTCGTAAAGCGTCCTGCTCCTTTAATCCCGTATGGTGTAATGCCGAGAAAATCCTCCGGTCGTATTTTGCGTCCGTGACGTTAAGTCAGATTGTTGAAGAGGGCTTGGTACCCGAGTTATCCGGTAGCTTTCGGGTGGTAAAGAGCGAGAAGTCCCTTCGCACCGATAAGCTTCAAAAACAAGTGGCTGATACTCTCGGGAATGCTTACACTCAGACGGCAGGTCAATGTGAATAGTCGGCACCATGACCTTCTCGCGAGCAATGTGTCTGCAAACAAAAGCGATGCTGCATTGAGGTCGCACTCCGCTTCGATGGATCTTGAAGCATTTTGCGACTTGGTGCGAACCCGTGGTTGCGAACTGTATCGCGATTTGCCTTGGCGCAGAACATATGACCCGTATGCCATTTGGATCTCTGAAGTTATGCTTCAGCAGACACAGGTCAGTCGTGTCATGGATCGCTGGCAGCGATGGCTTGAGCGTTTTCCTACGGTAGATGCGCTTGCGGCGGCTGCCCCCGCTGACGTGCTTGAAGAATGGCAGGGGCTTGGATACAATCGCCGCGCTCTTTTGGTACACAAAGCCTCTCAGCTTATTTCTGAGTCGGGCGGAGTGTTTCCTCATGGGGTAAAAGAGCTTGTTTCCCTTCCCGGTATCGGACCTGCTACCGCAGCGGGTATCCGCGCCTTTTCTTGGAATCTGCATGGTGTGTACCTGGAGACCAATGTGCGGGCGGTATTTCTGCATGAGCTTTATCCTGACGCAGAGGGAGTGCCGGATTCCGAGTTGATTCCTCTTGTGAAAAAAACGTGTCCTTCCGATGATCCTTTCCGCGAGCGTCCGAATGACAATCCGCGCAGCTGGTATTACGCACTTTTGGACTATGGAGCGCAGCTTAAGAAGACCCTGCCCAATCCCGGCAGAAGGTCCAAGACTCATGTGCGCCAGTCAAAGTTTGAAGGATCGCACCGGCAGAAGAGGGCAACGCTTTTGCGACTTCTTTTGGCGCATAGAGACGCAGGAGGAACAACCGCCGAAACGCTTGCAAAAGAGCTTAATTCCGTTGAGGTTGCGGCAGGGCGAGAAGCTCTGCATATGGGTGCTGTACTGGGGTTACTTGAAGAATTAGCAAAAGAAGGATTTTGTTACCTGCGCGGTGACATTTGGTGCGCATAGTGGGTATAATGAGCGACGTTGGTGAGGATTACCATACGGTAAGAACTCTGATGTTACGTAAAACCAAATAGGGGATGGTTTTGCTACAATGCAGGTACGTTTTGATCATCCGGTCAAAACAGGAGAGGAGAAAAAATGGCTGTTGATTTTGAGAACTCACAGACAAAGAAGAACCTTGAGGCCGCCTTTGCCGGTGAGTCCCAGGCATGCGTCAAGTATGGCTTCTATGCCAAGCAGGCTTCAAAAGACGGATATCAGCAAATTGCCGACATCTTCAATGAGACATCCGGCAATGAGAACGTTCACGCCAAGCTGTGGTTTAAGTATTTGCATGATGGCAAGGTTCCTGCGACTCCCGAGGCTCTGAAGGATGCCGCTGCAGGTGAGAACTACGAGTGGACCACCATGTATGCAGATTTTGCCAAGACCGCCGAGGAAGAGGGCTTCAAAGAGATCGCCGCTAAGATGCGTCTTGTTGGCGAGATTGAGAAGGCTCATGATGAGCGCTACAACAAGCTCCTTGAGCGTGTTGAGTCCGGCGAAGTCTTTGAGCGTCCCGGTGTCAAGGTCTGGCAGTGCCTCAAGTGCGGTCATTTGCATGTTGGCCCAACCGCACCAAAGGTATGCCCCGTATGTGGTCACCCACAGTCCTATTTCCAGGAGCGTGCTCTTAACTACTAGGGTGTCGTTGCACGGTTCTTCTTGACAAGAATCATTTCATTGCTTGCAAAAAGAGGTGTCTCCACGGGAGGCACCTTTTTTGTAAAGGAGCAAACACATCACCAAAGGCGAGAAGAACCTCGGTACTTACGCGTCAGGTTCTTCCCGGTGCTCCTCATTTTCCCGATATCCCCTCATCAAGACTCTAACGTTTAGTGCTTTTCTTGCCGCCGCCTTTGAACCAGCGATTGGGTTGTCCGCAAGAAGGACAAATGTCCGAAAGGGGACAGGCGCTACACGTGGGATTTCGGGCGGTGCAGATATCACGACCAAAGTGAATCCACTCTTCGTTCACGTCTTTCCAAAGTTCATGAGGTAAAAGAGAAAGAAGATCTTGTTCGGCAGCAAGCGGCGTGGCGGCAGAGGTAAGGCGCAAGCGGCTGGCAATGCGGTAGACGTGCGTGTCAACGGCGATACCGTCAACCGTGTTAAACATTTTATTGAGCACGATGTTTGCGGTTTTGCGTCCAACTCCGGGAAGTTTTACCAGCTCCTCCATGGTCTGAGGAACTTCTCCGCCATAATCAGCCATAAGTATTTGCGCCATCTCGGTGCAGTGGGCAGCCTTTGCGCGCCAAAAGCCGATGGTCCGTATGCATTCACCAACCTCGTCTGAACGTGCGGACGCCATCGCCTCAGGATTGGGCCAGCGTCTAAACAGTTCGGGCGTGACCTTGTTGACGGCGGCATCTGTGGTCTGCGCCGAAAGCATTACGGCTACAAGCAGCGTATATGCATTGTGATACTCAAGCGCACTTTCTACATGGGGATACAATGTATGTAAGCGCCGACACGTTTCGATGCCGCGTTCCTGTTTCAGTTTTTTACTTTCCCTGGGCATATCCTCTCCTTGGTGCAATCAAACTATGCGCTTTAGGTGCCCCTTATCATAGCGGAATCGGATTTGAAATCGGATTCTTCGTTGCGTATATGGGAGGAAATCTGCCGATGTGTAAACATAGCCAATTTGGTTAATGTTATCCACCGAGGTAATACGACCGTTCACCTCGTTTATTGTTAACTCTTTTAAATAAATTAGTATGCTGTAATAAATATGCTGTTACTGGCTTAGAATAAGAGTGCGTGACTTTTGGGGAAGTAGCGGTGCCTCTTGGGGGCTGGAGGTCTCTATGAACGTGAAGGACAGTTCGCTGTATGTGACAAAAGATGACATTTACCTTTTTTGTAAGGGTGAATGGTATCAAAGTTACGAGAAGCTCGGAGCTCATCCTGCGGTGGCGGATGATGGTACAGAGGGTTATCACTTTGCCGTTTGGGCACCAAACGCGTTGTCCGTCTCCGTGGTAGGGGATTTTAACGATTGGAATGATCAAACTAATCAGATGACCCGTACAAAGACGGGAGGCATTTGGGAAACCTTTGTCCCGGGTGTGCCGGCGGAAGCGCTCTATAAGTATGCGGTTGAGTCATCCGGCGGAGAAATGACCCTCAAGGCAGATCCGTATGCATTCTATGCCGAGATACCTTCGGGAACTGCATCGCGGACGGCTGACCTTGCAGGATATACTTGGAATGATAAAAAGTGGCTGAACGCTCGCAAAAAGTCAGACTTCCTTGCAAGCCCCTTGAATATCTTTGAGGTACATCTTGGAAGCTGGAAGCGCCATGATGACGGACTCGACGGTAACGGTCCTGCAGGCGATACGCCGGAATCCAGTGGCGGTAGTTTCCTTACATACGACGAGCTTTCCGATGAGCTTGTATCATACGTTTCAAAGATGGGCTATACCCACATTGAGCTCTTGCCTGTTATGGAGCATCCCTACGACGGTTCATGGGGCTATCAGGTAACGGGGTACTATGCACCCACCTCTCGCTATGGAACTCCCCAGCAGTTCATGCACTTTATTGATACCTGTCATGAGGCGGGCATCGGCGTTATTCTCGACTGGGTTCCTGGCGGATTTTGTCGTGACGCGCACGGACTTGCCCGCTTTGACGGCGAGAAGCTCTACGAGCGAGAAGAACATCCCAACTGGGGCACATATAAGTTTGACTATGGACGCGGGGAAGTGCGAAGCTTCCTCATCTCCAATCTCTTATGGTGGCTTTCAAGCTACCATGCGGATGGAATTCGCATGGATGGCGTTACCAGTATGCTGTACTTGAACTTTGGTATCGACGATCCTGCGCGTAAGCGCTTTAATGAAGAAGGCACCGAAGAAGACAAGCAGGCAATCGAATTTGTTCGCAGCTGCAACGTTACCGCACAAAAAAGGCATCCTGACGTGCTGATGATTGCGGAGGAGTCAACGGCATGGCCGCTGGTAACCTATCCGCCTTCCGTGGGCGGTCTTGGGTTCCATCTGAAGTGGGATATGGGATGGATGAATGACACGCTGCATTATTGCCAGACGGACTTCCCCTTCCGCCCCGGTAACCATCGCCTTCTGACGTTTTCCACCATGTATCAGTTCAACGAGAACTTTGTGCTTCCGCTGAGCCATGATGAGGTGGTTCATGGCAAGTGCAGCCTCATTACCCGTATGCCGGGCGATTGGTGGCGCCAGTTTGCCGGAATGCGCGCCCTTGCGCTCTATCAGATGACACACTCGGGCGCTAAGCTCAACTTCATGGGCAATGAGATTGCACAGTTCATTGAGTGGCGCTATTACGAAGGCATTCAGTATTTCCTTACCGAGCAATACCATACGCACGCCGATCAACAGCACTTTATTGCCGCGCTTAACCATTTCTACGCCAAGCATCCGGCGCTTTGGCAACATGCGTACGACGAGCTTGGTTTTGAGTGGATCGATGCCGACAACAACGATCAGTCTCTCATTACCTTTATTCGCCGTGGCGAGAAACCCAAGGATGACCTTGTGATTCTTTTGAACTTTGATGTTGCGGCACACGAAGATTTCCGTCTTGGCATGCCGCGTGCCGGGCAATGGAGCGAAGTCTTCAATTCTGATGCGGAAGAGTTTGGCGGCTCCGGGGTCATCAATACCACTACACTTACAACGGAGGATGAGCCGTGGAACGGTCGGGACCAATCGGTAGTGGTTCGTGTTCCCCCGCTCGGAGGTATGATTTTAGGGTATAGCGGTCCTCTTCCCAAAAAGACCGGTCGAGGAAAGAAGGTTACGAGTTCAACTCACCGAAAAGTAACCAGCACTTCTCGCCGTAAGCCGAAAAAGAGAAAGTAAAGCGCGCATTTTTAGCCAAGGAGTGATACAACTAAAGATACATAACGTATTTGTTTGATGGTTATTTTTAGGAGTGGCATGGCACGAGATAAGATTTTTAAGGATACGCAAGATTTTAAGGAGCAATATCGCGCCTTATGTGTGTCGGTATTGGGTAGGGAATTTGATAAATGTACCGATAAAGAGCGGTATTCTATGTTGGCGCGGCTCATTGCCGCTAAGTCTCGTGCCATTGAGGCGGAGTGCCATCCCAAAGAAGCCAAAAAGGTGTATTACTTCTCGCTTGAGTTTTTGCTCGGACCGCTTTTGGATAACTACCTTCTGAATTATGGGCTTCGAGATCTTGTTGCCGATGGCATAGACGAGATGGGATCTTCGCTTGACGCCCTCATTAAACAGGAGGTTGATCCCGGCCTTGGTAACGGTGGACTTGGCCGTTTGGCGGCGTGTTTTTTGGATTCCATGGCGCATGAAGGAATGGCCGGTTTTGGCAACGGTATGCGTTACCGGTACGGCTTGTTCCGTCAAGAGATTGAAGACGGCCGTCAGGTAGAGTGTACGGACAACTGGCTTGAGGGCGGTTTTCCGTGGGAATCCCGCAAAGACGGGTCAAGTGTTACGGTTCGCTTCGGTGGGGAAGTTGTCCGCCACCAGGATGAAACCGGCCGGTTCTGGTTTACCCAAGAGGGCGGCGAGTGTGTTCGTGCCGTTCCCTATGACGTGCCCATTGTCGGTTACGGTGGAAAAACCGTTAATAAACTCCGCCTGTGGTCCGCAGAACCCTGCGAGGAGGACTTTGACCTCGATGCGTTTAACGCAGGAGATTATGCGCGCGCCAACAAGTTCCGCTCGGACGTTGAGGCCATCTCAACCATCCTCTATCCCAATGACGCCGGTGAGCATGGTCGCATCTTGCGTCTAAAGCAGGAGTACCTCTTTGTTTCGGCGGGCCTTCAGTCAATTCTGCGTACGTATGAGCATGAGCATGGGCACGATTGGGATCATTTTGCCGATCATGTATGCATTCATACCAACGATACGCACCCCGCCATGTGCGGACCCGAGCTTATGCGGCTTTTGGTTGATGTGTATGGCCTTGACTTTGACCAGGCCTTTAAGATTGCAAGCGCTTCAATTTCCTATACCAATCATACGGTCATGCCGGAAGCTCTCGAGAAATGGCCCATTGAGACGTTCCGTCATCTGCTGCCTCGGCTGTACATGTTTATCGAGGAGGTAGACAGGCGCTACCGAGAAAACCTTATGCGTGAAGAGGTAAACGCCGATCTTTTGGCATCCACGGCAATTCTGTGGGACGGACAGGTGCGCATGGCAAACCTTTCCATTATCTTCAGCCATTCGGTCAACGGTGTTTCCGATCTTCACACCAGCATTCTTGAGCAGACGGTTCTCCGCGATTTTTATCGCCTGAGGCCTGAGATTTTCAACAACAAGACAAACGGCGTCTGCCACCGTCGGTTCTTGGCGCAGGCAAATCCCCCATACGCAAAGCTCATTACCGATGCCATCGGTACAGGATGGTTGGATGATGCCACCGAGCTTGAGCGTCTCATCCCGTTTGAGAAAGATGCCGGCTTCTTGGACGCCATGGAAGCCGCAAAGAAGGCCGATAAAGAGAGGCTTGCGGCATACATAGAAGAAACTACGCAGCTGCAAGTTGATACAAATACCATTTTTGACGTACAGGTTAAGCGCTTCCATGCATACAAGCGTCAGCTCCTGAATGTCTTCAAGATTCTTGATCTCTATAACCGTATGCTGGATGACCCCACCTTCAAGCCCGCTCCTACAACCTTTATCTTCTCGGGTAAAGCGGCTCAGAGCTATGTGCTTGCAAAAGAGGTTATCCGTCTCATCAACTCGGTTGCGGACGTCATCAATAATGACGCACGTATCGACGGTCGCCTGAAGATTGCGTTTGTACCTAACTTTGCCGTTTCAAATGCACAGCTTATTTATCCGGCAACGGAGATTTCAGAGCAGATTTCAGTTGCAGGCGCAGAGGCATCCGGCACGTCAAATATGAAGCTTATGATGAATGCGGCTCTCACCCTTGGTACGTATGACGGATCTAATGTCGAGATTTCTCAGCTTGTGGGCGAGAAGAACATCAAGATCTTCGGCCTTCGTGCACAAGAGGTGGAAGACCTCTATGCGTCGGGTTCATACTTTGCGTGGAATCAGGTTAATTCGGATCCCGGGCGCTTGGGACGTATTGTTTCAATGCTTACGGATGGTTCGCTTGCGGGTCTTTCGGGTAATTTCGAGTCAATTCGAGATTATCTTATGGCCGGAAACGACCACGATCTTGTCCTGAAGGACTTCTATTCGTACGTCGATGCGTGGGAAGAGCTGACGGCTTTTTATGCCGATCGCCATGCGTGGAATGCCGCAGCTCTCCATAACACCGCAAAGGCAGGGTTCTTCTCGAGTGATCGTACGATTCGTGAGTATATGCATGACATTTGGAAGATTGAGTCGTAGAGTGAAAAAAGGGTTGTAAGGTACGGTTTTGGTAAGTGTCGCTCCCTGTACTTTTGGGGGATATGGGAGGAGATTGGCATGAAAAAGAAGGAATGTTTGGCAATGCTCTTGGCCGGCGGCCAAGGGAGTCGTCTTGGTGCGCTGACAAGCAACGTCGCCAAGCCCGCCGTGTCCTTTGGCGGGAAGTTCCGAATCATTGACTTTGCGCTTTCAAACTGCGTAAATTCAGGAATTTCAACCGTCGGTGTACTGACGCAGTACCGTCCGTACTTGCTGCACTCCTACATTGGTACGGGCAGCGCGTGGGATTTGGACGATTTGGGCGGAGGAGTTTCAATCTTGCCACCGTTCGCCACGCAAAAGGGCGGTGCATGGTATGAGGGCACCGCTGACGCCGTAACCCAAAATATTGACTACATTGAACAAAATGACAGCGAGTATGTGCTGATTCTTTCCGGCGATCAGCTCTATCGCATGGATTACGGAGAGATGTTGGCGTGTCATAAGGAGCACAATGCCGACCTCACCATTGCGGTCATGCCCGTGCCATGGGAAGAAGCTTCTCGCTTTGGCATCATTACCGTAGACGATGACGGCAGGATTACCAAATTTAGCGAGAAGCCCACGCACCCCGATTCCAACCTTGCATCGATGGGCATTTACATTTTCTCAACGGAGCTTTTGCTTAAGGCGTTGCAAGAAGATGCCCTTGATCAGCAATCAACTCATGACTTTGGCAAAGACGTTATCCCGCGCCTTTTGGAGGACGGCAAGCGTCTGTACTCCTATCGCTTTGAGGGATTCTGGCGTGACGTGGGTACCATTTCGAGCTATCACGAAACCAGCATGGATTTGTTGGGGCCGGAGCCGGCGTTTGATATCTTTACGTCGGATTTCCCCATCCTCTCAAACGCTTCCACAAGGCCTCCCGCGTACGTGGGACCGTATGGCAGGGTAGATGACTGTCTGATTGGAAACGGCTGCATTATCAATGGTACTGCTCACCATTCAATCCTCTCAACCGATGCCGTCATTGAAGCGGGTGCCCGTGTTGTGGATTCGGTGCTTCTTCCGGGGGCTCATGTTAAGGCAGGAGCTCAGGTTGTTCGCGCCATCATGGGCGAGAATTCCACTGTTGAAGAAAACGTTCATGTGGGAAGTGTTGATCAGACAAAGGACACTGCCGTTATTGGCAATGATGTTGTGGTAGGAAGGGGTGAGTAGCATGAAAAAAACCATCGGATTGATCACATGCAACTACTCATCAAAAAATACTGAGATTTCAAACGATGTACGCCCCATTGCCTCTATGCCATTTCTTGGCCGGTATCGTCTGGTAGATTTTGCCCTTTCCAACCTTATGAATTGTGGTATTCGTACGGTCGGTATGATAATGCCATTTAATTACCGCTCGCTTATTGACCACATTGGTTCCGGTAAGGCATGGGGACTTGACCGCAAAAACGGCGGACTTTTTATCCTTCCGGGTTCGGCGTTTGGCACCTCACGTACGGGAGCACGCTTTCTGCTCCGTGACCTGATGACAAATCGCATCTATCTTGAGCGTTCTACTTCAGATTACGTGATATACAGCAGTGCAAACTTTGTGTACAACTTTGACCTCGATAAAATGGGCGAGTACCACATTGAGTCGGGTGCCGATATCACCGTGCTGTGCAATGAAGCGCAGGGATACAACGCTGATGCCACGGCATTTGAAGTTGACGATGACGGGCGCGTCGTAGGTGTACACAATTCCGTCAATCATGGCGACGTACAATCGCTGGACTGCTTTATCATATCCCGCAAGAAGCTCATGGATATGCTCGATTGGTATGCAGCAACGGACTATCTTGACATCTTTGAGGCGCTGAGATCCGATTATGGACACGTGAGGGTTCAGACCTATTTCTTTGATGGGTATGCACGAGGCATTTTTGATAAGAACTCTCTCTATCAGGCAAATATGGATGCGCTTAATCCCGATGTTGCCGCCAAGCTGTTCCCGGACGGAAACATCAAAACAAAGGCTCATGATACGGCTCCTGCCAAGTTTGAGGTTGGTTCGAGCGTTACCAATTCCATGATTTCGGCCGGCTGCCGTATTTACGGTACCGTTACGGGTTCCGTTTTGGGACGTAAGGTTATTGTCGAGCCGGGTGCCGTCATCCGTGACGATTCCCAGACCCAGACAGTAAAAACTGTTCGTGATGCAAGGCTGCATTGTTAAAAGCGGTGCCGTCGTTGACAGGGCCATTGTTGACCGCGATAACATCATTCCCAATGATACCGAGCTTCACGGTACGCCGGAGAACATCTTTGTCCGTAAAAAGTACATACAGTCATGAGATGAAACATAACAACGAATGAAACTTTTATCTACCCCGGCTTTCGTCGGGGTAGTACGGTAAAATAGGTTCGATGCTATGAAAACAATAGTGAGGGGGCCATTCATGGCACGCACGACCAGAAGAAGAAAACTTAAAGTTCTTTTTGCCTCTGAGGTTGTTCCATTTTCAAAAACAGGCGGACTCGGTGATGTCGCCGGTTCGCTGCCCAGTGCGCTCAAACACGTAGGCGCAAAGGTAGCCGTCATATCACCGCTCTACAAAACCATATCGTCCACATGGAAAGACAAGATGACCAAGGTGGGAGAGCTGTATGTTCCCCTCGCGTGGCGAGAAGCGTATTGCGGTGTTTATCACCTGGTTCATGAAAACGTCGACTGTTATTTTATTGACAATGAGCAGTATTTTGGAAGAGACGGTCTCTACGGCTTTTTTGACGACGGAGAGAGGTTCGCGTTTTTCTCAAAAGCAATTTGCGAGGTAATTGCACACGTACCGGAGCTCGCCTGTGATATTTTGCATTGCAACGATTGGCAAACGGCGCTCGCTCCGGTATTTTTGCGCGAGTTTTATCGCGGCATTCCCGAATGCGATAACGTGCGCACGGTCTTCTCGATTCACAACGTTAAATTCCAGGGTCAGTTTACCGATGAAATGTTGGCGGACCCTCTTGGTTTGGACGGTATTCCTGCGGCGGCAGGTCAGCTTCGTTGCGACGATCATTCCATTAACTTCATGCAAGGAGCGCTGCTCTACTCAGATTATTTGAGTACGGTAAGCCCAACCTACGCGCTTGAGCTGCAGATGCCGTTTTACGGGGAGGGGATGGATCCCATTTTCCGCCGTCGTCATGAGGCACTCCGTGGCATTTTGAACGGCATCGACACCGCTGCGTGGTCTCCCGCAAACGATCCTTATATTCCGGCGCACTTCTCGGCAAAGAAGTTTGAAGGCAAGGCGGAGTGCAAGCGTGCGTTGCAAGAAGAGCTGGGTCTTGAAGTAAATCCTGACATTCCCTTGGTGGTAATGGTAACGCGCCTGACCGATCAAAAGGGTATGGGGCTGGTAACCTACGCGATGGATCGGCTTATGAGTGCCGGTATGGAGGTTGCCATTTTAGGTACCGGTGATCAAAAATACGAAGATGCGCTCCGGTATTTTAACGATCGCTATGGCAACCACATGGCGGCTCGTCTGCAGTTTGATGTGGCTCTTTCGCACCGTATGTATGCAGGTGCCGATATGTTTTTAATGCCCTCCGAGTTTGAGCCCTGTGGCCTCTCTCAGATGATTTCCATGCGTTACGGCACGCTTCCTATTGTGCGTGAGACGGGTGGTCTGGCCGATTCCGTGCAGGCATACAATCAGTACACCCAGGAAGGCACCGGATTCAGCTTTGCCAACATGAATGCCGATGAGATGGCCGATGTGGTTTGTTATGCGTGCGACGTATATTGGAATCAAAAAGATGCGTGGAACGCTTTGATTGCCAACGCAATGGCTGCCGACTTTAGTTGGCACACTGCGGCCAATGACTACCTCGACATGTACCATTGGCTTCATCCAGAGGTGATTCGATATACCCGTCGCAGGGATTGGTAATATGCAGGCTTTTCACAGTACGTCGCTCGCCACATATCGTCGGCCGTTTGGCGCAGTTCGCGAAGGAGAACAGGTCACTCTTTCCATTGCCGTTTGGGATGACGATGTCACTTCGTGTATCCTTCGCCTTTGGATTGAAGGAGACGGCGAGAAGAACCTCTCGATGCAGCGTGTCCAGCGTCCCGCATATTCCGGTGAGGTTGGTCCTCAGGTTGTACGAACCCCAGGGACAGGAAGAAGTGCGTCAGTCCATTTATAAGGAACGTCGTGTG
>OLQM01003889.1_pt1 | contig 12302 bp, 7 predicted proteins | sample 1673161 | NCBI WGS metagenome assembly OLQM01 (sample SAMEA3136761, study PRJEB25190) | human gut metagenome | reverse complement strand
AACAAAATTATGCTCGAAAATCCACATATATTTCTTGTGAAGACAGGTTCTAAAAATTGCTTCACCCCCAAAAATCTCCATTTATCTCCATACCACACATGCGGAGCTTGAGCGAAATGACCTGAAAAATCAGGAAGAAGACAACGATCGGCAGCAGCGCCATTGTCACTTCCCATAAATACTCCGGCAGGGCATGCAGATAGTCCTTGCCGAGCTCTACCGTGGTGGCGACGCCAGAGACGGCGCTGCTCTCGCCCTGCGCGGGCTGCGTTTTGTAGATCGCACCGAGCAGCAGCACCGATAAGATCGGCCCGATCGAGCACAGACCGACGAGGCCGAAGCTGTCCGCCTTGGCATTTTCGTCGCTTCGAATGGACGCAACGCCGACGCCGAGTGCCATGATGAACGGCACGGTCATCGGCCCCGTTGTCACGCCGCCGGAGTCGAACGCGACGGAGAGGATGCTCTCATCCGACAAAAACGCCGCGGCAAAGACGATGGCGTAAAATACGATCAGCATCGTGCGCAGCGAGATCGAAAAGAGAATGCGCACCATGCACAGCATCAGAAAGAAGCCGACGCCGACCGAAACGGTCAAGATCAACACCGTTGCATCCAATAGAGAGAAATTAAAAGGCATTTCTGCAATATATCCCAGGCTCACTGCCAGAGACTGGCGCATCACTTCCTCACCCGAATAAGGGAAGAAATCCAGAATCACTTTCGGCTCCACTCCCAGCAGTCCCGTTATCCAGGGGAACAGATTGTAAATCACAGACCAGATGAGGAAAGGAAAGAATACGCGGGGGATACGTTTCTTGTAGAATGCCGAGGCGTCACCCCGTACCGGCAACAGCAATGCACCGGTAATCATTACAAAAAGCGGTACGCAAGGACGGAGCGCCGCACCGTAGACAGCTCCCCAGAACTTGATGTCAACAATGTCGGGCGATGTGCCCGGATAGAAGTTAAAAGGGTCTGTGCAATGGCAGCAAACTACTGTAAACATTGCAACAAGGCGTACCACATCCAGCCATACGATGTGTTGTGCCGGAGTTTGTCGTGTAAGAGTTGGTTCCATGTTTTATTAAATTGGTTGTTTGGAGGGCTAAAGATAAAGAAGTTAACCGAGAAATGAAAAGGAGAATGTAACAAAAATACGACAACAAACGAGTTTCAGTTTTATTCTCCTATAGAGAACAATCTGTTTTATCAAGGCAGAACAGAGTGTTCCAATAGGGAAGAACACTTTGTTCCAACATGAAAGAACAGTTTGTTTCTTCCTATTGAAACAATTTGTTTCAACATAAAGGAACAGTTTGTTTTGCTTGATGAAACAGAGTGTTCTATGCCGCGAAACACTTTGTTTTCCTCTACAAAACAAAAAAGCCGTAACAAGATTTTCTCCGTTACGGCTTTCCTTATATTATGCCTTTCTAAAAGGCTTCTGTTTTACTTGCTGCAATTCCAGGGCTTCAGTTGCTTGAAGAAGTCGTTGCCCTTATCGTCCACCAAGATGAATGCAGGGAAGTTCTCCACCTCAATCTTCCAGATAGCTTCCATACCGAGTTCGGGATATTCCACGCACTCAATGCTCTTGATGTTGTTCTGTGCCAAGATAGCGGCAGGACCACCGATAGAGCCCAAGTAGAAACCGCCATACTTTTGGCAGGCATCTGTCACTTGCTGGCTGCGGTTACCTTTGGCAAGCATAATCATGCTGCCGCCGTGGCTTTGGAAGAGGTCTACATACGGGTCCATACGTCCGGCAGTAGTCGGGCCCATGGAGCCGCAAGCCATGCCTTGAGGAGTCTTGGCAGGACCGGCGTAGTAGATGGGATGGTCTTTGATGTACTGCGGCAGGTCTTCGCCACGGTCCAGACGTTCTTTCAGCTTGGCGTGTGCGATGTCACGGCCTACGATAATGGTTCCATTCAGAGACAAACGGGTGGAAACCGGATACTTGGTCAGTTCCTTCAGAATATCGGCCATCGGCTGGTTCAAGTCAATCTTCACCACGTCGCCTTCACCGGCTTTACGGAGTTCTTCGGGAATCAGTTCACCCGGATTGCTGTCGAGCTTTTCAATCCAGATACCTTCTTTATTGATTTTACACTTGATGTTGCGGTCGGCAGAGCAGGAAACGCCCAGACCCACGGGGCAGGAAGCGCCGTGACGCGGCAGGCGGATGATGCGGATGTCGTGAGCCAGATACTTGCCGCCGAACTGGGCACCGAGGCCAATCTTATGAGCTTCTTCCAGTACCAGCTTCTCCAGTTCCACATCGCGGAAAGCGCGGCCGAACTCATTGCCGGTAGTGGGTAGGTTATCGTAGAAGTGGGTGGAAGCCAGTTTCACAGTCAGCAAGTTCTTTTCGGCAGAGGTACCGCCGATAACGAATGCGATGTGATAGGGAGGACAAGCTGCCGTACCCAAAGTCTTGATTTTTGAGATAAGGAAGGGAACCAATGTTTCGGGGTTGAGGATAGCCTTTGTCTCCTGGTAGAGATAAGTCTTGTTGGCAGAGCCACCACCCTTGGTTACGCAGAGGAACTCGTACTCCATACCTTCCGTAGCTTCGATGTCAATCTGTGCGGGAAGGTTGCACTTCGTATTCACCTCATCGTACATGGTGAGGGGAGCATTCTGCGAATAGCGCAGGTTCTCTTCGGTATAAGTCTTGTAAACACCCAGTGAGAGAGCTTCTTCATCACAGTAGCCGGTCCATACTTGTTGTCCCTTTTCGCCGTGGATGATTGCCGTACCCGTATCCTGGCAGAAAGGAAGTACCCCCTTGGATGCTACCTCTGCATTGCGCAGGAAGGTGAGTGCCACGTATTTATCGTTATCGCTTGCTTCGGGGTCACTCAGAATCTTAGCAACCTGCTCGTTGTGCGAACGACGCAACATGAACGATACATCACGGAAAGCCGCATTGGCCATTGCCGTCAAACCGTCTTTTTCAATCTTCAGGATAGGTTTTCCTTCAAACTCGCTTACTGACACGTAATCTTTTGTAAGCAGATAATACTCAGTAGTATCTTTCCCCTTCTCGAACATGGGCTGATACTTGAACGGAGGTGTTGTTGCCATAATTACTCGTATATTTAATGTTTAAAAGTGATTCGGGTAGCAAAGGCAGCACAAAACCGCCTTTACCGAGCAAAGGTAAAAACTATTATTGAAATAATTCTTTAATTAGAGTAAAAACGCAACAAATCATAATTAATTTTCTGACACCCGCTGCATCCGCCCTATCAGTTCATCGCCCAGCGCCGTCTTCACCTCAATGTGTTTCAGCACAGCCATTACAAACGGATTGCTTTCAAAGTCGCCGCGTACCTGCTCAAAATCGAGTTCCTTTTCCAAGCGTGAGCCATCAGCTCCAAAGCCCGTCATGGAAGCCAGTGAAAATTCTTTCTTAGCATCCTCATACACCATGCGGTCGAGGCCAACTACTGCTTCTTTCCATTTTTCGACAATATGTATGACGTCTTCTGCCGTCATACCTTCCGGCTTGATACCATAGAACTCTTCCAACTTCTCATACGCCCAGGTCCATTCGTAGGTATAGTAGTTGCTGTGCATCTTCTCAAACTCGGCATTGATAGACTTCAAGCGATTGACTTTGCCGGACTCAATACCGTCTATCAGCGCATCTATCTCACTCTTTGGGGCTATCAATCCGGAAATATCCACCCATTCGCCGCTGCCAATGGCAGTATCGGGCTTCAAACGGGCACGTATTTCTTCATTGCTCCGGAAGTCAATGCCTTCCAAGCGCTTGATGACAGAGTTTCCGAGGAACTTATGAATGGCTATTTCATAGAAGCGGATACCTTTCACCAAAGCCGAGTTACGTATCTTCGCACTATGGAAAGAATAGATATCCGAAAGCTCGCCACTGGCATGACGCAGATTCTGCAACGTTTCCCGTCCCTTGAACATTTTCTGCACCGTGTAGGGGCTGAGAAGATTATAGTTGATGTAATCCAGTTTGTTCGGGTCGGTACGCCCGTCACGTTTCGGCCACTTCTGGGCATCACGGATGGTACCCACACTACGCAGGTTGACACCGGGTACAAGGTAGGTGGTATTATTCTGCTCTATCAAGTAAGAGAACGGCAGGTTCGAAGTATCAGAATGGTTGACATGGCGCCCCATTACCAAGGAAAACGCTCCCACCCTTGCAGGCCACAAGATGTACGAATCGGAAGTCGTCTTGGCACCACGCTCCAAAGTGCCTTGATGGATAGGCCCTAACTTATACATATGGTTGCTCTGATTGGACCCCGAACCGGCATTCATAAAGGAAAACATACCGGCAATCAGCAACGTGGATTTATGGTGTGTCACCGTATAAGGTCCGGCAAAAATAGCGCACGCCTCCCCGTTCTCTCCCTGGCAGTTGCTGAAAAACAAAGAATCCGAAGCAGAGTAGTTGTGTCCCAACTTGCATGCCTGCCCCACGAAGCAGCGGCTCAGCATAGCTCCGTCATCTACATGAGACCCGGTAGAGATGATGAAATCATCACAAATCACCCCATGCCCGATGTGTACCGGCGCCACCTCGTTGCTGTTGATGCTTCCGTTATACAGACGGCATGTACCACAGATGCGGCAATAATCACCGATGCGCACATTCTTTATGGAACCGGTGTTCAATATCATTACATGGTTCCCGATGCTTCCTACAGCAGAAGCATGTTTGTTGGAATAAAAATCCGTGATTTCCTTCATCCGTGCAATCAGCTCCGGGCGATGGCGGTAAAGCGCCAGAATATAGGCTTGGTGTGCGGAGAGTTTATCATTAATCAGCACCTCACGGCCTCCCGTCTCATTCAGGACAGACACTTCTACCCCGTTACCGAACTTCGACACACCGTCTACCAGAATAATATCCACATTCTCAATGAAGGTGTCATGCCCTATTTCATAATTGGCAATGTAGTTCTGGATATTCTCAATGCAACAGTTATCTCCCACCGTTACATTATGCAGCGTCACATGCCGCAAACCGGAATGCTTCCTGATTCCTCCCGGCAACATAAATTCTGAATGGAACACTCCCAAACACACCTCACCCGAAAAACGGGTATGATGCACAAATTCCGTTGAGAACTCTTCTGCAACGGTTACTTTCCCCCAATCATCAGCCAGACATGACTGGCTCTTCAACCGGAGAATTTCATCTTCGGTCAGTCTTCTGTAATTCATCCTTATAACGAGTTATGAGTTATGAGTTATAAGTTATTGCCTTTGCCGGCACTACCGATTCAAACCGCTGCCAGCAAATAACTCATAACTTATAACTCATAACTAAAATTAAACTTCTTCTTCGTAGGTCTGATAAAGAAAGTCATTATAGGGGTACTTCTGCACGTGCAATTCCTTCACACGCTGATAAACTACACTCTTCAGTTCCTCCATATTGATTTTTTCGCGGGCAGAAATAAAGAGGCAGTTATCCTCCATCTTAGCCATCCACGTCTTCATCAGTTCTTCGAGTGTCAAGTTTTCCTTGGTTCTGGGGGTAAGGTCGTCAGCCGCTTTCTCTATATAAGTATAAGCGTCTATCTTATTGAATACAAGAATCATGGGCTTACCGGCGGCACCGATATCTGCCAACGTCTTGTTCACAACTTCTATCTGTTCTTCAAAATCCGGATGAGAGATGTCTACGATATGCAACAGCAAGTCCGCCTCGCGTACCTCATCCAGAGTAGACTTGAAGGAGTCTACCAAATCCGTCGGCAATTTACGGATAAAGCCCACCGTATCGGATAGCAGGAACGGCAGGTTCTCAATAATCACCTTACGCACCGTAGTATCCAACGTGGCAAACAGCTTATTCTCTGCAAAGACTTCACTTTTCGAAAGCAAAGTCATCAATGTGGATTTTCCTACATTGGTATATCCCACCAATGCCACACGAATCAAGCGTCCGCGGTTCTTCCGCTGGGTAGACTTCTGCTTGTCAATCTCAGCCAAGCGCTCCTTCAACAATGACATACGGTTCAAGATGATACGGCGGTCCATTTCCAGCTGCGTTTCACCCGGGCCGCGAAGTCCCACGGAACCTTTACCTCCACCGGCACCGGAGCCACCACCCTGGCGTTCCAAGTGGGTCCACAAACGTTGCAGACGAGGAAGCATATACTTGTATTGCGCCAGCTCCACCTGCGTTTTTGCATTGGCAGTCTGGGCACGCATGGCAAAGATATCGAGAATCAGGGACGTACGGTCCAGTATCTTGATTTTGAGTTCAGCTTCTATATTGCGTATCTGCTTGGCGGAGAGTTCATCATCAAAAATCACCATGCCGATTTCGCGTTCGGCTTCTTCTTCATTCCGGATATACTCTTTAATTTCTTCCAGCTTGCCCTTGCCGACATAAGTCACGGAATGCGCTGCATCCAGCTTTTGGGTAAACCGCTTCACTACTTCCGCCCCGGCTGTCTCAGCCAAGAATGCCAGCTCGTCCAGGTATTCGTTCGTCTTTCGCTCATCCTGCGTTTTAGTGATGAGACCTACCAATACCGCTGTTTCTGCCTGCGCTTCGGAAATTACAAATTCTTTCATAGTTTCTATACCTTATTATATATACGTATTGTTGGTTCGGGCAGCAAATATAAATAATTTTGGCGGAAGCGCCTTAAAAAGGGGAATAAAATAAAAACAGACACAATAGAAAAATGGCATGTAAAATGAAGTCGAACTTCATCTTACATGCCATTTCAAATTACATATTATCTAATTGCCAGGATAATCAGAACCCTTCCGGCATCTCCAACGTTTCCGTGAATCCCTGATACAGTACTCCCCATTTACCACCGTCAAGTACTACCAAGCCCTGCATCGGGAAAGACAACACGTTTCCTTTACGCTCCATACCTGCTGCTGCAAAGTATAGCATACCATAATCCGTCTTGTCATAACCAGTAGGTTGAGGATCCCAACCTATCAGTTCTTGATTGTCATCGCTTAGCGTAAACATGATGGGATATCCTTTCGTAATGCAATCTTCCAGCTTATAGATATTAGCCTCTTTAGCCTTCAGCACAGGTTGATCCCAACCCTCTCCAAATAATTGAGATGTATAGTAGCCTGTACCTATATTGAGCCAAGTATAGTCACGCTTTATATTGACCGTCACCTTGGGTGAACCATAAACATAGGAATCTTCTTCAGGAATGGCAATAGTATAAGATGCAGTAGTACCCACAGCTATGTCAAACGCAATCTTTACTTCTTTGAGTGCTTCACCGGCAGCAAAATCAACCGTTGTCGGCACTGTTACGCTCTCCGCATCTGTAGTCAAGTGAATAGATGCAGCCGCATCTGTTTTCTGACGGCCGATTTTGACCACAAAAACCTGTTCATCATTCGGATAATAAGTCAAATCAGTGTTATCAGCATAAATATAAGCTTGTACACCCTCGGTAGGAACCGGAGAAGGCTCCCACTCCACACCGTCTGAACAAGCCGTCATAGCCAAACCGCATACGGCCAAGCCCAAAAACAATTTATTGAATATCTTATTCATATACAAATTCTATTAAAAGTTAGTTCATTGGTTAATTGTTACCCGGTGCAAACTCCCCTATCGGAGTAGGACGTTTAGCAATAGCACCGGACGGGTCCGGATTGTTCATTCCCTGAAGGGCAGTATTTGAATCGACCTCGGTCTTAGGAATCATCAATGTCCAGTTGGGCTTCACACCTTTACAGTTTATCTTGAAGATATCTTCTATAAAGTTGGTACCCTCATAATTCTGAATGACATCTGGTTTCAGACGTTTAGCCGTGGGGAATGCGATTCCCTCACCCCAGAACTCGATACGCATCTGTTTCAACACCTCAAGTTGGAAATTACGCAAATCACCCGTACTGAAATTGTAATTGCTCTGGCGGTACTGCTTCATAAAGTTATTCAACAACTGTACGCCTGCTGCCACATTCTGGCTGGCACCTACTGCTTCAGCCTCTATGAGATACATCTCTTCCACACGCATCACGGGAATATCTGCAGCCGCACCCACAGAATAAGTGTTATAGTCACCACCCACGGGGCGGAACTTCAATGACATATAATCCGGTTGTTCATCCAGCCATGCATTGCCTCTCACTGACTGGTAAGCGTAAGTACTTCTGTCCGGGTCAAGGTAAGAATATTTGCGGAAATCGGTAGCAGGAATCGCGTCATAAAGTGAACGTGCCATCTGGAGCTTAGACAAAGAAGCATATCCCCAATCCGCTTCATTGGAAATGTGACCAATGAAATTAGCAAGATTACCCATATTGGAAGCCGTGGGGTGAAGGTACCACATCCATGCAGAAGTAGCCGTATTGAAACCGGTAGTGGGATTATGCCACTGTGATTCGCTCATAGGTGTTGCTCCCGACTTATCAATAGCCTTGCGGGCATACTCGGCAGCTTTAGCAAACTGACCATCCCACATATATACTTTGGCCTTCAGACCATATACGACCGCCAAGTCAGGGAAGTTCTTACTGACAGGTGTATAAGACTCCAGACCTATCTCTGCCTTGTCAAGGTCGGCAAGAATGAAATTCACCAATTCTTCGTGGGTTGCACGCGGATTGCTCTTCGCAATGTCGTTAGTTGTTGCCTCAGTCACGATGGGCACCGTCAGCCCCAGTACCTTGCTACAATCGGTATAGATGTTTTCTACCGGTTCGAAAAGTACCATCAGCGTATAATAGTCCAATGCACGGAAAGCATGGGCTATACTTCCAAGCCCACGCATTTCATCGGTAATTGTGGGATCAGTCACATCAACGGCCGCAATCACGTCATTGGCCGATTTAACGAACTTATATAGGGTGAAGTAAGGCAAATATGAATAATAGCCGGTGTCGTTCATACCATTATTGGCATTGAAGCGCCACCACCAGTCATATCCGTAATCCGTAGCCACGACATCACCCAGCAGTTCTGTCTGGGCCAACATCAATGAGGGATAAGCAAGGTCGGTCTCATGTGTTTGCTTACCGTACACTAGATAGCCTTGTACCATTTGCGATGGCAAGCCATTAAGCGAAGCCTCAATCGCTGTTGCCGATGCACCAATCTGATCGGAGGTCGCTGTAGAATCTTCGGGAAAAACCTCTTCTATACAGCCGGTCAATACCGTGGCCGATACGACCATAACCGAAAATAGTTTGAATATATTCTTCTTCATAATCATTGTAATCTATATATTAGGTTTAGAACTCAAATGACACACCACCGGAGATGGTACGCATCGGTGAATAGAAAGTAGCATTGGTTGTCTCGTCGTATGACTGACGTGGGTCGAACCCTTTACGTTTAGACCAATAGAAAACATTTTCTGCCGACATATACACGCGCAATGAGTTGATGGCCAACTTTCTTGTCCACTTGGAAGGTAACGTGTAGCCCACATTAATATTCTGGATATTCAAGAAGCTTGCATTTGTCAAGAAGCGCGTAGACATTGCCCCTGAATATTGGTCGTTCATCTGGAAACGAGGGATATTAGTATTTGTGTTCTCAGGAGTCCATGAGTTCAGCAAATCCTTATGGTAGTTGTAACCAGCCGTACCATAAGGTGACGACATAAAGTAAGCATACGTACCATCATATTGCTTACCACCAATCTGGTAAGTGAAGTTTATGCCGAAGTCCACGCCATATACTTTCAGTTTGGTACCGAAACCACCATACACCTTAGGTATTGAGCTTTCCTCTGTGATGTAATAGTCAGCCTGAGCATGATTCGTAGTCGTTTCACGTCCGGTGATATTGCCGGCCTCGTCCTTGACATTCTTATAGAACAAAGACTCACCCTTTTCATTCACTCCGGCATACTCCTTCAAGCGCCATGTAAACATAGACAAATCCTCACCAATGAAGAAGCTTCCGTTAGAATAGCCCTTATATCCTTTTCCATCAGCTGTATACTCAGTAGTAATCAACTTATCAGGATCAAGCATCGTAATACGGTTCTTCAAGGTTGAAATGTTCACATTCACATCCCACGTAAAGTTACGTGTATCGAAGATATTCACATTGAAGTCCATTTCCACACCACTATTGACCATGTTACCAACGTTGTCCATATAGGAAGCATAACCCAATGATGGAGCCACGGTAAATGAGAACAACATATCCGAAGTCTTACGTCTGTAGTACTCAATGCTACCGGTTACACGGTTCCACAACTGGAACTCTGCACCGATATTGAAGTTAGTGTTGGTTTCCCAAGTGATGTCTTTAGTGCCCTTAGATTTAAATGAAGTACCAAGGCTGTTGTTAGAGTTGATAATGTTAAATCTATCCGTATAGAGGAAGTCACCGATATTGTCATTACCTTGTGAACCAATAGAAGCCTTCAGCTTCAGTTCCTGCACCCATGAAGCATCAAACCAGCTTTCTTTGTTGATAAGCCACGCACCGCCTACCGACCAGAATGTACCCCAGCGATGGTCCGGATGGAAACGGCTGGAAGCATCACGACGCAAAGAAGCCGAGCCGAAGATGCGTTCGTCATAATTGTATTGCAAACGGCCGAAGAAACCTTCATTGTTACGACGCTCTTTATAGGAAGAAGCACCTTGTCCGTCGATAATGGCACCGTCCAATTCCTTATTGCCTTGAGAGAACATCTGCGACTTGCTGGCCCCAAGTTCATAGTAGCGATAATCATAATATTCGTGACCTAAAAGAATATCGAAGTTATTGTCGCCAAACGAACGGGCATAAGAAACAAGTTGTTGCAGGTTGTAATCGTAAGTACGTGTATGATACTTACTCACTGTACCGCCAGTGGAGTCGAACTGCCCGTAGTAAGGATTGTAAACGTAACTATGACGTGTCTCATCCAAGTTGAAAGCACCATTGAATGTCACCTTCAGGCCTTCTATAGGAGTTATATCTACAAAGGCGTTGCCGTTAATGGCATTTCCTTCAGAGTTTCTGGTATTTAGTTTATTGTCTAGAATAGGGTTGGCATCAGCAATGAAAGGACGCTGCATACCTGCATTGATACCACTACCGTAGTCCATCATTCCAATACCATTATTATCCACCATGATGCTGCCGTCAGCATTGCGCACGTAGGCGGGATAGATGGGAGCCATTTGGGTAACAAACGCCCATATATTACCGGTAGACGAACTGGTACCATTGTTACTCAACGAGTTAGAATCAAAACGTGCATATCCCATATTACCACCAATCTTCAACCACTTCTTTGCCTGATAGTCGGCTTTCAAACGGCCTGTCAAACGTTTCAGGTCAGAGCCTTCAGTGATACCCTCATTTCCAAGATAACCTAAAGAAACATAGAAAGAGGACTTTTCATTGGCTGCGCTCACCGAGAAGTTGTATTCCTGACGCAGACCGGTACGCATTCCCACATCTTCCCAATCATCCGGAGTCAGCAGATAGTCACGTCCTTTATAATTCACAACTCTACCCAATGTGGCGTTGGGATTAAGTTTACCGTTCTGACCGATGAGGAATTGCCCATCGGGAACTGTATATACATTGTATCCCAATCCACCGTTGGAGCCAAACAGATTCTTGTTTGCCTCAAGCCATGCAGCTTGGTCATTCATTCCCGTTGACTTATAATAATTGTTCATGGCACGATAATGCATCTCGTAGTACATGCCAGGATTGTCAATCACTTCATATTTCTGCAACGCTCGAGTGTTAGCACCCCACTTAGCATCAAAAGTCACCTTAGCCTCTCCCGACATATTGGCCCTTTTGGTAGTGATGATAATTACACCATTAGCACCACGAGCACCGTAAAGAGCATTGGAAGCCGCATCCTTCAATACTGTCATTGACTCAACGTCGTTAGGATTGATATTATTAATATCACCGCTATAAGGAGCGCCGTCCACAATAATCAGAGGGTCATTCTTTGCATTGATTGAGCTAAAACCACGAATCTTGATGGATGACTTTGAACCCGGAGCACCGTCATTGGAAGTCAGTGTCACACCCGGCACAGCACCTGCCAAGGCATCAGTAACATTCGTCACTTGCGACTGCTCCAGCTTTTCGGTACCAACCACCTTAGCCGAACCCGTAAATGCAGACTTCTTTGCTGTACCGAAAGCAACCACCATTACCTCATCAAGCATCTCAGTATCAGACTTCATCACCACTTTTAAGCTGGGTTTTATTGCCACTTCTTGGGTCTGCATACCAATATAAGAAATCACCAGAGTTTTCGCGGAACTACATTATGTCTATATTGTTGATAATAAGCAATATAAAATAAATAAAAAGAGCTCCTGAA
>OLQM01003885.1_pt1 | contig 12313 bp, 7 predicted proteins | sample 1673161 | NCBI WGS metagenome assembly OLQM01 (sample SAMEA3136761, study PRJEB25190) | human gut metagenome | reverse complement strand
TTGATGGCATAGTAGGGAGCGGTATCCAGCTTGTCTGCAAAGCTGGTGCGGCCGAAGTCGGGGTCGTTCTTGGCCTCAACATAGCCGTTCCAGGTGTTCATGGTCTCGGCCAGAGCGGCACCGTCCACGCCGATCTGCTCAGCCAGCTCCTCGTAGGTCTTGCCCTCGAAGGTATAGCCCTTCTTAATGTAGCCCTGGATGACGCTGGAATCATCGACCATCTTCTGATCAATGATCAGCCAGCTGTAGCTGCCGGGCTGAGCGATCTCAGCGGCGGAGACAACGTCACGGGTTCCCACTTCGTCAATGAAGCGCTTGCCCTCGGAATTGATCAGCACAGCACCGTCGCCGCGCAGGCCCTCGGTGATCAGAGAAGCGCTGTCGTACTGGACAGTGGGGTGGATCTGGATCTGGTCCATATCCACGGTGTCAGCACCGATGGCCTGTGCCATCTTGATGCCCTGGCCCAGGATGCCAGGGGCGTTGGTGGTCATAAAGCCCTTCAGCTCGGGCTTGTACTCAACGACCATATCCATGTTTGCGCCGAAACCGCCGGTGGTCAGGATCACGGCCTTGGCGTTGATGGTGATGGTCTCACCGGAAGCGCCGGTGGCCTTGATGCCAACAGCAGCGCCGTTGTCATCGGTCAGGATCTCGGTGGCGGTGGTGTTCAGCATCATCTGAACACCAGCCTTCTGGCAGTCCTCCTCCAGCAGGGGCACCATGTAAGCGCCCACAGAGACGACCTTGCCCTCCTCATTCACAGGGCGGTGGATTCGCTTGACGGATGCGCCGCCTGCAGAGGAGACGCTGTTCAGGGTGATGCCCTGCTCACCCAGCCAGTCGATGGCATCAGCGCTGTTGGAGCACAGGGTCTCCACCAGAGCAGGGTCATTGATACCCTTGCCGCCGATCATGGTATCCAGCTCCATCAGCTCAACGCTGTCAAAGTAGCCGGTGGGGTTGGCCTGGTAAGCAGCCCACTGCTCTGCCACGGTAGCAGCCAGAGCGGTGATGGTCTCGTTATCAGCATACTTTTCAGCAGCAGCCTTCAGGGTCTTTTCGACACCTGCGCCCTCGGCAAACTCGTTCTCATCCTGATACACGGTCTTGCCGGCGTTCATGCCGCCGGTAGCGCGCACGGAGTTGCCGCCCACCATGGACTGGCTCTCCACGATGACAACGCTCTTGCCCTCGCTGGTGGCAGTCAGGGCAGCGGTCATACCTGCGCCGCCTGCACCCACGATGACGATGTCGGTATCAACAGTAGAGTCCTCAGCAGGCTCAGCGTTGTTCTCCACAGCGGTCTGGAAATCCTCAGGCTTCAGACCAGCAGCGGTAATGGCAGCAGCGGCTGCCTCCTTGATGGCATTGGAGGTGATGGTAGCACCGGACACGCCATCTACTTCGATGCTGCCGCTCTCGGCGATCTCGCCGGGCAGCTGCTCGATTGCCTTGGAGCCAACGCCCTCGGTCTCATCGGCACCCTCAGCGGTGCAGCCGGTGATCTTGCCGTCGGTCAGGGTCAGGGTAACGGTAACATCGCCGCCAAAGCCCTTGGCAGTGCCGGTAAAATCACCGGTAGCACCAGCGCCGGTGGTGGAGGCGGGCTTGCTGCCGCAGCCGTAGCCCAGCAGGCTCACTGCAACGACAGCGGCCATGGCCAGCGCTGCAATGCTCTGTTTCATCTTCGTGTTTTTCATGATTTCTTCTTTTTCCTTCTTAGTTGAAGCAACGTTGCAGGCAGTTAGCCTGCGCGAACATATCTCAGCATAAAAAGGGGGCTGCCCATTCGGAAGGCAGCCCCCTTTGCCGAACCAGGAAAAGATCAGGCGTTGGCCTGTGCAGCAGCAACAGCGCAGGCAACGGTAGCGCCGACCATGGGGTTGTTGCCCATGCCGATCAGGCCCATCATCTCAACGTGTGCGGGCACGGAGGAGGAACCTGCGAACTGAGCATCACCATGGACGCGGCCCAGAGAGTCGGTCAGGCCATAGCTTGCGGGGCCTGCAGCCACGTTATCGGGGTGCAGGGTACGGCCCGTGCCGCCGCCGGAAGCGACGGAGAAGTACTTCTTGCCGTTCTCGATGGCCCACTTCTTATAGGTACCTGCAACCAGGTGCTGGAAGCGGACGGGGTTGGTGGAGTTGCCGGTGATGGAGCACTGAACGTCCTCCTTCTTCATAATGGCAACGCCTTCCATAACGTCGTTAGCGCCGTAGCACTTGACAGCAGCGCGCTCACCCTCGGAGAAGGGGATCTCCTTGACGACGGTCAGGGTCTGGGTGGGGATATCGTACTCGGTCTGCACATAGGTGAAGCCGTTGATACGGGAAATGATGTAAGCGGCATCCTTGCCCAGGCCGTTCAGGATAACACGCAGGGGGGTCTTGCGGACCTTGTTTGCGGTGCGTGCGATACCGATAGCACCCTCAGCAGCAGCAAAGGACTCGTGGCCTGCCAGGAAAGCGAAGCAGGTGGTGTCCTCGCTCAGCAGACGAGCGCCCAGGTTGCCGTGGCCCAGACCGACCTGACGCTGCTCAGCAACAGAGCCGGGGATGGTGAATGCTTCCAGACCTTCGCCGATGGCAGCAGCGCACTCGGCAGCGTCGGTCAGGCCGCGCTTGACGGCGATGGCGGTGCCCAGGGTGTATGCCCAGACAGCGTTATCAAAGCAGATGGGCTGCACGCCGCGCACGATCTTGTCGCAGTCGATGCCCTTAGCGAGGAGCATCTCGTTGCAAGCGTCCAGAGACTCCAGGCCGTTGGCCTTCAGGCATGCCTCAATTTTCGGCATACGGCGATCCATAGATTCAAAAGTTGCCATGAGTTGTTCCTCCTCTCTTATTCCTCACGCGGGTCAATGTACTTGACAGCGCCCTGCTCCTTGCTGAAGCGGCCGTAAGTACCCACGTTCTTCTCGTAAGCCTCGTTGGGGGTCTTGCCGTGACGGATATCCTCCATCATCTTGCCCAGCTTGACGAACTGATAGCCGATGACCTCATCGTTGGCATCCAGAGCCAGCTTGTTGATGTAGCCCTCGGTCAGCTCCAGGTAACGGACACCCTTGGCCTTGGTGGAGAAGATGGTGCCGGTCATGGAACGCAGGCCCTTGCCCAGGTCATCCAGACCTGCGCCGATGGGCAGACCGTCCTCAGAGAAAGCGGTCTGGCTGCGGCCGTAGACGATCTGCAGGAACAGCTCACGCATCGCCACGTTGATGGCATCGCACACCAGGTCGGTGTTCAGAGCTTCCAGAATGGTCTTGCCGGGCAGGATCTCGCCAGCCATAGCAGCGGAATGGGTCATGCCGGAGCAGCCGATGGTCTCCACCAGAGCCTCCTCGATGACACCGTTCTTGATGTTCAGAGACAGCTTGCAGGTGCCCTGCTGGGGTGCACACCAGCCCACACCATGGGTGTAGCCGCTGATGTCCTTGATCTCATAGGCCTTGACCCATGCGCCCTCTTCGGGGATGGGAGCCGGACCATGCTTAGGACCTTTGGTGATCGGGCACATATTCTGTACTTGCTGCGAATAGGTCATAATCATACTCTCCTTTTGACAAATTGATGCCATTGGCAGGGGGTGTCCTGCCGTTTGCATTGACCGGCTGCGCCGCTCTCTTCCGCGCCACGCCGGTACTACCACGCATGATTTTATTATAGAGAACCTTGGCGGAATTTGCAAGACGTTTTGCGGATTTTTTCACAAGCATTTTTAGCGGTTATTTGCTGCTAACTAGCACTTTCACCGCTTTCGCCGCCCAGTTCGTCACATTTCTATCATATTTGTCAAAAGGAATATCTTGCGCTGTCCGGTTCAGTTTTTTCTGGGCGGCTGTTGGGCTCTGACAGGCCGGAGCGCCCAGATGCACACAAAGCCCGCCGCCGCGCCTGCCATGGCCAGCCAGTGCCGCCCGGTGGCAAGACCCCAGAGGTTCGCCGCAAAGGGGAAGGCAAGGCTGCCCACGCTCTGCCCCAGCGCCAGAAAGCCGTAGTTCACCCCGGCATGGGGCAGGCCGAACAGGTCGGTGGAGAGGGAAGGCAGCACCGCCGCCAGCGCCGAATAACAGAAGGTAAGCCCTGCGTACACAGCCACAACGAGCCAGCCCTGTGCGAACAGGAAGGCCGCTGAAAGCCCCAGCGACACGCCGAACAGGATCAGGTCAGTGGGGCGGCGGCCGATCCGGTCGCTGAGCAGGGGCATCAGCAAGCGGCCCGCCGCGCTGCCCACGCTGCCCAGCACCACACTCCACAGGGCAGCGCCCTCGTCCAGGCCCCGCTCCATGCCCAGCTTTAAGATGATGGGGCTGAACAGCAGCACCGCCGGGGTGGAACAGCAGACCGCTCCGGCGCAGAGCCAGTATTGTTTTGTTCTGAGCATCTGCAGCGGGGCAAGGTCGAGGGCTGGGGTGCCCTTTCCCCTGCCCTGCTCCTCGGGCTTCTGCTTTGCCGGGGGCGGGTCGGTGAGCAGGGCACTGCCCATAAGGCAGATTGGCAGCGTGAGTGCCCCCAGCGCCCAGAACGCCCCCCTGATCCCCTGCACCGGGCCAAAGCCCTTCAGCGCCGTGCGGACGAATCCGGTCAGGAACGCACCGCTCAGGCCCACCGCGCCGCCAATGACCCCCGTGGCAAGGCCCTTGCGCCCGGCGTACCACTTCTGGGCGCAGGACTGGATGGACGGGTAGAGAAACGCCGTGCCCAGCCCCGCCGGAATGCTGAACACTGCCCAAAACCATACCCCCTTCTCCCCGGGCAGGAGGGCCGCCGCAAAGAATCCGCCGCAGAGCAGGCCGGTGCCCCACAGCGCCGCGCAGCGCGGGCCTTTTTTATCCTGCAAAAAACCACCGATGACGCATCCCACCCCGAACGCTGCGATCAGGATGCCGAACGCATAGCCAGCGCCGTCCTCGGTCAGGCTGAACTCGTCCATCACCGGCTGCTGGAACACGCCCCACGCCGCAGGCAGGCCTGTTAAGATCTGAATGGCCGCCCCCGCCGCCAGGATGGTCCACGGGTGTTTTGCTGCAAATTGCTGTTTCATTGCCTGCCCTCCGAATGGTTTTTCCCTTACAGTGTACCCATTTCAATTGACAAAACGGCAGATTCCTTTATAATGGATAAAGTAACAACTAAACACGGCCTCGCCCTCTCCGTCATCGCTGCGCGATGCCACCTCCCCCAAAGTGGGAGGCTTTGGCAGTCCACACAAAGTTTACGGTTTTGCCAAGGGCTCTCCCTTTGGGAGAGCTGGACGCGGAGCGGCCTGAGAGGGCGAGCACTTGATAGAGAGGAACCAACTATGAAATCACAGGCATTGAAGGGTATGCGCGACCTGCTGCCCGCTGAGCAGACCCTGCGCGACTACATCCAGGGCAAGATCCTGGAGACCTACCGTGCTTCCGGCTTTGAGCGCATCTCCACCCCCATGCTGGAGGATATGGAGAACCTGGACAAATCCGACGGCGGCGACAACCTGAACCTCATCTTCAAGGTGATGAAGCGTGGAGACAAGCTGACCAGCGCGCTGGGATCCGGCGACCCCAAGCAGCTCTCCGACATGGGCCTGCGCTATGATCTGACCCTGCCCCTGAGCCGGTTCTACGCTGCCAACAAGGACAAGCTCCCCCACCCCTTCAAGGTCATCCAGACCGACCGCGTGTTCCGCGCCGAGCGCCCCCAGAAGGGCCGCCTGCGCGAGTTCGTCCAGTGCGACATCGACATTCTGGGCGACGAGAGCCCCAACGCAGAGGTGGAGCTGATCGACGTGACCGCCCGTGCCCTGCTGGGCATCGGCTTTACCGGCTTCACCGTGAACATCAATGACCGCCGCATCCTGCGCGGAATGCTGGAGAGCATGGGCTTTGCCGCCGACACACTGGACTCTGTCTGCATCACCTTCGACAAGATGGATAAGATCGGTGCCGAGGGCGTGAAGGCCGAGCTGACCGAGAAGCAGCTGCCCGAAGCTGCCATCAACGCGCTGGCCGATTTCATTGCCGCCGGTGATGTGACACTGGAGTCCGTAGCTTCCCGCTGTGCCGACCCCGCCATTGCCGATGACCTGAAGTATGTGCTGGCCACCGCAAAGGCCATGGCCAACGGCCGCTTCGATGTGGCCTACTGCCCCAGCCTGGTGCGCGGCCAGGGCTACTACACCGGCATGGTGTTTGAGATCACCTGCCCGCAGTTCAGCGGTGCAGTGGCTGGCGGCGGCCGCTACGACAACATGATCGGCAAGTTCCTGGGCACCAAGGTGCCCGCCGTGGGCTTCTCCATCGGCTTCGAGCGCGTCTGCGGCATCCTGCTGGAGCAGGGTTATCAGATCCCCGGTGCCAAGCAGAAGATCGCCCTGCTCTACAACAGCGATGTAGACTTCCCCGCCGTGCTGGCCAAAGCCGCACAGCTGCGCGACACCTACAACGTCACCGTTCTGCCTCAGGCCAAGAAGCTGGGCAAGCAGCTGGGCCAGCTGGAGGCTTCCGGTTTCGCCGGTGCCGCCTTTATGGACAAGGATGAGGTAAGGATCTTCGCAAAGCAGTAATGGGCGGGCGGCGGGAAGCTTTCCCACGCAAGTGAAACGGGCCATTCCATCGCCCGCCCTATTGCCTACGGCAACAGGGTCCCACCCCAGCGGACACTTGCTTTGGGAAACTTCCCGCCACCCTTTGCAACAGCATATATAATAAAGCCCTCTCAGCCGATTTGGCCGGGAGGGCTTTGTTTTGTGCGGGTTAATTACAGGTTGTACAGTTCCGTATACTTTTTGGTTAGATAATCCAGATAGTAGTGTGCATCAAAGGTGCCGCAGGCATTTCTGACGACCTCAGCAGGCTCCAGCAGGTGGCCGTACTGGTGCACCTTTTCCCGCAGCCAGCCGGTGACAGCGGAGAGATCCCCGTGGGCCACGCCGCCGTACACATCGAACTCCTGCTCCATATTGTGGAGCATTTGGGCACCGTAGGCGTTTCCCAGAGCGTAAGACGGGAAGTAGCCGAAGGAGCCGCCCGACCAATGGCTGTCCTGCAGGCAGCCCTCGCGGTCATTGGGAACCTCCACGCCCAGATACTCCTTGTACAGCTCTGCCCACACGGCAGGGACTTCCTTTGCCGTCAGAGTGCCCGCAATGAGCTGCTTCTCGATCTCGTACCGCACCATAACGTGCAGGCAGTAGGTCAGCTCATCGGACTCGGTGCGGATGAGGCTGGGCTCCACCTTGTTCACAGCGCGGTAGAACTGCTCCGCAGTCACATTTCCCAGCTGTGCGGGGAAGAATTCCTGCACCTTGGGATAGATGGCCCCGATAAAGGCGCGGGAGCGGCCGATGAGGTTCTCGTAGAAGCGGGACTGGCTCTCGTGCACGCCCATGGACACACCGCCAGTCAGGCAGGTGTACTGCAGGTCATCCCGGATGCCCAGCTCATACAGGGCATGGCCGCCCTCGTGGAGAACGGAATACATCGAGGAGGCCACATTGTGCAGGTCGTAGTTGGTGGTAATGCGGACATCCTTGTTGTTGAACTCCAGCGTAAAGGGATGTTCGGTCTCGCCCAGGCCGCAGTGGCCCCGGTCCAGGCCCATGACCTCCATGAGATAGTCCGCAAACGCCTTCTGCTGCTCGACTGGATATTCCAGATGCAGGAAGCTGTCATCGATCTGGGGCTTCTCGCCGATGGCCCGGATGAGGGGCACCAGCCCCTTGCGCAGGGTGTCAAAGAACACGTCCAGCTGTTGGGTGTCCACGCCCCGCTCATACTCGTTCAGCAGGGCATCATAGGGCGCTTTTTCCGCATCATAATAGCCCGCGAACTTCCGGTTATACTCCACCAGCTCCTGCAGGATGGGGCAGAAGGAGGCAAAGTCGTTTTCTTCCTTGGCCTTGTGCCAGACATCACTGGCGCGGTTGGTCAGCTCGCTGTATGCCATATACTCCTCGGCGGGGATGCGGGTGAGCTGCCGGCAGCTGCGGCGCAGCTCCTCCACCTCGCGGCGGTGGAGGGTGTCCAGCGTCTCCCTCCGGGCATAGAGCTCCTCCACCAGTGCAAGGGTCTCGGGGGCGGTCATCAGCTTCTGCAGTTCACCGGCCAGAATGCTCAGGGCCACACCCCGGCCCTCGGCCGTGTTCTTGGGGGCCACGGTCACAGCGTCCAGATACAGGCTGTTGGAGGCGCAGTTGTAGGCGTACAGCTTCTTCTGCAGGGTCTCCAGCGCCCGCAGCTTCTCATTTTGTTCCATTGGGTGTTTCTCCTTTTTCAGTTTTTGGTGGGAAATGCCGGGTCATTCCAGAAAAAGCGCTTCCGGGCCACCGGGTCCGGGTCCGGGATCTCAAACGTATAGCGCTCCGTTGCATTGATGACCGTGGTCTGGCCGTGGGTGCACACCCGGGGCAGGTTGGCATTATAGCTCAGGTGGACATGTCCGTGCACGAACCACTTGGGCTGGTACTCCTCCAGCAGGTCGTTGAAGCAGGCAAAGCCCTTATGGGCACGGTCATCACCGATTGTCTGTAAGCGCATGACACAGGAATCAAATATGGTCATTCTCCAAGGTGTGGAAAGGAAGTCGTCCGGTGTTTGTATTTTATACATCGGTCGATAATTACATCAATAGCCTCGGCTATAAGATACAATCTGTCTGTAATTTCATCTTTATGCATAAATACCCTCCTTTAGTATCTTATCCAGTAACAGAGGCCTTAAACTTTTATGCAAGCGAATCAGGTCGATCGAGCAGCCACACCGTTTTTCCAAATCACTTTTCTCTGTTTGTTCTCCACGAGCAACTGATCCGAAGATGCCGATTTTGGGAATACCGTATTTATCGGCAAATTTGGATTTGAATTGTTTTAGCAAAGTAATATAATATCTGTATATCTTTCATGAAGAATCCTGTATATGGGATCAAAGATACATAAAAAACGGTGATTCCTATGTAAATAGTAGTTTTTTCCGTAAGTTTGTGCAAACTTCTTTCAAGTAAGGGGTTAAGTAGTCAAAAAGCACAAAATAATAAAGCAAACTTTCATAAATGAAGACTTTGGATAAACAGAAAAAGAACGTCCTTACCCTTTGCGGGGCGGCGATGGCATCGTTGCTTCTTTGGGGATGCGGCGGAACAAACCCTACGGCCGAATCTTTCGAACGGTCTGATTATTATACGCGTGGTATCGGACAGTATCCGGGCGACCCGAAGGAGGATTTCTCGCCTTCTCTGGCTCCGGATCCTTCCACTTACCGTAACATTGCCCGGTTGCGATCGGCTTTTGCCTCTTCCAGTCATGACTATAACCTGGTGGCGCAGTTGGCGACAGACGGCATCGTGACGGACGAGCAACCGCAGTATCTGAACTTGTCTACGCCCGATGGAGACGTTCCGAGACGCGAACGCGAATGGATGATCGACGAAGGGCCGTATTCACGGAATACTTTTCCCGGCGGAGATACCTATTTCCGGTTTACGCTGGCAAACTATAGCAAAGCGGCCGGCAAACTGTCGCTGGTAGGAACGGTCGTGTATGACGATAAAGTGTCGAAAGGCGGCTACGAGATCATCTGCCAGGGTTCCAATGACGGAAAGAACTGGACGGAAATCGGCAAACTGAGCGGTAGCGGTCTGCCCGGTCAGGCAGTCTCCGGACGGGTGGTGGTGACCGACCCGAACAAACAGACCGGTGAAACAACCATGCCGGTCCGCAAACTGAATGAAACGATTACTTTCAATTCCGAAAACGCTTACTCCGATTACCGCGTGCTGCTGAAGATGGCAGGCGCACACGATTGGGTGTTTACGGAAGCTAATTTCATGGATAAGGACGGTGGTTTAGTGGAAATGAAACCGTCCCAGTTCTTCAACAGTGTCTGGATGAGTGCTACTGGGGGTGAAGAATGGTTGTATGTGGATCTCGGCAGCATGTCGGAGTTCGATAAGGTCGTGTTGCACTGGATCAACAAAGCCGTCAAAGGAAAAGTGCAGGTGTCGGATGATGCCGTGCAGTGGAAAGATGCGGCCGAACTGCCGGGCGGTGACGGCCTGATAGATGAAATCGCATTGAACGGCAAGCAGAATGCCCGCTATGTGCGTGTCCTGATGCAAGAGCCGGCGAACGGTAGCCGTTATATCCTGAGCGAAGTGGAAGTAATGGGTAAAGGCGGATTAGTGGCTCAGCCTGTGGCTTCTCCTGCCGCTTCGAAGGGAAAGATCATCTTGTCCGGCGGCAACTGGGAGCTGCAACGTGCTTCTGAAGTGACGGCTTCGGGTGAAGAAATATCTACTCTGGGCTACAAGCCGGAGAACTGGATCGTGGCGACAGTGCCGGGAACGGTATTGAGCAGTTACAAGAATATCGGGGCAATCGCCGATCCGAACTATGCGGACAACCAGTTGCAGGTGTCCGAATCGTTCTTCTGGTCCAACTTCTGGTATCGTGACGAGTTCGAAGTGCCGGAAGGATTCAAGCAGGACCGCCTGTTCCTGAACTTCGACGGGATCAACTGGAAAGCGGATGTCTATCTGAACGGAAAGAAATTAGGCCGTATCGACGGCGCCTTTATGCGAGGCAAGTTCGATGTGACGGATCTGGTTGTTCCGGGTAAGAACGTGGTGGCTGTAGAGATCATCCGGAATAACCATATCGGGGCGATCAAGGAAAAGAACAAGCAGAGCACGGACTTCAACGGCGGAATCTTAGGGGCTGATAACCCGACCTTCCACGCGACGATCGGTTGGGACTGGATTCCGACGGTTCGCGGCCGCAATATCGGTATCTGGAACGATGTCTTCCTGACCTCAACCGGAAAGGTGACGGTTGCCGATCCGCTTGTTACGTCTGTCCTGCCGTTGCCCGATACGACTTCCGCTACGTTGACAGCCGAGGTGATCGTGAAGAACCACGATGCCAATACGGTAAACGGTACGTTGGAAGGCAAGGTAGGAGATATCACATTCCAGCAACTTGTTTCCCTGGCGGCGGGAGAAGAGAAGACAGTCGTTTTCGATGTCAAGGACTTCCCGCAACTGAAGATGGAAAACCCGCACTTGTGGTGGCCTAAAGGTTACGGCGCGCCGAACCTCTACGATGCCAACTTCACCTTCAAAGTGGATGATAAGGTTTCGGATGCGAAAGACTTCAAAGTCGGTATCCGCCAGATGACATTCAATGAGGACAATCATATTCTGAGCCTCTTTATCAATGGCCGTCGCTTTATCGGCCGGGGCGGTAACTGGGGCTTCGGTGAATCGAATTTGAACTATCGCGGTCGCGAATATGATATTGCTGTGGCTTACCATGCCGATATGAACTTTACGATGATGCGTAACTGGGTCGGCATGATCGGCGACGAGGAGCTTTATGAGGCTTGCGACCGCCACGGTATCATGATCTGGCAGGACTTCTGGCTGGCTAACCCGGCCGACGGACCCGATCCGTATTATCCGGAAATGTTTATCGCCAATGCGGAAGATTATGTGAAACGGATTCGCAGCCATGCGTCTATCGGCCTCTACTGCGGACGTAACGAAGGTTTTCCGCCCGAACAGATCGACAAGGCGTTGCGCCGTATCATCAAGGAAGACCATCCGGATATCCATTATATTTCCAGCTCGGCCGATGATGTGGTGAGCGGCCACGGCCCGTACCGTATGCTTCCGGCAAAAGAATATTTCACGCTGAAGACCGGCAACGATAAGTTCCATAGCGAACGAGGCATGCCGAACGTCATGACCTACGAAAGCATGCTCCGCACCTTCTCGCCGGAAGGAATCTGGCCGCAGGATAACGAATGGGGGATGCATGACTATACCCGCGAAGGGGCACAGGGCTGCACCTCTTTCAACGAGATCATCGCGAAAGGATATGGCGAACCGCAGAGTGCGAAAGAGTTTGCCGAACTGGCCCAGTGGGTGAACTACGACGGCCACCGCAGCCTGTTCGAGTCCAGAAGCCAGAACCGCAAAGGTCTGCTGATGTGGATGAGCCATTCCTGTTGGCCTTCAATGGTATGGCAGACGTATGATTATTATTTCGAGCCGACTGCCGCCTATTTTGCTATCAAGAAGGCTTCCGAGCCGCTGCATATCCAGTGGAATCCGGCAACGGACGAGGTAGAAGTGGTCAACTACAGCGCTGGCACGCATAAAGGTCTGACGGCAAAAGTACAGGTTCTGAATATGGATGCATCCGTAGCCTGGGAAAAAGAAGCGACTGTCGATAGCAATGAAGATACGACCGATAAGTGCATCAAGTTGGAATTCCCGGAGAACTTGTCGAAGGTCCATTTCATCAAGATGACGCTGACCGAAGATGGCAAAGTCGT
>OLQM01003883.1_pt1 | contig 12319 bp, 10 predicted proteins | sample 1673161 | NCBI WGS metagenome assembly OLQM01 (sample SAMEA3136761, study PRJEB25190) | human gut metagenome | reverse complement strand
TATCGTCGCTACAAGCAAAAAACATGCCATGGCAACATCCGGCACGGTAAAAGTCTTCCGAATATTTTCAAGTGTAAAATGAGAAAAAAAACGAACCGTGTACCGTCCGTTAAACCGAACCAGATCAACTACCAGTAATACGATGGCTGTCACCAGCACACAAGCGGCCATCGTCAACACACTGACATAATAGAATCGATATTTAACATTCAAAATATCAAAATAGTAATCTCTGTAATACAACGGAAATACAAACAGGATGGCAATTAAAAATATCCCTGTAAAAAAAGAAAACGCTCTCCTGCCATAAATAAGCAGTTTAGGTTCCTCTTCCATAACGCCCGATATTGGTGTATGATTATCTCTATCATTTGAAACCATCAATTACGACTCCATTCTAAATGTTATTAAAATGCTTATTATAGTATAACATTCTCACCCAGGTAAGACAACGTCATCTTTTAACAAAATACTAGGATTCTCTTAATCTTTTACTAATTTTATGTTCTTTTCTCCCTTTTCATCCTCCCATTTTTCATCTAACGATAATTTCCCCCATTGGAAGTATAATCAACTCGTAATGCAATTAGGAATTTCAAAAAGTATTTCAAAAAGAAAAAGGAGAGTGCATTAATTATGAGAAAGCAGACAAAATTAGTTGCTGTATTATCCACAGCAGCACTGCTCGCCATTGGTGCATCCATGACCTCTTTTGCGGCTCAGGGTTGGGCTGAGGAAGATGGGACTTGGGTTTATTACAACAAGGATGGCGACAAGGCAACTGATTCCTGGAAGAAATCTGGGGATAACTGGTATTGGTTAGATGACAGCGGTGAGATGGCTGTTGATATGTTAATTGAAGATGATGATGATTACTATTATGTTGATGCTAATGGCGCAATGGTAACCAATCAGTGGGCAGCTATCGAGAACGAGGATGCTGGCGAAGATGGCGAACCGGATCATTACTGGTACTATTTCCAGGCCAATGGCAAGGCATTCAGGAGAGGTGATAGTGCAACTACCATCTCTGCTAAAACCATCAACGGTAAAAAGTATGCGTTTGATACCGATGGTAAGATGCTGTATGGCTGGGTAGATGCCGATACATTTGAGAGACAGACTGACGAAGATACCGAGTGGCAGGATGGCGATTATTACTTCGGCGGCGAAGATGATGGCGCTATGAGAGTTAATACTTGGGAATTAATCGCTATTACAGATAGTGATGACACCGAGAATCTGCAGCTTGGCGATGATTTCTGGGATGAGGATCAGGAGAGATGGTTCTACTTCCAGGCTTCTGGTAAGAAAAAAGCTGCCGATGAGGGCAAGACTTATGTAGACAAGAAGATCAATGGCAAAAAGTATGGCTTTGATCAGTATGGACGTATGGTAGCTTCCTGGTACACTGAGGCCTCTGTTGCCAATGCTACTCAGGGTGTTGCAAGCTATAGTAACTCCTTCATGTACTTCAGCAGCCCCGAAGATGGTGCTCGTTACACAAAGGGTTGGTTCAAGGTAGTACCTGGCTATTATCTCCATGAGTCCAAGTATGAGGATGATGCGGATTATTGGTACTATGCAAATGGTGATGGAAACATCATTGCCGATCGCGTTAAGAAGATCAAGGGCAAGACCTATGCATTCGATAACTATGGCCGTATGATCAGCGGCTTGGCACTGATTCAGTATTCGACAACCTCTGACGGTGACGGACAGATTATCGCTAAGATTGCGGATGATGATGATAATCCGTATGATACAGAAGATAATTTCAACGAGACTGCAATGAAGAAGATTGCAAAAGAGCTTGCTGACGGATCCTATCGGTTTATGTATTTTGGCGGAGCCGATGATGGTTCTATGAAGACTGGTAGACAGACGATTGATCTTGATGGCGAGAGCTTCTCTTTCAAATTCGAGACCAAGAGCAATATCAAAGGTGCTGGTATCACCGGAGAAGATGATGATAAGTATTATGTAGGTGGTAAACTGATAAAGGCTGATAAAGAAGATAAGTATCAGATCGTTGAGATTGGCTCCTTTAAGAATACCGATAACTTAGATGTAAATGTTGTTATCGACGATGGGGTCAAGGTTGGGGATATTATTTCTAACGTATCTGGTGGTCGCGTAAAAGATTCTACAGTTTGGGATCTTAAGAATGTAGACCTTTCTAATTACAGAGTTATCAATACCTCTGGTAAGATTGTGGATGGTAATAAGTCTGTAAAGAATGGCGATGACTATAAGATCAAAGTAAATAAAGAGGGTATTATTGAGTCCATTACCTTGGAAGACTAATTTAAAAGATCTGATAGTTCTATGAAATACTAATTGCTAAACCAAAGCTTAAGTATGTAGTTAGGAGTTAGTGGATGTAATAATATCATCCACGGAGTGGCAACTCCTTTCTGTCATAAGTCTGGGGTGTGTGAAGAAATCTCTGTAAAAGCAGATCTTCTATGATAATGGTAGGACTGAAAGCTTCTCTATGAGCATTCAGCCCTTGGTTTATATATACTGCACATATCTGCGTATGTCAAGAACTGGTGGATTCCCACCTGGCTTGAAAGGTTTTTAATTCCCTTAGATAGGCAGCCGGCCTTCATACATGAGGCTCAGTTCCCCATATACCTGGCCCCAGTTTCGGATGGGCATCGTCCACTTCTTTGTTGCTTCAAACGTTGACAAGTACAGGGCTTTTAAAAGGGCGGTATCGCTTGGAAACACGCTCCTCTGGCGATTCAGCTTCCGATATGTGGCATTCAGGCTCTCGATTGCGTTCGTGGTATATATAACCTTGCGTACAGTTGTTGAAAATTTAAAGATGGGAACGATCGCGTCCCAGTTTTGGTACTAGCTTTTCATGGAATTCGGGTACTTTTCCGACCATTTTTCCGTGACCCGTTCCAAGGCTTCCAATGCCTTCTCCTCTGTTGGCGCCTGGTAAATCGTTTTGAGGTCTGCTGCAAAGAGCTTACGATCCTTGTCTGATACGTATTTCAGAGTATTTCTCACCTGATGGACAATGCACCTCTGGTATTCCGTCTTTGGAAAGGCAGCAGCTATCGCTTCCTTAATCCCTGTCAGTCCATCGGCGCAAAGGATCAGGATGTCTTTTACTCCGCGATTCTTTAAACCATTTAGGATGGAAAGCCAGTACTTGGCACTCTCATTTTCGCCAACCTCGATGGTCAGAACTTCTTTTAAACCATCTGAATTGATCCCAAGTACAACATAGGCCGCCAGCTTACGGATTACACCGTTATCACGCACAGAATAGTGGATCGCATCGATATAAAGTACCGGATAGACATCGGAAAGGGGACGGTTCTGCCAGTCTTCAATCTGGGGCAGAAGCTTATCCGTCACATCCGAAATAAAGCCTTCGGAGGCCTCGAAGCCGTAGATATCCTCCAGTGTTTCCGAGATCTGCCGTGTTGTCATCCCTTTAGCGTACATGGATATGATCTTCTGATCGATATCGGAAATATCTTTCTGGCGTTTCTTTACCACCTGTGGCTCAAAGGTGGAGTTACGATCCTGTGGGACTTCAACTTTCATGCTTCCATAGCTGCTATTTACCTGTTTGGTTTTATAGCCATTGCGATAGTCATCGCAATCGGAACGTTCTGACTTGCGATAGCCAAGATGCTCGTCCATCTCGGATTCCATCATCTCTTTGATGGTACCGCCCAGTAGATCTTTGAGGGCATCCTGAATGTCCTGGGCAGATTCAATCTCATACTCCTCAAGAAGCTGCCGGATGATGTTTCGCTTTCCATCGGTCATTTGTACTTTGTGTACAGGTTTCTTTTCTCTTGCCATAACAAAAGGCCTCCTATGATTTTTATTTTATCATAGAAGACCTTATAAATCTTTAATTACAGAAAAACTTTCACAGACCCCTGTATTTTAATCGCTTGTTTTTATAGCTTTATAACATATTAAAATGCTTGAATGCAGACAATATCATCTGCTCTTTTTCTGGTGTGCAATTTGGAACTCTATGTTCTTCCGTACCTTTATTATAATTCTCTCTTTTTTCAAATCCACATTTATCCTTGACTTGAGCTATATTTAAGTTTGTTACATGCGCACCATATGTTTCCTGTATCCACTCCGTAATCTCCTTGTATGAAGCCTTTCCGCCCTGTATTACATGATGATCCTGGGCATAATCGACATACATGAAATCATCTACGCTTTTCCAACTCAACAAGACAACCGTCTCGACCATTGTTTCATTTTCCAAGGGCAATTCTTTCACTTCTGTTCCATTCACCGGGACAGGGAAGTTGAAGATAATCTTCCTAATCCAGTTGCCATCCGGCTGCTTTTCCGGGAATAACTCAATCCGCTCAATAAACGCCCGCATGAACTCCTTCCGCTCCACTTCGGAGGCTGCTTCATAGACCTGATCGAATGCCAGCAACAGGCGGTAGATATTATCACCCGAAATCTTCTCCTGCCGGATACTCCGTATCTGGCTTTGCACATCGTCAATCTGGACTTCAATCTCATCTATTGCGCCATATTGCTCGTCATATCGGCGCTGCAAATCAGAAATTTTCCGGTCATAATACGGGTCATTCACATCTAAACCGTCCATCTGCCGTTCCAGTCGGGCCTTTGTGCCTAATGTCTGCCGAAGCTGCGCCTGTAATGCTTCCAGCTGCTTCTCCAAATCGTTCGTATCGACAGCGGAGCCGATTTTCGCCTTGATTGCATCCGCAAACCGTGGGTCACTGACCATAGCAGAGATGATTGACGCTACCATGCGGTTCATCTCTGTCTGTTCAATGTTCAGCCGGAAAGTGCACTCGTGGCCTGTTGGCGTTACCGTATTCTTGCAGTAATAGTAATAGCGGGTCTTTTTGTCCTTGCTGTGGGCTTTCGCAATATTCCCGTACAGGCTTTTGCCGCAGCAGGGGCATTTCAGAATACCGGACAAGATATGTGCGTGGGTAGGGTCATTGACTTTCTCACGCCGGTAAGCATTGATTTTCCGTTTTTCCTGCGCGAGGTTCCAATCTTCTTCTGAAATGATAGCCTCATGCTTTCCCTCGTACACGGGGAACTCCGACTGCTCAACCACGTGCATCTCATTTCGGGTGCCGATCTTCTTCTCTGTCCGGCGTCTGCCATAGGCGATTTTTCCCATATATACCGGATTATCAATGATACTCTTCACAAAGCTGGCAGAAAAACCGGGAATGGTGCCGTTCTGCCTTAACTTCTTCACAAAGCCCTGCCGGTTCAGATATTTTGCCACGCCACTGACACCATCGTTGGTGTGAATATAGCGGTCAAAGATGGTGCGGATCACGTCCACTTCATCCTCAGCAATCAACAGTTCGCCTTTTTCAAGGCGGTATCCATAAGGGGCAAAGCCACCGTTCCATTTTCCTTCACGGGCTTTCTGCTCCCGTCCGGCCATCGTCTGTGTCCGAATATTTTCACGCTCTATCTCTGCCACCGCAGAAAGGACAGAAATCATCAGCTTGCCGGAATCTTTGGAACTGTCAATGCCGTCTTCCACACAAATCAGATTGACACCGAAATCCTGCATCAGCTGCAAGGAATTCAGAACGTCAGCGGCATTCCTGCCAAACCGGGACAGCTTGAACACCAGCACATATTCCACACCGTCTTTGCAGTCCTGAATGTCTTGCAGCATCCGCTGAAATTCGTGCCTGCCCTGAATATTCTTGCCGGAAAAGCCTTCGTCAGAATATTCACCGGCCACTACCATATCTTCGTATTCAGCGTATTTCCGCAGCTTGTCTCGCTGAGCATCCAGACTATATCCGTCCACCTGCATGGATGTAGATACCCGTGTGTAGAGATAACATTTTGTTTTAGTTTTCTTCATGCAGGCCGCCCCTTTCTTCCAGCTCTAAACATTCATCCGTTACTTTCTTCTTCGCCAGACCTTCATTCTGAATGTAGTACTCCAACAAACGGAGTACATATTCCGGCGCATGGCGGTTATCCAGTTCCCATTCTGTCACAGTCCGATAGGGAATCTGAAAATATTTACAAAATTCCTTGCGATTCATGCCAGTGCTTTCCCGCAATTCTTTTATTTTGGTTTTGCAGTCCATTTCATTTACCCCATAAAGCAAAATACACGTTGCGTATTTATTATAGCATACGCCAAACAAATACGCAACGTGTAAATTTAATTTATATCAAGCGGCTTTGTCAAATTCCTGATACACAGGAACGGGTTGCTTTCCTGATGCCGCAGACTGTGTACGGCCATCCTTCTCAGTCTCCTGCATCTGCCCCAACAGCTGTGGCCCGTACTTCTGCAACAGCCGCGCCATCACATCAACACAGCGGTCAAATGCCGCATTATATTTCGGATCATCATAAACTTTGCTCAATAGGCCGCTCCTTTCCTCTATGGCTGCTCTGCGCATAGATGTTCAAAACTTCTGCCGGTATCTGTTCCAAAATCGCCACGGCACTGTCATAGTCGCGCCGCAGCTTGAGGTCTTCGATCTGCTTTAGGGTGCTGACCTTCTGCGCCGATGCAAGAGATTCTTCCAGTTCGGCATTTTTCGTTTTCAACTTTTTGTTTTCGGATGCTGTTTTCGTGAAGGCTACGCCATATTTCCGCAGCAGTGTGTCCATCTTCTCCACGCTGGGAATATAGGTATCCAGAATCTTGCAGATTTCCTCCGCCCGGCTTTTGGCGTTAAAGGGATTGATTCCAGTGAGCAGATCCTCCAGTTTGCTTTTCTGTTTGGTCAGTCTGGTCATCTCCTTAAATACGCGGGGCGGGATATGGTCGCGCCCGGTCAGGCTGGCGCTCTCGCCACGCTCCAAATCTGGAAACTTCTTGACCATGTGTTTCCAAAACTCATCCTGCCACCAGGTCAGCTTCTTTTTATTGCCCATGATGTCTTTGGCGCTGAGCCTGCCATCCTCCGTCAAAGGGACAAAACAAAGGTGCATATGGGGCGTTTTCTCGTCCATATGCACCACGGCGGATATAATTGTCTCTTTGGACTGATGCTGTTCCAAAAAGTGCAGAGCTTCCTCGAAAAATACCCGAATTTCCGCCCGTTTCTTTCCCTTAAAGAACTCCGGGCTGGCTGTGAACAGCGTCTCGATCATACGGATACTGTCTTTCCGGGTACGGCATCCGGCAGCGGCAATTTGCCTCTCTGACTCGGCCCGGTACTTGCCGGGCGGTTTGACCAGATGGAAGTTGTACTTGCTTCGGCTGGTATCCACATCGGGATTACTGGCGTACTTTTCCTTTGTGCGCTCGTTATGGGCCTCGATATTGCCGATTTCAGGCCCCTTATATTTGGCAAATCGCATAATCGCGTATTGTGCTTTTTCCATACTCAATCCCTCCGTTTCTGCCAGACAATGTCATATCCCAGCACGTCAGCCAACTCCACGGCCTCCCGATACCGCAGCGATTCCCGCTGCAATTTTCCGGAAAGATTGGATACGCTGTCGCTCCACCCATACTCATCGTGCAGCTGGTCAACGACTTCCTGCATGGTGTAACCGGCGCGGATGATCTGCGCCTTGATTTCGTTTCGGATACTTGACTTCATAAAATATATTCCTCCATTTTCGCAAGTGAAGCCCTTTGTCACTTGATAGATAAAACATGATTTTCGGTTGCGTCATAAAAAGAACCGGCTACGCTGGGGAGCGCACCGGCTTTGGTCAATGGTGAAATTTGTGCAAATGCTGTTTTGCGATAGAAATGATTCCCTGCGTATCGTTGGTCAACGGCGGAATATTCGACTTCACAGAAATGCGGGACTTTTCACTGTTCGGGCTGTATTGTCACAAAATGCTGCAATCTGTACGTCGTTCCGTGAGCCATCATCCGGCGAACTGTATACGGATAAAAGAGAAACATTTCGCTGTTTTGAGATTGCTCTAAAATATGCCTGCAAAATCACCGCTTTTACTGACCGCTTCAGGTGTGGTCAAAATGACCACACCTACTTCACAGCACAAAAGCGCGAAGAATTTCACGGTTCTGGTGGTGGACAAAATATCCATAACCACTTTTACACATCAAAATAGGTGTACCCAAAATGGGCACGACCACTTTATCCAAATGAAGCGCCTCTACAATATATGAGGTAACAGGGTCAATCGCTGCGTACATACGTACCGGCGACCAGATCGGAAATCAATCCCGCCAGTCTTCCGGTACGTACGTACACTGTGAAGCGTCCGTAAACTCGTTTATATGCGGCCTTGCCACTGCCTCGATCCCCATAAAGCCCCATACCCGGCGTCCTGCCGAATTGGTAATCGTGTTGCAGTGTTCCAGATTGTACTTACCGCAGGCTGCCACCAGCGCATCGCTGAAGCTGCGGCGTTTGAGTGCAGTCAGGCTATTTTCCTCGCACCACATCCGGTAAATGTCGTAGCAATCCTTTGAACTGATGGACGCATCCGCTTTCAGCTGGATATAGCCCTCGGATTCCAGAAAATCAAACACGTTATTGTTGTCCCGCTTGACGGCCTCCCGGTTCTCTTTGGTGCGCTGGCTCTCGGTGAACTTGAAGTTGTTCGCTACCAACCGCTGCAATCCCGCAAAAGCCCACAGCAGAATGCCCTCCACCTCGGCCTTCATCTTCTCTGCCAGGTCGGGATCATCCACACGGTCGGCAGGTTTCTCTTTGGCGGTCAGCACCAACTGCCGCCGATAAAAGCCATCACTGCGGTCAAAGAGAGCCTGCAAGTCGCCATTGCTGAATGCCAGCAGCCGGGCGCACATCCATCCCTGATAGCTCTGCTTGCCTTTACGCTCCAAATCCATTTTACCCTGTGCGGTGACGATGGATTTGACATAGTTGGTCTGCCGCAGGGCCTCCATCCGCATATCATCATCGACACACAGCAGAATGTGTTCCAGATCAGCGCGGGCAAAACGGTTCTCGGAAATTTTACCGATGCTGCCGTCCTTCATGTTGCTGCCGAACAGGGCGGACAGCACCGCGCCGATCTGGCTCTTACCCTCGCCGCCATTGCCCTTAATGACCATCATGCGCTGTCCCTTGTTGCTGGGGATCAGGCAGTAGCCGATATATTCCTGCAAAGTGGGAATGTCCTCCGGGTAAAGAAGCCCATCCAGAAAAGCCAGCCAGCGGGTCGGCGTGGGCGCATCGGGATTATAGGCCACCGGCAGGCGGCAACGCACGATGTCCGGTTTTCCCTCCGTAAAGGAGCCATCCAGAAACAACGTGCCGTTTGCCAGATGAATGCGGTCAGCCTCCGGCGGGAAATCCTCTACCAGCGCCGCCAGCTTCATCAGCTCCACGATATTGCTGATTTTGCGGGGGATATTGCTGACCGCACAGCATTTCAGTTCCTCAAAAATTTCTCCACGCAGTGGCAGCTCATCGGTCACGCGGCCATCAGGCGTGAAAAAAGCCCCGTTTGTGTAGATGATTTTGTGTCTGCCGAGAAAATCATCACAAAACAGGGCTTCATTGATACTCTTGCCGTCAAACCAGATGGGCTGGTTGGCCTCACGCGATTGCTCGTTCTTCGCCACGGTGCTGCACCTCCTTTTCCAGACGTCTGAGCCGCTGCTCCAGCGCGGTGATAGTGCCGTCCTTCAGCAGCATATCCACCGCTTTCACACGCTGCTTCAGTTCCGCAAACATGAGAACGTCCAACAAATCATTTACATACTCGATCATATGACAGGCTTCCACAAAGCGGTCATCCAGTTCATCCTCCGGCGATTGCGGGGCATATTCGACCTTCCAGCGTTCCAGCAGATGCAGATAATCGCAGAGCACCCGCTGGCAGTGTATCTCATCGTTGCGGAAAGCCCGCGCCAGCGGATAGGGCTTTTTCAAAGCCATCGCTGCCGGGGGCTTGTCCGGGTCGATGCCAAAGTCATAGGCCAGCTTCTTTGCGGCCTCGTAGCTGCTCAGGCCGAACAGCCGCGCCACAAAATCGATCACATCCCCGGTAGCCCCGCAGCCAAAGCAATAGAAATAATCCCTGTTCAGCTTCATGCTGGGATGCCGGTCATCGTGGAAGGGGCAGCAGATCATATCGCCCCGGTTGACCTTACAGCCGTAGTATTCGGCGGCCTGCTTCACGGTGACAGCGGATTTTACAGTTTCAAATAAATTCATAGGCTTTGTCCTCCATTATTTATTGACGGTATCTGCCCGTCTGCCTGAATATACGGGGAAAAAGCCTATAAACCGAAAAATCCGCTAAAAGTGCAAGAAATGAAAAAACGCCGCCCTGAAATCTTGCAAAAATGCAAGACCTCAGAGCGGCGAAGCCAGCGGAAAGCATTTGCCCGCGCTGGTTTTATCAGGTATAATGGATAAAGAGAGTTTTCAGAAGAGAGGTGCGTCACATGGAGGGAGCCTATCTGCCCGGCAATATCCGGCAGCGGATGCAGGAGCTTATGAAGGAACATAAAATTACCCAGGCACAGCTGGCGACCCGCATCGGCAGCACCGAGAGCGCCATCAGCCGGTTTGTCAGCGGTAAGACTGATAAGATCAGCACAGAACATTTGCTCCGCATTGCGAAAGTGTTTGAAGTCTCCACAGATTTCCTGCTGGGGGAAGTCAACACGCCCGACCGGACAAATTTTGATATTGAAGAACTGGGCCTGTCGGTGCAGGCGGCGCGGAATCTGTACACCGGAAAAGCCAATGCAGAGATCGTCAACCGCCTTTTGGAAAGCCCTCGCTTTGCAGAAGTCACCTATATGATTGAGCAATATTTTGACGATACGCTGGCCGCCGGTTTCGCCGGACAGAACCAGATGCTTACTACTCTCAGCGCCATGCTGCGCCGAAACAATAAAACAGACGCTGCGGTGCAGGCGGCCAGAACTGTCAACCGGCAGAAAGTTCCCGTATATCAGGCAGACCTGACGATGATACAGAACACATTTATGGCGGCGCTGCGGGAAGTGAAGAAAGAGATCGGCAACGATTTCACAGCAGCGCAGTCCTTGACCAAGGGCATCACTCAGCAGATGTTTACCGAACTCACCAAAGGGGCGGATGTTCATACTCCGACCATCACGCCCGAAATGATTTCCGCCGCCGTCACCCAGAGCGCAGCGGGGATGGACGGTGTGCAAAAGGAAGCATTAGACAAGTTCGGTCAGGCGCTGACGGAATTTCTCCAATCCACCTTAGACCACGCGCAGGAGAAGCAAAATGCCGACCCGGAGCAATGAGCAGCTGTGCAGACTGGCACAGAAAGGGGATACGGCTGCCCGTGACATTCTGCTGGAAAAGAATCTGGGATTCATCCGAAAAATTGCGCTGGAGCAATACCGAAACATGGGGCTGGATGAAAATGATATTGGAATTGATTTGGATGATTTGATGCAGGAGGGAAGTATCGGCCTGCTGAACGCGATCCCTTTGTTTGATGCCGGACGGGGCATGAAATTTCTGACCTATGCAGCACCGGCGCTCCGCAACGCCATGACGGACTGCATCCGCGCCGCCCTCGGTTTATTTGAGCAACGGATGGTGGATAAGAAAGACGCCCCCGGCTTCCAGAGAGTATATCTGGATGACGTTCTCTCAGAGGATGAACGGATGCTGCGGATCGAAGCCATAGCCGACCCTCACACCCAAACGCCGGAGCAAATCTATATCCAAAAAGAGCAGCTGATAGAATTGTATGCGGCGCTGGACAAGCTGACAGCCAGAGAGCAGACCTATCTGCTGTACCGCTATGGCTTTACCGATGGAATCGAGCACCCGCTGATCGGCGCGGCGCTCCATTTCCATCTCAGCGAGAGCTGGACAAAGAAGGTGGAGGGCGAGGCGATGGACAGCCTGCGCGGAAAGCTGCCGTGGTGGTTCTGATACGATGGGAAGCAGCGGCTGACGGGGGCTTTGATATACCTTTGTTCCGCAAATGACACGGCTGACAGACAGTGCTTGCCCGCACCGCCTGCCAGCCTTTTTCTGTCGCTTATGCTGCCCCGCAAGGGGCAACCTTTCCCGCCAGAACGCCGCAACTGTGGCCACACTTTTCAGGGTGTGCTACAATTCCGGCTGCCATCTGCTCCACAAAGGTATAACACACTAGACTTTCCTACGGAAAATCGTGTGCCACGAAACCGCCGGTTTCTTTGGATTCTTCCGGTCAAAGGGGAACACTATCCCCTCTGAACACCCCAGACAAAGGAGAACGCTGTTCCCTTTTGGAATCCCCTTGCCAATAGGGATGCTACCGCCCTATTGAATGATTTAGATAAAAAACAAAATAAAGCATAGTTCGCCAGCACACCGCTATTCTGTCATTACCTTACACA